>Ga0208045_1000022_pt1 | contig 79163 bp, 65 predicted proteins | sample PL_2010_200m_FD_184160 | JGI IMG/M metagenome (GOLD analysis project Ga0208045, IMG submission 184160) | Freshwater microbial communities from Powell Lake, British Columbia, Canada to study Microbial Dark Matter (Phase II) - PL_2010_200m... | ecosystem: Environmental > Aquatic > Freshwater >...
CAACAATGAAAAAGTCAATCGTAGTTATCGCCCTCGTAGTCCTTAGCTTCGCAGTCGTTCAGAACGCAATGGCGCAGGCCACTGCAACCCAGAACGTCAGCCTGGCCGTCAACGCAGTCTACAAGATTGCGACCTCTGGCAACCCCGGCGCAATGACCATCACCACAGGTACTGCCGGAACAAACGCTTTGACGACAGTCAGCGATGCTTCGACGAGCTACAGCATCACACAGAATTTTGCTTCGACCGTGAAAGTTACAGCGAACCTTGATGCAGCGATGGCGGCAGGCTACACGCTTCAGCTGAACCTTGCCAGCACCAAGGGTACAAGCGCCGGAACAGTGAACATTTCTGCGACGACCCCGGCCAGTGCGGCCAACGTCGTGACGAACATTGCCCTGGGTGCCGATGCGAACCAGGCGATCACCTACACCTTCGGTGCGAACGCTTCCGCCGGTGTGCTTGCTTCAACTGCAAAGGTCGTAACGCTGACGCTGACCAACTAAGAGTATCGAAGTACCTCGTTGCCTCCAAGCTGCACAGAGAGGGTCGCCAAGCTTCATCTGACACCCTCTCTGTGTTTTTATATCCGCTTCAGCCACAAGGTTCGCTTGCCGGCGTACTCTTAAGGATCCAAGATCCTTAACCCGTCACCGGATGTTTCTCCCGCTTGAATCCGACCCTCCGTTGCAGGCAAGAGCCGCATTCAGGAGAGCGCACGCCTCGGCTCCTCTCGTACTATCACGGCAAGCAGAATCATGGAGATACAGGCGATCGCTGCTCCCGTCCCGAATGCCACCGTTGCCCCGAAAGCATTGTACAGTAATCCGAAGATGACGCTGGCAGGAAGCGCCCCCAATCCGACCGCGAAATTGTACATCCCGAACGCACTGCCGCGGACTTCAGGTCTGACCACATCTGCCACAAAAGCTTTCTCGGGCCCTTCACTGAACGCATAGAACAAAGCGTAGATGGCGAACAAGATGAAGGTTGCGACTATCTGCCATCCCCCCGGCAGTCTGTCAATCAATGCGAACGACAAGTACACAAACGCGTAGATGCCCCACCCAATATTGATTGCCACTTTTCGACCGATTCTATCCGACAACGCTCCGAGAGGCGTCGAGAAAGCGGCTTTGATGACATGAAAGAAACCCCAGATCAATGGCATGAACAGGATGTCGACCAGCTTCTTTTGCGCTTCTGCGTCCCCGAACTGGTTTACCATCTCTCCAAGCAGCGGCACACCGGCGACGATGGCATACAACGATCCATTCTGGTGAATTGCTTCCCCGACCCTGAACAGAAGGAATGCATCGGACGAGTTTCCCAGCGTAAAAAGCACAACGACCGACAGATACGCCATGAAGTTTCTGTCAAACTGCTTGAGCGAGAACCTGAAGGGCTTGCCTGCCGGAACAGAGTCCACTTTCTCCTTCACAAAGAAAATAACGGTCAGGACCGCGAGTGTGCCGGGGATGATTGCCAAACAAAATGTCCAACGAAGCGTCAGCAGCGTGTCCTTCATCTCGAAAACGAGGATGAGAATCAGGAGGGTGCCTATTGCGAGCAGGGGGCCAAGAACTGCTCCGGCATGATCCATCGCGCGGTGAAAACCAAACGCCTTACCGCGAATACTCTCGTCAACAGACGAGGCAATAAGGGCATCCCGGGGAGCGGTACGGATACCTTTGCCAACCCGGTCTGTCATCCTGATAAACACGATCTGCCAGGCACTGCCTGCGAGCCCGGTAAAGGGACGAGCCAGGGAGGAGATGGAGTAGCCGATTGCGACCAGCAACTTGCGCTTTCTGAGTTTGTCTGAGATTATTCCGCTGAACAGTTTGAGTATTGCTGCGGTTGTTTCTGCGACACCCTCAATGACGCCCAGTACGAGCGCCCCGGAGCCGAGTGCGGCGACGAATATTGGGATGAGTGGATAGATCATCTCGGACGCAGAATCCGTCAGCAAGCTCACGATGCCAAGCACAATGACATTGCGGGGCATTTTGCTTTTTTCCGGCGTGCGCTGGCGCTCGTCTATGACCGCTTCTGGGACCGCTTCTGGGACCGCTTCTGGAATCATCCACCATCTCCTCTTAGGCCGTCCAACCTGTACTCTCCACCGACAGTGCAGCTTCAAGAGAGAACGAATATCGGAGATATCTGAATCTCAATATGGGCGAAATTGCATTCCCGCCTGCTCTTGTGGAACAGATACGGCGGGCGATTCGACCTACCCGCCAGAACGCGTGTCGGGCTGGGATTTTGGACGGCTTCCTCAAAGTTTGCAACAAATCCAGAGGTTGTCAATCGCTGCGGGTTATTTTTTTTGGCTGGCTGCGATGGCAAAAAAAATCCCCATCGTCTGTCAAGCCGGTGGGGATTCTTCTTATGGCAGGCTGGGGCTGCACCGTTACAATCACCTCTGGTTCTTGATGATCGCCGATTCGAGCACCGTACCGACCGAGTACGGTGTGCTGAATCCGAGCAGCCAGCCGACTGTCGGGGCTATGTCGACCTGCTTTCGCGTGCTTGGGTCTATGACACCTGCCGGTGTGTCAGGCCCGACAACCAGAAGCATCAGATGCCTGCAACCTTCGCACTTATCGCCGTGATTGGTGTAGTCCGTCGTGTGTCGGCCATGGTCGTTCGTGACGATCATGGTTGTCTTGTCACGGAGAAGAGAATCTGCCTGAATTACGTTCCAGATCGACGCTACCACGGTGTCTGCCTGACGAATCGCCCCTACATACTTGTCAAGAAATCCGTCATGCGCTAATGAATCTGCGGCCGGCACATTCACAATCGTGAGTTTGGGGTGGTAATTCACCAGCACAGAGGCCGCGTTTTCCAGGGCGATGAGGTTATCATACTCAGAGGAGGACTTTTTCACTGACGCCCCGTAGTGCGATCCATATTCCTTGTGCGTACTGAATGCAAGCATCTGAAGCTTGGACTTTCCCAGCACAACCCAGCACTGTTTGACGGAAGCGCCTGTTTCTTTCCGAAAATATTCGAAAACAGAAGGACTATGGGGTAATTCAGTCCCGTTGTTTTTGAGAGCCTCGCGTGTGCCAGAGAGGATACTCGCATGTCCCGAATTGGTCATTGTGGAGCCATCATTCCAGAACGAAGTATAGATGGTGCCGAGCGGGCGCAATTGATTCCAGATGATCGGAATATTTGCATGTGTCGAATCGCCAAACGTCTCCGTGTATCTGGTACCATCCACAACGACGAGGACGACGAATTGCGTGCGTTGAGCCAGCAGCTGTGAACAGACAAGGAGCCAGAGCAGGAGAAGTCTATAGAACCGGGAAGCGAGGGATTTCATAGATTTTTTTCTTATGCAAGTTCTCATAGTGTGTACAGCTCACAAGCGAAGGTCGCTTGAGACCACGGGAATTGTTCACCTGGAGAGGGGTGCGGCGATCTTCACGGTATGAAGAATCGTGCTGCTCGTGTCAAGAAAGCTGACCTGAAGATTCTGCGCCGTAGCCACCACGGAAACAAAGCCGAGTACGCTTGCCCCGAATACAACATCTTCCCGGCTATGGACGTCAGTTCCGTGATCCGCCCCTCCTCCGGATACGACAAAATCCATCGCATCGTGCTTCAGGTGTTGCAGGAAATGCTGGTGCGCGGAGACGTACAAGGGAATGTTGTGAGCCTTCAGGATCGGAAGCAACTCCTCAATCAGCTCCTCTGTGTTGCCCCCCTTGGGCGTCGCTGAATAGACGGGGTGATGACCGACGACAATCGTCCAGCGCACACGCGTAGCCGTGAGGACAGAATCCAGCCATGCAAGCTGCTTCTTCGCATCCTGTCCGGCCATATAATAGACGTTGGGCTCGAGTCTGTACTTCTTGATCAACGGGGAAGTATCCAGGTGCACGATGAGGAGCGACGTTGTATCATCGATCCGTTCGTTCTGCCCATAGTACCGGGATGTGAACTTCCAGCGGGTGCTGGATTCGGAGTACCCGAGTTCCCCCTCGACGCTTCCGCGGTAATCATGGTTTCCCAACGAAGGATACCACGGGATCTGAAGAGCAGGGTGGGAATAGACATCCTCGAATTCGATCTTCCATCGCGGATCGGTTGCACTGGCAATTCCGTTCTCGTGAAAATTGTCTCCCACCGTCACAACGAACCGGGCCTTGATCCGTTCAGCTTCCTTCGCCATCGCAGCAGCCACCGCCTTCTGATCGCCTGAGGCTAGGCCTCCCTCATCCCCCACCATAATGATGCGGACTGAAGGTGTTTGCGTGGTCTGTGACGATGCGCCCGCGAAACCCAGCAGAAGAGTAACGAACACCATCGAGAGCATGCCCTTTTTCCGTTGAAGGAACATCTTCACCTCATATGTTGCTTGATGAAACAGAGTCGATGAATTGCATCCACACACACGCCGCGGAGCGGAGAAAACTGTTGGATTGTTACGATGATTCTTGAATGATCTTGAGCAAGTCCGGACATCGGATGGACATTTCAATTGCATGTGGCCCATTTTCTTTTTGCTTGCAAAAAGAAAATGGGCACGGAAATCGAACTGCCCGTGGAGAGCTGCCGACTGCACAAGCCGACGATTTCGACCCATCGAGAGAAAGCGGACTCTGAGAGCAGGTGCGGTTGGGTCGAAATCGAAACCCACGGGTTCAGCCGCCCATCCCACGCCGCCATCGATTTCCGAGGCTTTGGGCCATTGACAAGAAATTCTCCTAACGGTTTCGTTCATCACACCTTGTATGCTCACAGCACCGAGACAGCCGCTCTCCCTTACACACAAGTGACCGCGCAGAGGGGGCTGTTCAAGCTTTGGAAAAAGATCAAATGCAGGCTTGAACTAAGGAATCACACGTAGCCGGACGAAGGGGATGCCAAGCTCGAAATCCCGGGCTCGCTCCTTAGAGAACTTCCGACATAAGGTGCACTTCGAGGTCAAACATCCCTTCTATTGCTGCAAAACACTCTTTGAAATGCGCCGACTTCATATGAGCATCCAAGTCGGCCTGGCTTTCCCAATTCTCAAAGAAAATGAAGACTGATGGATTGTCGTTATCCTGATAGAGCGTGTACTCAACACACCCTTTCTCTTTTCGAGTGGGTTCTACCAGTCTGGAAAGCCGTGCCCGAACTTTGTCCGCCGTATCGTTCCTGGCCTTAATCGTCGCGACAACACTCAATAGCATAGTATGTTCCTCTTGGAAGATGACCACGGCGCATGAGCCGTGATTCTGCTGCGACGAGAGTAAGTCAAAGGATGCCTGTCACAAAGATCCCGGACCCCGACAGTGACGAGCGTGTTTTCTGCGAGGCTCCGGGATCGGCGTCACTACATTCAGAGGTCGACTCGATCTGCCACGGATCTATTTCGTTACTTTCAGAACCACAAATGTGTTGGGCAGAATCGGCCCCTTTGGCGCTGGAACTTCGGCAGTCGGAGCCGGCGCCGGTCCAAATTCTGCCGTGGGAAGATAGAGCGTATGTGTTTCGGGATCGACGGTAATAGTCTTCGCACCAAGTTGCGTCGCGACTGTTTCCAGCACGGAGAACTTCGACGGCGACTCTTCACGGATGACAGTCATTGTCCCCTCGCCATTTGATGTGAACACCAATCCCGTTCCAGGATCGAATGCGCAGCCATCAACCTTGGCGCCAATCGGCAGCGTTGCGATAACCGTGCCGTTGTCCGAATCGAGCACGAACATCAATTTATTGTGGCAAACGGAGAACAGGCGATGATGTTCGATATCGATAGCGAGTCCTGTGGGTTCCTCGCCCCCTTTGAGCGGCCATCGTGCAAAGATCTTCAGTGTGGTAGCGTCAAATCCCACGACTTCGGCTTTGTCTTCGAGGTTCACAAAGATACGACCCTTGCGGTCGGTCACTGAGAACTCAGGTTTGCCGCCCAGCTCGAGCGTTGATACAACGGTTCCGCCTTTGGCATCGATGACCGATGCATTGTTGCTTTGTCCATTGAAGACAAAGACGCGATGAGAAAATGCATCATACAGAATGGCGTCAGGTTTCTTCCCGACCGGGATCTTGTTGACAACCTTGAGCGTCTTCATGTCAACCACGCTCACTGTTGACGATATCCCGTTGGAGATGAAGCCGCGACCGTATTCATTCGCAATCGCCATCCCATGAACACCCTCAAGTTTCAAGATCTCACCGGTGACCTGATCTGTTTTCGTGTCGATGACAACAAATCTGTCAGTATGCGACACAAACAACCGGTGAGTCTGGGCATCGAATGTCAAGTAGTCCCAGCTTCCCTCGCCACCGACCTTGATTTTCTTGGCGACATGATACCCGGATTTTGTTTGTGCATCCAAACCAACGGCGCTCATCACGAGCGCGATGGTCAACGCTGCGCTGAAAAGCCGTAAGCGGGGTCTGCTGAAACTGTGCTTTGTCATTATGGCGACCTCTTTAAGAATGGTGGAAAACCATGCATGGGAATGCAGGTGAGAAGAGACAGACTACTTCTCTTTTTTGACTCCGCTGGGAGCGATCACCAGGTCGGTTCCTGCAATGTCTGACCACGAGTAATACTGAAACGTCTTGTCATCAGCCATCGCGACAAACATTCCAGCCGGAAACTTCGGACCAAGCGGAATATTCGTCACCTCCGAACCATCGCTGTTCGTTGTGGAGACATCAACAACCTTCACTTCCTTCTGATCGTGCGGATTCCCGGGCTCTCCTTCACGCTTGTAGATATGGAACTTGTTGGCACTTTGATTTGAGACGAGGATGTACCCTGTTCCATCGTTGACCTCGTAGATCGATATCCCTTCATTGTCTTCCAGATAACCCGCGACGCTGATTGTTCCGAGTTGTTTTTCGGCTCCCTGCATATCGGGATCAGCATAGTACTTGCGAACGCATGTCTGTTCGTCAGAGTAGTATACGTACCCGAGCTTGTCGTCGACGGCGATGGATTCGATTTCTTTCTTGCCGCTATAAAGACCGAATGCCCTCACCTTTGTTCCCTTCACTCCCCCCTTGCCGTCATCTTGCAGCAAATACTGCCAGAGATATCCGTCCAGCGGTCCGCTTTTTCTGCTCACGATCGCATAGATGGCACCGTCTTTCACCCGCTTGTAGAGGGAGATGCCCATCGGTCCCCGCTCCTTCTCACCGGTAAACACTTCAATTCCGCCGTTATCGGCAGCTTTCATCTCGGGAAGCTGGAATACCCGGAGTTTATTAGTCTCGCGTTCTGTGGCAACCGCTATGTCGACTGGTTTGCCGTTGAGTATCAAGCCGTACTCTACGTCCACATTATTCGGTCGTTTCAATCCCCTGACTGTCTTTTCCGGAATGATCTTTCCATCGAGATCAAATACGTACAGTGCGCCATCGGAATTCTTGTCCGTCCCGATAATGAGGCTTTTGGCCGGATCAACAGGATTAACCCAAATGGCAGGATCGTCAGTATCCCATTTCACCTGCTCCGTGACGACCACGGGCTTGATAACTTTTTTCTGATGTTGCGGAGTCGGCGACCCCTTGGTGCATCCCAGCACAAACGCTCCCACACCAACTCCTAGTGTGAGAATCCAGATTATGGCTTTCTGTTTCGATCCTGTCATCAGTAAGTCTCCCTTGACGTATGACCTCTATGCGTGAACCCCCTACATACAGCTTGACCACCGTAACATCCGGTGGTCAAGCCGAGTGAAACCGTCTTGTGCGTCTTGTTTACATCTTGAATTTAAGACCAACATGCATCCACCAGGAGTAGAATTCCTGCTGCAGTGGATGGCTTTCATCACCCTGGTAGTATATCATGGGTTCTTTGTTCAAGTTGATCCACTCAAAGTACACCTGCAGCCCCTTGATGATGTCCTGGCTCGCTGAGAAGTCCATCTGCATGTGTTCTTTGTAAATTCTGTCGCGTTGCGCGTCTATTCCAATGGCCTCAGTGAATTTACCGTTGTAGCCTATGCTGTAGCGGCCTGAGAAACCATATTTCTCATAGCTGATAACGAAGTTGCCAACGTTTGCTGCCTGACCCGGCAACTCCGACCTCGTCAGACGGTTGCCCACATCCGCTGTGGATTTGGTATAGGCGTAGTTAACTGCCACACCCAACCCGTCCAGGAACACTGGCAAGAACCTCAGCTGCGTTTCGAAATTGAATTCGAAACCTACAAGCGAAGAATTTCCACCGTTCACAGGCTGTGTGAGCCAATACCCATCATAGAGACCACCAGCTATTTTTGTGGTTTGCGTGAAAATGATGTCGTTCAAATGCTTGTAGAAGACACCGGCTGTAACAAGACCCCCACCCTGGAAATATTGCTCGGCCAAAAGGTCGAGGTTGGTCGCCGTAGTCGGCATCAGGCCCGCATTACCCTGCAACACCAGAAGATTGTCAACATCGACCTGTTGGTAGGGGACAATGTCGAAGAAATTTGGACGGGCAAGCGTATTTGTGTACGATGCCCGGATATTGCTCATCGGTGTCAGCTTGTACCGGACTTGCAGCGAAGGCAGGAAATTGTTGTAGTTGAGTTTCCCTTCCACCTTGGTGGTCGACTGGTAAACGCCACCGGCACCGAGAAGGATTTTGTTGCTTGAATTTGACACGTCGGTGAACTCATGCCGGACACCGGCGATGACCATCAAATCGTCCATGTTCCAGGTGTTCATTGCATAGTAGGCCATCGTATTCTCGTCTGCAGTGAAGCTGACCCCTTCCGAATTTATGTGGTCCCAAGTGTTGTTTTTGGGCATAAATCCGGTGGCTACGTCTTTCTGAGAAGTGAAATACGCCCTGTTCTTGTCGCCATCAATGACGCGCCCTACTCTGTAGGTCCCGTCAAGGATAGTGGCCTCATCGCCGGTGAACTGGGTCATGAGCAGATTGCTGGACCCTTTCCAATTATAGACCCATCGATCTTGAGTCTTCACCTTCTCCCGAATATGTACCTTGGCGCCGAATTTCAATGCGGACGGATGATCCGCAAGCTTGAAATCATACTTCAAATTCACTCCACCCATATAATCCCGGTCCGTTGCGTTGTCGTTGTTCAATTTGATCTGGTCAAACTTGAAGTTGTCGGGATTATACTGATCGAATGTGGCGCCCGTGCTGGTATTAGTATACTGGGGTCTGCTCGGATTGCCCAAATCGAGGGTCAGGTTCGGTGTAGTTATCATGATAAACTGGGGATCGGTTTCATCATGCTTCTTGGTCCCTCCCTCGTTGTAGGCGACTGTGTAATCAAGGTTCAGATTACCCATCTTGTGAATCGCGCCCGCAGAAAGAGCAAAGATATTCTGTCTCTCGAGGCGGTCCTTGAGTGTGGTGTATAACTTTGCTTTCGTGATGCTGGTTGTGGTTGTAAATGTTCCCTTTGAAGGGCGGACATAAAGACTGCGCCGATATTCGTAATCATCACGGTTGTTGAACATGCCGCGGATGAAGTACGAATTGTTCCCGCTGGGCTGGAAGTCGAGATTGCCGGCCACATTGAATCTCTCACGCGAAACATGGTAGTTCCTCAAATCTATGTCCGTCAGTACTTGATTAGTGGTCACGCCCCCGATCGTCTTCACATCCCATGTGGTTTCGAGGTCCCAGTTTTCACGCTGCCAGCTATCGTAGTTGCCTGTTATTGCTATGCCCAATACATTGTCCGGACCGAATTTTGTGCCAACCGTAAAACCACCCTGCCATAGGGTTTTCCCCAGGATGGCGCTGGTACCGGAGCCTGCTGTAACGTTTACAAATGGTTTCTCAGAGTCAAAAGCGCTTTTTGTTTTTATGTTCACAGATCCGCCGACTGCATCACCGTCCATGTCGGGCGTCACAGTTTTGGAAACCTCGATGGAGGCTGCCTGACTGGCTGAAATCACGTCCATACCGACATAACGCTGTCCGGCGTCGGGAGCGATGATTTTTTCCCCGTTAACAGAAATGGAAGTGAGGCGGGCATCCGTGCCGCGGATTTGGACGTAACGCCCTTCGCCCTGATCGCGAACGATCGAGACGCCGGGAATGCGCTGCAAGATCTCAGCGGTGTTCAAATCGGGCAGGCGCTGCATTTGCTCTTGCGAAACAACGTTCAGAATATTATCCGAAGTCTTCTGAATATTGAGTGCCTTGTTTTGCCCTACCCGCAACCCGTTGATCACAACACCCGTTAGCTCGACGACCCCGGATTTCAAAGCTACATCCTTGGTGAGGGAGCCGCCGCCAGGAGCGGTAACGCTTACCGTCTGTTCCTCGTACCCGATGTATCGCACGGTCAATTCATATTCGCCCGCCGGAACGTTGAATATTCGGTACAGTCCATTCCGATCCGTCGAACCGCCAAGAGCCGTTCCTTTCAACATCACATTCGCTCCCGGCAGGTATTCCCTTGTATCTGCATCAGTAATTCGGCCGATGATTTGCCCGTTTTGCTGCGCCAGACTCGTGCTCGGCGAAATGAAGAGGCCGATGAACACAAGAGAGGCTAGAATCAAATGGGCAAGTTTCCATAACAAACGCGAAGAATTGGTAGCCATTTTCATCTTCTCCTATCTAGGAATGATGATTATGTGGGTTAATGGATCTGAATCCTCTTTTTCTCTCTGTTTGCTTGAATTCGTTTCAGCTGAGGTGGTGAGAACAATCGTGTCGCCTTAATTCGCTCGTCAGTCAGGAGGGATTTCGGCACGGAACTCACGCTCACATCGAACGGAGATCTTGAACACTCCGCAGAGCCGAATGACGACAAGTCTGCTCTTGAGTCGCATGCTCGGACTGGATTTTTGGAATCTCGGAACCACCGTGGCGAGATCGGGTGATCATCGGAGTACGCCACGATGTAAAGCCGGTGCAAGGAATGATGTTGTTGAAAGGAACTGCCTTACAGGAAATCCTTCTTTATATCATATCTGAGCGACAGAACCTCTTTCTACCAAGTACGACGCAAGCACAATGGACCTTGGTCCCTCCTTCGAGCCGCGAATCCTTGTACCTATCAATTTCATGCTCTCTTCACCCATCTCATAGATAGGCTGATGCATGGTCGTCAACGGCACGGTGTGAAAGTTCAGGTCATCATAGCCGACGATGGAAAGGTCCTCGGGAAAAGAAATGCCCATCTCTTTCGCCACCGTGTAGAATGCAAAGGCAATTCGATCATGAGCCGCGAAGATCGCCGTAATCTTCTTCCTTTGTCTCAAAATCGATTGTGCGTACTTCGAGAATTGCACATCATTGAATGGGCCCGGATGACTGACAACGATGGAAGGATCAAATGATATCCCGTTGTCTCCAAGAGCTTTCTTGTATCCTTCGAACCGTAGCCGCTCGGTGCTCACGATGTTGCTGAAGAGGAACGCGATCTTTCTATGTCCCTTGCTGATGAGATACGTCGTAATCTTGTACGCACCATCGAGATTATCCGTGGTAACGAGATCGATCTCCAGATTGGGGATCGAACGGTCCGCGAGCACAACCGGGATATTACGCTCCCGAAACTTCTGAACAATCATCTTGTTCTTTGCATCCGGCGAAGCAGTCGGAACGTAAATAACGCCGCTGACGGAGTTTTCTATCAGCCTGTTTGCATGATACTCCGCTTTGATGAACAGATCATCTGAACTGCACACCATCAGACTGTGTTTGCTCTTTGCGGCTTTGTCCTCGACTCCTCGAGCGAGTTCTGGAGCATAGCCTGCGCGAATATCCGGGACGATGATTCCGACGATCGTTTGCTTTTGCTGGCTCACCTGTGGAATGGTCACAAACGTTCCGAGACCCTTCTTCCGCGTGAGATAACCCATGTTTGCCAGGTTCTGAATTGCCTGCCTCACCGTTGCGCGCGCCAGGCCGGTCAGCTGGACCAGTTCCTCTTCCGTTGGGATTCTATCCTGCGGCTTGAAGATGCCTTCCTGAATCTGCTCTGCAAGCCACGTCTGCAGTTGAAAGTACTGCGGAATCGGGCTGTTCTTGTCCACTATCATTAGGCTTGCTCTCGATTTGTCTAGACAATCATACAAACTTACCTGAGCATTGTCAAGTACTTTCTGGCATTCAATCGAAAATCGGACAAGGCAGTCGTTTTTCGTTAAGATAGGAGCAATTTCTATTTTTTTTGAAGATAACCCTTGACGTTCAAATGCTCAATAGCTATCTTTGTCTAGACAACTAGACAAACTATCCAAACCCTTAGATCTCCCCTTTCTACCTGGTTTCACGACACACGGAGGAACAATGACTACTATGAAGGCTCTTGCATACAAAGCTCTCGGCAAAATCGTTCTTGAAGACAGACCTGTCCCGAAGATCACCTCACCCAATCAGGTCCTTGTGCAAGTCATCGCTTGTGGCATTTGTGGTACAGACGTCAAAATCCTGGAAGGCAAACACGCCGTCGGCGAGAACGCTGTGCTCGGCCACGAGTTTGTCGGAACGGTCAAGGAAATCGGCAGCGGGATCATGACCCTCAAAGTCGGTGACCGCGTCGCCGTCGACAACAGCCTTCGGTGTGGCGTCTGCGAGTTCTGCCGATCAGGCATGAGCAGCCAATGCGACTGGCTGAAAGATAAGTCCATCGGCATTTTTCAGGATGGCGGGTACGCGGAATTCTGCGTCCTTCCCGAAAACGCTTGCTACAAAGTGCCGGACGAAATCGATGATATCACAGCTACACAGGTAGAGACACTCGGCACCGTTTTGAACGGAATGAACATTGTTCAGATGCAGGTGTGGGATTCAGTGGTCGTGTTGGGTTTTGGCCCGATCGGTTATTTGTTCACTGCGCTCGCAGACAATGTGGCCGCCCGCGTCATGTGCACCGAGATCGACCCGTTCAGAATTGACGTCGCAAAGCAGCTGGGCGTGCCGGTGTTCAATCCAAACGAGTCCGATATCGAGATGCAGGTGAAGGCTTTCACAGGAGATAAAGGCGCTGACATCGTCATCGATGCAGTCGGAACTCAGCTCGAAAACGCTCTGAACTATGTTGCCCCCGGGGGCAAGGTTCTCGCATTCGGCATGGACAGCAGCGTCAAGGCAACAATCACGCCGAACACCATCACGCGGAAAGCAATCAAGATTCTTGGATCCTACATCGGTCAGAATACCTGCCTGCCCGCGATCAAGATCCTCCAGTCACACAAACTCAACATGGCTCCCTTCTTCACGGAAGTGATTCGTCTCGAAGATGGTGTGAGCGCCTTTGGAAAGCTGGGTCTCGATTTCGCGACGATGAAGCACATTCCAAAGAAGGCAATGAAGATCGTCATCAAGCCGTAGCTATCTTCCTGAGTTAGCACTTTCTGTCCAGCGAACGACCAGGGGAAGACATGAATAGAGTATTGAAATTCTTTTCGACGGGTCAAGAAGCACCGCTGATCGAAGATCAGTCACGGGTGAACGCTCTTTATAAGAAGCACCGGTGGCGAGTGATGGTGGCCATTACATTGGGGTATGGCATTGCGTACACGTGCCGCCTCGCGTTGTCCGTCGTGAAGAAACCTTTGATCGATGACGGAATATTCAGCGCTCAGGAATTGGGGTTGATCAGTTCGGCGATATTCTATACGTATGCATTTGGCAAACTGACCAACGGGTTTCTTGCGGACCATGCCAACCTCAAGAGGTTCCTGACACTTGGTGTTTTGGTCTCAGCACTCATAAACATCGCAATGGGTTGGTCGCAGCTCCTGTGGGTTTGGGTGGTACTCTGGGCCCTGAATGGTTGGTTTCAGGGAATCGGCGCTCCATCTGCGATGGTCACGATGGCGCATTGGTTCAGCAACAATGAGCGGGGCAGAAGGTATGGTATCTTCAGCATCGGTCACCCGATCGGCGAGGGGTTGACGTACGTTGGCCTCGCTGGGTTGGTGACGCTCTTCGGCTGGCGGGCGGGGTTCCTTGGACCGGGGCTCGCCTGCGTCATCGATGCCTTGTTGATCTACTACCTCATGCGGGATCGTCCCCGAACCCTTGGATTGCCCCCAGTGGCGGATTGGAGAAACGACCATGGCGCACCGGTAGCGGCCTCGGGTGAGAAGGCTCCGAGCGTCTGGTCTCTTCAGAAGTCTATTCTGAAAATGCCTTCCATTTGGGTTCTGGCTTTGGCCAGCTGTATGATGTATGTTACCCGGTATGCCGTAGTCAATTGGGGTATTCTCTACCTGCAGGAAGCCAAAGGCTACTCCTTAGTAGAGGCAGGTACACTCCTTGGAGTGAATACTGTCGCAGGCATTGCAGGAAGCCTTGCCTACGGGTACGTCTCAGATAAGCTCTTTCATGCCAGGCGTCCTCCCGTTACTCTGATTTCGGGAATCCTGGAAATCATCGCATTATCCATCATTTTTCTCACGCCCTTCGCGAACGCGACGCTTTTGTCCATTGCTTTCCTGCTGTACGGCTTCTCTATCAGCGGGCTGCTCGTTTCGCTTGGCGGGCTCTTTGCCACCGATATTGCCCCAAAGAAGGCGGCGGGTGCTGCGATGGGATTCATCGGCGTCTTCAGCTACCTTGGTGCTGCCACGCAGGATCTCATCAGCGGCTACTTCATTGACAAAGGTACAACTATTGTGAATGGGGTCAGGCATTATGATTTCAGCACCGTCATCATATTCTGGGTCGGCGCTTCTGTCCTCTCCCTGATCCTGGCAACCTCACTCTGGAATGCAAAAGTACGCGACTAAGAACGAAGGAGTTTTCATGGCAAATGTGAACAAGAAATATGACATGGTCATTTTCGGCAACTATACGAAGGACACCATCATCACACCGTCAGGTACGCGGTATCTCGACGGCGGAGGGTTCAACTATGGCGCCCATGCAGCGCGGATGCTTGGATTGAATGTTGCCGCGGTGACGCGCCTCGCGAAGGAAGATGAACGGGTTGTCGACAAGCTCAAGAATATCGGTATCGATGTGTTTCCTTTTTACACTCCTTCGTCGACACATATGGTGCTGGAATACCGCTCCGCAAATCCTGATGACAGGATACTTCGCTGCGCAAAGACTGCCGGTTCGTTTACGCCAGACCAGTTTGAATCGCTCGAGGCCAAAGCATTCCTGATGAATGGCTCGATTCGGGGTGAAATCCCGTTGGAGGTCGTGCGCTCGCTTCGAAAAAAAGACGCCCTCCTCGTTGCAGATCTGCAAGGCTTCATACGGATCATCGCACCGGATACCACGCTTCTCCACGCCCCGTGGCCGGAAAGAGAAGAGCATCTAAAATTGGTCGATGTGCTCAAGACCGATGCCGTCGAAGCCGAATCACTTACCGGCGAATCGGATATCAAGAAGGCCGCAACCGCTCTCGCGAAGATGGGTCCGAAGGAAGTGGTTCTGACGCACAAAGATGGAATCCTTGTGCTGGCAGATGGAATTTTCTACGAGGCGCCGTGGCGTAACAAGAGCTTGATTGGCAGGAGCGGCCGCGGGGATACCTGCATCGCTTCCTACATCACGAAAAGGCTGACGGAGCCCCCCGAAGTAGCCATCATATGGTCCGCTGCGACAACAAGCCTGAAGATGGAAGCCGAAGGCCCGTTCCTCCGCGGTGTGAGTGATGTTCGTGATTTCATGGCGCAAGAGTACGAATCAGTCGGTCTTGCCTAGGTCATTATCGGGAGTCTAACATGAAAAAAACGTTTCTTCAGGTTCTCATCCTTCTTCTCTTCGTCACAGCCGTTACCGTCCCCGCGCAAGCGCAGAAATCGGCTGACGCGTTCTCGTTTATTATCTCCAGCGATCAGCGAGAGCATGCGACACCCGCATTCCGGACGCATGAATTCACGCTGGGAGGCTATGAGGCAATCAAAAAGGTGGGCAAAGGCTCATTCATGATTGTCCTTGGCGACCTCGATCCCCCGACGGCGACACGCGAGCTCATCGCGTCGGTGCTCGGCAAGAACTATCTCTGGTATCCCGTGGTTGGCAATCACGATACGGAAGTGGAAGCGAACACCGAGTACCTGCGGTCGATGAACCGGGGCCCCAACGGGCTTCCGTACGTTCTGCGAAAAGGTCCAGCTGGCAGCGAAGAAACTACTTACTCTTTCGACTGGAACAATGTGCACTTTGTCATCCTCAACGTGTACTTTGACGGAAAGAGCGACAGAGGGGGCGACGGCGATATCGTCCCGGAGCTTTTCGCGTGGCTGGAAAACGATTTGAAGCAGAACAAGAACCCCCGCGTCTTCGTGATTGGCCACGAGCCCATCTTCCCATTCCTTGACATGGATAACGGAACCGTCCGGCATCTGGCAGACGCTCTCGATAAGTATCCGGACAACTCGTTGAAATTCCAGCGTCTGCTTGTCAAATATGGCGTCACGGCGTATTTCAGCGGACACACACACTGCGCGTCGTATTCGAGCGTCAATGGTTTGTGGCTGATCAATTCAGGCCATATCTATGGGCAAGAGGGCACCTTCACTGCCAGGACGCTCTTTTCGCATCTTGCAGAAGAAGTTGAGAAACAACGAGGCAAAGGAATCAGTCAGGCCGGTGCGATCAAGGCTTTCTACAAGGCGGACGACAAGGAAATGAAGAAATTCGTTTACAATCTGGGATTCGGGAACGTCAAGTCGTACAAGGATCTTACCGACGAGCAGACGTTGACCAGGTTGTCTGAATACTACGATGAGTGCAGCAAAGGAACCGCGGGACTTGAGAAGTACTCAAAGCTCTTCTGGGACAACACCGAATGGAGGAAGAGCACGTTTCTCCGCATGAATGTCAGCGAGAATTCGGCAGTCCTTGAGATCTACCGTGACAAAGGCTTCGGGGGTGATTACGCACTGAGGCACACGCAGAAGTTGTACTAGTGTATCCGGAGCGCTGGTGCTTTCCGGTGCCTTATTGAACACGATTGTTCGACAGAAGGAAGCCGGAAAGATCTGCCGGGGCACGATATCACTCTATCATCATTCCAGAAACACCAGGGAGTACATACAATGAAAAGGCAATATTTCCTGCAGTTGCTGCTGACGATCTTCGTCGGCAGCCTGTTCCTCTCCTGTTCGTCCACGGCTGACAAGGACTTTACATTCATCATCTCCAGCGACCAGCGCACTCATACAACTGAAGCATTTCGCACCAAGGACTACACGCTTCCTGGATACGAGGCAATCAAGAAAGTCGGGCAGGGCTCGTTCATGGTCGTGCTTGGAGACATCGACCCTCCTTCGGCGACTCGTGACCTGATGGACAAGGTGTTCGGCAAAGACTATCCATGGTATGCCGTACGCGGCAATCACGACAAAGACGATGCTTCGATGGAATATTTGCGATCATTGAACCGGGGAGACAAATCGTTCCGGAATCTCGTCAGGAAAGGCCCTTCCAACAGCGAAGAAACCACCTATTCATTTGACTGGAACGATGTCCATTTCGTCGTCCTTAATCTTTTCTATGATGGAAAGAGTGACAATGCAAAAGAGGCCGACGTCATACCCGAGCTTCTGAATTGGCTGGAGGAGGACCTCAAGCACAATAAGAAAGAACACACTATCGTGTTCGGCCACAAGCCGATCGTTTCGGTCCTTGATATGGACAACGGGACTCAGCGTCATGTCGGAGAAGTGCTTGACAAATTCCCGGACAACTCGTTGAAATTTCAGCAGCTTCTCCTAAAGCATCACGTGACGGCATATGTCAGCGGACATACTCACGCCGCATCGTACGCGAGCATCAATGGACTTTGGCTTCTGAACGATGGTCACATCTACGGATATGAAGACACGTACACTCCCGAAATCCTGTTCAAGGCTATCGCACAGGCCATTGAAAAAGGAAAGAAAGCCGGCATCAATCAATCGAAGTCGATAGCGGACTTCCTCGAATCCGACAAGAAGGAACTCAAAAACATCATCTATACTCTGAACCCGATACCGGGGAAAGAAGACAGCGACCTCACGGACGCAGAGACCCTGAAAGCCTTGAATGAGTTCTACACCAAGTATCAGAGTAGTGATGTGACAGCAAAAGAGTATACGGCAACATTCTGGAAGAACTGCGGGTGGAGACCAAGCACATTCATGAGAATAAAGATCAGCGGTGGAACCGGCATCGCCGAATTCTACCGGGATCAGAAGTTCACCGGCGATTATACGCTGCGGCAGACGCTGACGCTGTTCACAAAGTAGAAAAGATACTTCAACAATTGTTTCACCACGCGGACACTCGTTCAGGGTTCGCCAATCAGAAAAGGGAATACACAGTGAGAAAGAAAATCAACGTTGGCCTTATAGGCGCCGGAAGGCTGGGAACCATGTATGCCGATTTCCTCACCACGCGGGTTACAGGTGCAAACCTCGTCGCTGTCGCCGACATCGTCCCCGAACGTGCGACGAAATGCTCGGAAAGATTTGGCATCGACAAGGCATATTTCAGCCACCAGGAAATCAACTCTGACAAGAACCTCGCGGCCGTCATCGTGACAGCGACGACCGCCAATCACAAGGAAATCGTCCTCGATGCGGCTGCGAAAGGCAGGCCGATCTTCTGCGAAAAACCGATGACCCTGGGCCTGAAGGATGCCCGTGAAATGAAGGCGGCGATAGAAAAACACGGCGTGTTCTATCAACAGGGATATATGCGCCGATTCGACAAAGGGCTCGCCGCAGCAAAAAAGAAGATCAACGAAGGCGTCATCGGAACTCCTGTCGTATTTCGCGGCTCCTCGAGAGACCCTTACCTGCCGACGCTGGAATACCTCTACCCGCACAACAGCGGCGGACAGATCTTGGATATGGCTATCCACGACATCGACATCGCCCGCTGGTATATGGGGGAAATTTCATCTGTGTACTCGATCGGCGGGGTGCTGGCGTATCCGGAAGTCAAGGATACAGGTGACACCGACAACGTCATCATGTCCATGAAATTCGAGAGCGGCTGTCTCGGCGAGATCGACATCAGCAGAAACGGGATCTATGGATACGATATCCGGGCAGAAGTTCTGGGGACAAAAGGGACACTCAAGATCGGCTACCTGCGTGAAACACCGATACTGGTTATGACGGCCGAGGGAGTTACGCACGACGTAGTCCCCTACTTCCCCGAACGGTTCTGTGATGCCTACGTCTCGCAGTTGAATGATTTCCTCAACAATCTCCAGAACGACCTGGAGCCGATGATCACGATCCAGGATGGAATCGCCGGATTGCAGGTTGCGGTTGCCGCGACAGCGTCCCTCAAGGAATCCAGGATCGTCAACGTCAAAGATTTCTGATTCACACAATGAACGACATCACATTTCGACAGGAGCTGTCATGAGAACTGTATCACTTTTTGCAGATTGGGACCCGAAGCCTGGATTCATACTCGGGAAGAAGGACATCGACAAGAAACTGACGTACCTCGGCAGCCGCGTGTGGCGAAACCCGAAAGTCAAGATTGTGAACAAGGAAGTCCGAGAGCCGGGACCGACGGAAATCCTCATCGAGGTCAAAGCCTGCGGCATTTGCGGAAGCGACGTGCACATGTACCAGAAGGACAAAGACGGCTATATCTTCTATCCCGGCCTGACCGCATTCCCGTGCACACTCGGGCATGAGTTCTGCGGGTCCGTCGTCATGGCAGGCGACAAAGCGATCAACAAGAGAACCGGCCGCAAACTCGAAGTCGGCGAAGGGGTCTGCTCGGAAGAAATGATGTGGTGCAGCTACTGCCGGCCGTGTGCCGATGGCTTCCCGAATCATTGCGAAAGCCTGCAGGAAATCGGCTTCTCGATTGACGGAGCGTACGCGAAACACATCGTGGTCGATGCCCGGTACCTGTGGAGCATCGAGGATTTCCGGAAACTGTACGGCGAAGAAAAAATGTGGCAGCTCGGAAGCCTCGTCGAGCCGACGTCGGTAGCCTACACGGCAGTCATTACGCGTGGCGGCGGAATTCAACCCGGTGAAAACGTGGTCATCCTTGGAGCCGGACCGGTGGGAGCAGCAGCGTGCGCCATCCTGCGCAGAGCAGGTGCCAATGCCGTCATTCTTTCAGAGCCGTCAGCGGCAAGAAGGAAAATGGCGTTATCGATCGGAGCAACGCACGTCATCGATCCGAAGACGGACAATGTTGCGGACGCGGTTCTCGATATCACGCACGGACATGGTGCGAAGCTGATACTTGAAGCAACCGGATTGCCAAGCGTTGTCTGGCCCGATGTCGAGCGCATCATCTGGGAAGGAAGAGCGATCAACGCAACGGTTGTCGTGGTAGCCCGCGCAGACGACAGAATTCCGCTGAACGGAGAGGTCCTTCAGGTCCGCCGTGCAAACGTGGTCGGCTCCCAGGGCCATTCCGGTCAGGGCGTGTTCCCGAACGTTATCAGCTGTATCTCATCCGGCATGGATGTCTCGCCGATGATCACGAAGAAAATATCGCTCGACGAAGTGGAACCAAGCCTGGTGAAATTGCAGACCGACCGGGACGACGTCAAGATCACCGTCACGAAATTCGACTAATTTGCACACGAGGAGCAAACAATGGCAAACTGGATCAAAGCAAATCGGGGAGACATCTCCTTTGAAGATACGAGCGTCGGCAGATTGAAGAAGAAGATCTGGGACGCAAGCGACACGGAGATCGATCAGATACTCGCAGGGTATGAGATTCCGACACCGTCGGAGCTGGCAAAGCCGGGGACGTACATACAGACGACCATTCGCAAACACGTCGTGGAGAATCGGAAGAAGAACGACATCCTGTTTATTCCCATCGGCTGCACCGAACTCCATGGCATTCACACCGTCACCGCACTCGATACGTTCATGGTGACACAGCTTCTCGAAGGCGTCCGACGATTCACGGCAAAGAAAGGGGCTCCGGTCAATCTCACCTGGACGCCTCTGAATTTCGGCGGACATCCGCACCACCACGTCGGCATGCCGGGCACGATTCACCTTGAAGACGAAGTGCTGAAGAAGATGTTGATCGATGTCATGGTCGGATTCTGGAACGACGGATTCCGTAAGATCGTCCTGATCAATAATCACGGGCATTCCTGGCTGCTCGAGGCCGCAATTCAGGAACTCCAGAAGACCTGGAATTTGCCCGGCATTTTCAGGACTATTGACTGGCACCGGGCGGTGCGGGAATTCTTCCGGACAAAGGCGCGCGGCGGGGACTGGGATGACGACTTCGTGCACGCTGACGAAGCGGAGACCTCCGTCCTTCTCCTGCTCGCAAAGGAGTATGTCGAGATGTCGTACGCGCAGGAGACAACCGTCACGCCGTATCTCCCCGACGGGCACTTCGACAAAGCAGTCGATCCGTTCGGACGTCCCTCCCGCTGGTCAGAAGGTCAGGGTCACTTCCCCACAGAAATGGGTTCGATTCCGGAAGGCGTTGTTGGCCGTCCAACGATCGGAACAGCTCAGAAAGCGAAAAGAACAATCGCGGCAATCCTTTCGTACCTGACCCTTGTTCATGATGAATTGCTGGAGGCATTCCCGTCAGGCAAGCTGCCGCCGATCGAGAAAACCACCATGCGTACTGAAGAGGAAATGGTGCCATATCTGAAAGAGCCGTTTACTCCAGGATGGCGACCGATCTATGCAATCCGGAAAATGGGACTGTAATCCGATGAAGTTCAGCATCGTTCTCTCGACACAACCGTCATCGTTCTCGGCACTTGCCTATAAGGGCAATCTCGCCGGAAACATCGCAAAGATAAAACAACTCGGCTACGACGGAGTAGAACTCACTGTCAGGGATCCGGGTCAACTCGATTTCGATTTTCTGTCCTCGATCCTCAAAGAACACAACCTGCCCGTTCCCGCTCTCGGGACCGGGCAGGCGTATGGTGAAGAGAAACTTTCATTCACCGATCCAAGGAATGAAATCAGAGAGCGGGCAATCGCCAGGATCAAATCGCAGGCAATGCTCGCGGCCACGCTCAACGCAATCGTAATCATTGGATTGGTACGCGGAAAGCAGGAGGGCAACGTTGGTACTGAAACTGCCGAGCGTTGGCTTATCGACGCGCTGCGTGAGTGCGCTTCGTTAAATGAGGACACAAAATTCGCCATAGAACCGATCAATCGATACGAGACGAACCTCATTAACACTGTCCAATCAGGTCTCGCCTTGCTCGAAAAAGTCGGCATGAAAAACGTCGGCCTCCTCCTCGATACGTTTCATATGAACATCGAAGAAGCATCGATCACGGAGAGCATCCGCGCGGCGAAAGAGTGTCTCTTTCACTTTCACGTTGCAGATTCGAACAGATGGTATCCCGGAGCCGGACACGTCGATTTCAGGGCGGTCCTCGATACGCTGAAGGAAATCGGGTATACCGGTTTCGTCTCTGCCGAGATTCTCCCCTTGCCCGACTCTGATCTGGCGGCAAAGCATGCAATCGAATACCTGCGGACGCTATAGCAGGGCTGTCATCGGTATCCACAGCACCGTATCACACCAGCACATTGCATAACAATCTGTGTCACCGTCGATCGAGAGGATCGGGCGGGGCATCCCCTCCATACAGCGTAAACTTATGGCTGATGACGTTATCCTGAAAATGCAGAACATCCGGAAAGCCTTTCCCGGCGTTCTCGCGCTGGACGACGTCGATTTTGAACTACGGAAAGGTGAGGTTCACATCCTCCTCGGAGAAAACGGGGCCGGGAAATCCACTCTCGTCAAGATTCTCAGCGGTGCTCATCCTCTCACAGGGGGAGAGATCACACTCTTGGGGGCGAAGGTCTCAATAGAATCTCCCAGGCATGCGCAGAAGCTCGGCATTGGAATCATCTATCAGGAACTGAACCTCGTCCCGTCCCTCACTGCAGCAGAGAATATCTTTCTCGGGCAGGAAAAAACAAATTTCCTCGGACTTATTGACACTGCATCGCTCCATGAGAACGCCAGGCTAATCCTGAAAGAACTCGGCCTTCACATCAACTGCGCCGAGCCAATCAAGAACTTCGGAATCGCCCAGCAACAAATGATTGAAGTGGCAAAAGCCCTTTCGCTGAAAGCCCGCATCCTGATCATGGATGAACCGACTTCAGCTCTTTCCGAAACCGAGATCAAACAGTTGTTTGATACGATCCGGAGGTTGAAATCGACAGGTGTGTCGGTCATCTATATCTCTCACAGGATGGAAGAGATCTTCGAGATTGGTGACAGGGTGACAGTCCTTCGCGATGGAAGACACATCGGGACAAGGAGTATTGGTGAGACTTCCAGGGCTGAGCTCGTGAGGATGATGGTCAATCGCGAATTGAAGGAACAGTATCCACGACAACGATCGCAGATCGGCGAAGAGGTTCTGCGTGTGGACAACATCAGTACGAAAGGCGGATTGAAGAACATCAGCTTCTGCCTGCACCGAGGTGAGATACTTGGTATCTCCGGCCTCCTGGGATCTGGCAGAACCGAGCTCGCACGGGCTCTCTTCGGAGTGGACCGGACGACCTCCGGGCAGATCATCGTCAGAGGGAAACTGCAGAAGATCGGCTCTCCCCGTGCGGCGATAAGCCAGAGAATGGGATTTCTGACCGAAGATAGGAAGTCGCAGGGGCTCGTTCTGAACCTGTCTGTGAAGGAAAACATCACCCTCGCAAGTCTCGACTCCTGCTCAAGACTCGGAGTGATCAGTTTCAAACAGGAAGAGGACGTGGCTGGCTCTTATTCGCAGAGCCTTCGCATCAAGACACCGCATTTGAATCAGAAGGCCCTTCACCTCAGCGGTGGAAACCAGCAAAAGGTGGTGCTCGCAAAGTGGCTTTGCAGCAAGGCAGAGATTTTCATCTTCGACGAACCGACACGAGGAATCGACGTCGGAAGCAAGGTGGAAATCTATCAACTCATGAATGAGCTCACAGCCTCAGGAGTTGCAATCATTATGATCTCGTCCGAGCTTCCGGAAATCCTGGGGATGAGCGATAGGATATTGATCATGCATCAGCACGCAATTGCAGCGGAAATGTCAGCCGCTGAGGCAAATCCGGAAACGATAATGCGGTATGCCCTCGGCGCCTGAAAGAATCTTAAGACATCAGTGTGTCATTCTTGTTTGTATCGTTTCTGTTTGAAAGGAATACTGTGACAGCAAGAGAACTGATCGTACAAAACAGCCGGCAGTTTGGAACCTTGATCGGGCTGTTTGTCGTCACGCTCGTCTTCACGATCCTGAGCCCCTACTTTCTCACTGTCTCTAACCTGTTGAATATCGCCGAGCAGACTTCCATCAATGCAATCATCGCCGTTGGAATGACATTTGTGATCATCGCGGCAGGCATTGATCTTTCGGTTGGCTCCATCGTGGCTCTTTCCGGCGTGGTGCTTGCCGGTATGTTGCACGGCGGCCAACCGGCGCCCGTCGCTCTTCTCATTGGACTCTGCGTGGGAGCGGTGTGCGGCTTGACGAATGGGCTCTTCATCAGCTATGGGCGTCTCCCCGCGTTCATCGCAACGTTGGGTATGATGAGCGTCGCACGCGGCACTGCATTGTTCTACACCGATGGCAGGCCAATTTCGGGATTCTCTGCAGAGTTCAGGTTTCTGGCAACCGGCGAGATCGCCTCGATCCCCGCACCGGTGATCATCATGGGCATTATCTACCTGATCGCTCATTTCGTTCTCCACCGGACAAAACTTGGCCGGTACGCCTACGCCATCGGAGGGAATGAAGAGGCCGCAACGCTCTCGGGCATCAACACGAAACTCGTCAAAACAGCGATCTATGCCTTGTGCGGCTTCCTGAGCGCCCTTGCAGCGGTGATCCTCACGGCACGACTAAACTCCGCTCAGCCGATCGCCGGTATGATGTACGAGCTTGATGCAATCGCCGCCGTCGTCATCGGCGGGACAAGTCTGATGGGGGGCGAAGGAAAGATCTCCGGCACGCTGATCGGTGCATTCATCATGGGCATTCTGAGAAACGGTCTCAACCTGCTCGGGCTTTCGTCATTCACACAGCAAATTGTAATCGGTTCCGTGATCATTCTGGCTGTCCTGATCGATATGACGCTGCGCAAGGACAGAAAACTCACGCTCGGGAAAGGTATCTTCTCATGAACAGACGCGCGTTCTTGATTCTTCTTCTCGCATCGGCATTCTGCCTGCAGCAGTGCAAACGAACTGAGGAAGGTGGCAGGCCCACCATTGCATTCGTCATGAAGACCCTGAACAATCCCTTCTTCATCGATATGCAGGAAGGGGCGCAAGCAGCGGCGAAGAGATTGGGCGTGGAGTTGGTCGTTCAGGCCGCGGAACGCGAAGTGGATGTCGAGAAACAGATGCAGATCGTGGAGAACCTCATTCAACGAAAAGTCTCCGCCCTCTGCATAACGCCAAGCGGATCCAGGGAGATCGTGCCGGCCATTCTCAAAGCAAATGAGGCGAAAATCCCGGTGCTGGTCATCGACACGAGGGTCGACCAGAAAGCCCTGGCTGAAGCAGGATCGACCACCGTAGCGTTCATAGGATCGGACAACAAAGACGGAGGACGAATCGCCGGTGAATTCATCGCCGGTCAGCTCGGGGGCAAAGGAAGCGTGGCAATCCTTGAGGGGATACCCGGTCACGAAACGGGGGACGCCAGGCTTAACGGATTCCATGAGGCCATTGAGAAATTCAAAGGCATCAGAATTGTCGCCTCTCAAACTGCAAATTGGGAAAGAGACCAGGGGTTCAATGTCTTTCAGAACATACTGCAGGCTCACCCCGGCGTGCAGGCCGTGTTCGCCTGCAATGACATGATGGCTCTGGGTGCCGTCGAAGCCATCTCTGCCGCCCGGAAGCAAGGCAAGATCATCGTCGTTGGATTCGATGCCATCAAGGATAGCCGTACCGCTATCGTGAACGGCGAAATGCATGCTTCTATCGCACAGCATCCGGAGGAAATGGGAAGGTTGGCCGTCGAGTACGCATATCAGGCGATGAAGGGGCAGAACATTCCAGCCGAGATCCCCGTAAGGATCGAATTGATAACGAGAGAACAACTGGTCAAGAAGTAGATGCGAAATGTAAATGTGGGGATGCGACAGGAACTGATCGCCGGCAAGCTCAGTATGACTGCGACAGTGACAGATGTGTTCAAGAGGTAGAGACGGGAGAGCATCCTTGATACCCCCTTGCTTCATCAGAACCTCATCAACAAGCAGGACTCCCGCATCATATACTTTGGGATCACGTACAACTTTGGTGGGCAGCCGAAGAAATCGAAGGAGGATTCGCTTCGATACGACGGCAGCAGTTCGACCGGCGCACCTGGATTCGATGCTGGTGCGTCGATGAGCAGAACAAAGGCGATGTAGATACGTTACTACTTTATTGCGTCACGGACGCAGGTGGAGGCACTCCCTGCGAGTCCCTGAACGCAAACCGGATTTGTCAAATCCACACCATCCACCAATTCCAGGAGTCTCCATGAAAACACTTCAGCATATTCTGGTTCTTTGCCTGGCCATCATTGTGATGAGCATTTCCTGCCTGGCACAGACAACGAAGGGATACAAGATTGTAGACAAAGTCAAGATTGGGGGAGAAGGGGGATGGGATTATCTTATCGCGGATGCGGCAGCGAAGAGACTGTACATGTCGCACGCCACTCAAGTTGTTGTGTTCGACACGAAAACGAACACCGTCGTCGGCGAAATCGCAAACACGATCGGAGTCCACGGTATCGCTCTTGCCCCGAAGCTTGGCCGCGGTTATACAAGCAATGGACGCACATCGTCCGTGACCGTTTTTGATCTTGCGACATTGAAGGTCCTTGATTCCATCAAACTGGCCGAGAAGAATCCCGATGCGATACTCTACGAGCCGTTTTCCAATCGAGTCTTCACATTCAATGGCGGCAGTTCCAATGCAACGGCTATTGACGCTGCGACAAACAAGGTCATTGGCACGATTGCGTTGAAGGGGAAGCCGGAATTCGCCGTGACCGATCTCAAAGGGAAGGTATATGTGAATATTGAGGACAAGAGCCTGGTCACAGTTTTCGATCCGAAAACCCTGAAAGTCCTCGCTGAGTGGTCGCTGGCTCCGGGAGAGGAACCCAGCGGTCTGGCAATCGATCGCGAGAATAACCGACTCTTCTCAGTGTGCGGGAACAAAATGATGATTGTTCTCGACGCCCTCACGGGCAAGTTGGTGACTTCGTTGCCCACGGGCTCTGGAACAGACGCAGCCGCATTCGATCCACAAACCCGTCTGGCGTTTGCTTCGAACGGAGAAGGAACACTCACAGTGATACGCGAAGACTCGCCGGATACGTTCTCAGTACTCGAGAATGTACCAACTCAACCGCGCTCTCGAACAATGGCACTCGATGAAGCGACGCACAAGATCTATCTCTCCGGTGCTCTCTTCAAGCCGGCACCCGCACCGACCGCAGACCAACCGAGGCCGAGGCCGGCGATGGAGCCTGGGAGCTTCATGGTGATCATACTCGATCGCCAATAAGCATTTCGCTGTAGAGCAATCCGGGAAAAGGGAGCGCATTTGCGGTGAAATTGCCCCTGGCAGGACCACGTGCTTGACATTGGTGCGGGAGGTGCGTGTTTTCATCTTGGTTTCATTTGTCTCTCTTATCTTGAGAGGAGATGCAAGAGCATCGATTGTCCAATTTCACACTTTCACATTCCAGGAGGCGAGTATGAATAAAACGGGTCGATTACAGATCATCAGTATTGCTCTGATGGCCGTGTTCTTTATTGGGGCAATAACGTTCGTAAACGCGCAGGAAAAGAAACTTACTCCGAAGCAATTGCCAGCCGCGGTGCAGGCTGCATTTCACAAGGCTTACCCGGCAGCAAAAATCAAAGGAGCGAGCTCTGAAGTTGAAAACGGGAAGACCATCTACGAAGTTGAGAGTGTGGATGGAAAGATCAACAGAGACCTCTTGTATTCAGAGGATGGATCGGTTGTTGAGATTGAAGAGACGATCGCCTTGAAATCTCTTCCGGGTGAAGTTTCCAAAGCACTCAAATCCGAAACCGGGAAAGGAAAAGTGGAGAAAGCCGAAATGCTGACAAAAGGCCAGACGATTCAGTATGAGTTCGTGATCGTGTCTGGAAAAGAGAAGCGGGAAGTTGTCATCGATCCATCCGGCAAGATTGTCAAGACGACAAAGATGAAGGCGGGGGAAAAGGAAGAAGAGGAAAAGGACTAAGTGTGTCATCTCTAGTCTCTAGTGCCACTTCTAGAAGGTAGTATTGTGTTTTCTTTCTTGTTTTTCAACGCAGAGCCGCAGAGATCGCGGAGTAACGCAGAGGATTTGACATTTTTCTCTGCGTCTTCGGCGTCTCTGCGATAGAAACCACAAGTTGATCTATTTGAGATGGCACTAGGGTCATGCAAACAAGAAACCGGGGAATCGACGATTCTGATTCCCCGGTTTCTTCAATTTCGAAACACAGTGAGCAAAGGAATCGAAGGAATGAGACACATGCGTTTCGGAATCATCCTGCTGCTGTCTGCCTGGAGCCTGTGTCCTGCTCAGCAACAGTTGACGCTTCAACGATGTGTGGAATTGGCGAAAGCCTTTAGCCTGAAGTCCCGCGCGTCTGAGATGACGATTCGGGCTTCAGGCCTCGCCCACGATGAGCTCATGAAGACGCGACTCCCGCAGTTGAAGGTGAGTTCGGACCTTAGCTATGCCCCCGCGTCGGGGACCTTTGGATACGACCCAGCGATCACCGATGGAGGACAAGTTGGAGGGAGAGTCTCGGTTGAGCAATCGCTCTATGATGGCGGAGTCAGAAACCTGAAGTCGGGCCAGCTGTCAGTGGAGCACAGCGCTTTGACAAAGGAGAGAGAACTTGGAGAAAGGGATCTCAAACTCACGGTGAAACAGTTCTTCATTGGAGGACTCCAGTCTCAGAGAGCAATCGAACTCCAGCAGGAAAGTGCACATCAGCTGAAGGAATACCTCGATTTGGTGGAGCGTCTCTCAAAAGGGGGCGCTGCCAGTTACACTGATGTGTTGAAAACTCAAATGCAGCTTCAATCGGCAGAGAGGTCGATTCAGAAAGCACACGAATTGTTGGCTTCGGCGAAATATGTTCTTGCGGAATTGATGGGAGTATCCATCGACACAAGCTTCACTCTCGCTGGGTCGCTGGGGGCATTGCTTCCGAATAGACGGGCTGACGGTACTGCATTGGATATTGAGCAGAACCTGGACATCGCGCTCGCAGCGCTCAACGTCAACAAGAGCACGTTTGAGACGGAATTGGTTAAGAGCGAGCGCTTACCGGTTATCTCCGCGGTTGCCGATGCGGGAGTGCTCACGTCGTTCGATAACCTCCGTCTTTCCACACCCGAACGATCAGGTGTGTACGGGTACATGGTCGGCATCACGCTTGAGGTTCCCCTGTTCACCTGGGGAGCAACTGATTTGCGCATTCAGCAGAGAGAGCTCGCAACACAGGCTCTCACGCTGCAGCTCGAAGGCGTCAGGAGGTCTGTTGCGACGGAATACCAGAAGACGGTGTTCCAGATGTCGAAATCGGATGAGCGCTTGCGGTCGATTCGTACAAGCCTGAAGGCCGCCGAACAGAATTTCGCCTTGACGAAAGCCAAGTACGCAGCAGGTGGCGTCTTGTCTCTGGAAGTTTTGTCAGCTCAGCAACTGCTGACTGATCTTAAACTCGAAGAGCTTGAAACGATCGCTGAAGCTGAATTGTTGTCGGCGAAACTTGAACAGATTACATCACGGTAATCCGAGAGAACACATATGAAAACATTTCTTATCACACTTCTGTTCGCACTTTCATTTATCGTTGTTAGCTGTGCAAAGAAAACGGCCTCTGAGGAAGACGAGGGGGGAAACGTCAAGGCGACTGTCGCTGTGAAGACAATCTCTCTTCATCGGGGAGAGATGGCGACTGTCGTTGAATCTGTCGGTAAGGTCGACGCGCTCAGAAAACAGAAATTGTTTTCCCCGGTTGCCGGCAAGGTAACTTCGCTCACAGCACTTGAAGGGGCGGCTGTGGCAGCCGGAGAGGTTTTGGCAGTCATTCAAACAAAGGAATCGCAGTCGGCAATCGCGGGAGCCGAGGTACTTCTTCGCTCGTCGAAATCGCCGGAACAGAAGGCAGAGGCTCAGAAGGCTCTTGATCTAGCAAAATCCTCCGAGAGCAGCGTGGCAATTCGTGCATCGTTCAGTGGAACAGTCTCAACGCGCTCCATCAGTGAAGGTGAGTTTGTATCTGAGAATGCTGAGCTGTTCACCGTAATTGATTTTTCGACTCTGGTGTTTGTTGCAGATGTGCCCGCCCGGGATTTGCCGTCACTCTCTGTCGGACAGCATGCCGCCATCACCTTGCAGACGCTCACCGGCAAGGGTCTTCAGGCCTCCGTGGAAGCTATCAATCCGCAGACCGATTTCACGAGCCAGACTTTAAAGGTGCGGTTGAAATTTACAGGGCCGGCATCCGGCCTGATGAAACTTCTGAAGACAGACATGATCGGGACAGCGAGAATCGTGACTGGTCTCCACAAGGGTGTGTTCATCGTCCCAAAATCCGCCGTCCTTAGAAACGACGAAACGAATGCCTACTCCGTTGTTACATTCAACGCTGATTCACTTGCGCTAAGCCTTCCCGTTGACATTGCGGGCATGACCGACTCGACCGTCGCGATCACAAATCACGGCCTGAAAGAAGGGATGAGCATTATCTCTGAAGGCAATTATGCTCTTGCCGACTCCACTCGAATCACCGTCGTGAGATAGGATCCCCCTATGCGCCTATTTGACTACGTCCGTCGCCACGCGAAGGCAATTCTCTTCACTATTGTGATGTTCACCCTCTCCGGCCTTGCTCTGACCTGGGTGATGCCCGTTTCGCTCTTTCCCGATGTGACATTTCCCAGGATCGTCGTTCTGGCAGACAATGGCGAGCAGCCGGTCGAACGTATGATGATCGAAGTAACGAAACCGCTCGAAGAGGTCGCGAGCTCCATACCGGGTGTCCGAACGGTTCGTTCGATCACGGGGCGTGGGTCAACAGAGATTTCGATCGGTCTCGACTGGGGAAGCAACGTGCAGCAGACTCTCCAGATGCTGCAGGGGCGGATATCCAACGTCCGCAACGAGCTCCCTGCGACTGCCTCAGTTCAGGCAGAACAAATGTTCGTCGCGGTGTTCCCAATTCATGCTTATAGCCTTACGTCTGACAAGCTGAGCCTCGTCGAGTTGCGTGATATCGCGCTCTATCAGATCCGGCCGGCACTCCTCCGCGTGAAAGGCGTTGCCAAAGTGGAAATCACGGGCGGCGACACGCGGGAGTTCCTCGTAACGCTCTCAGCGGCCAGACTCGCGGCCTACCACCTCAATCCAAATCAGGTCAGCGAAGCGATCAACAAAACCAATGTGATCTCATCGTCGGGCCTGGTTGAGAACAACTACCAGCTCTATCTCTCGCTTGCATCCGGCCTTGTCAAGTCGATCAGCGATCTTGAATCCGTTGTGGTATCAATCCAGAACGGCGTTCCGATACGGGTCTCTGATGTCGCAACCGTCAAACCCTCGGTCGCTGATCGCTATATACGCACAACAGCTCATGGACGCGATGCGGTCCTGATCAGCATCATCAAACAACCGACGGGAAGCACTGTTCAGATTGGCCAGGATGTCGACGCCGAGGTAGCAGGACTCACACTCCCTTCTGAAGTGGTTTTTGAGAATTGCTATGATCAGGGAGACTTCATCATGAGGTCAATCGCCGGGACGCGGGATAGCATCATCATCGGAGTGCTTCTCGCCATGACGGTCCTGGTGGTGTTTCTGAGAAGTTGGCGGGTAACACTCGTGATCGCACTCATTGTGCCTGCCACGATCGCAACGACGATTGTGTGTATCTATGCGGTTGGATTGACGATCAACATCATGACTCTCGGTGGGATAGCGGCCGCGGTGGGCCTGATCATCGATGACTCCATCGTTGTCATAGAGAACATTTTCAAGCAGTACGCCAGGCGAAAGCGGAGGGAGGAGCCTCAGGGCGAAGCGATGGCGGACGCGAGCTCCCATTCGCTCCGGTTCATGATGCCGGCGATCATCGGCTCGACTGCCAGCACGATCGTGATTCACATTCCGCTGGCGTTTCTGGGGGGTGTCACGGGCGCGTTCTTCGCATCGCTTTCGATCACGATGGTGTGTGCGATGCTCATCTCGTTCCTCTTCTCCATTACGCTCGCTCCGCTCCTCGGATCTTTGATTCTCCGGGAGAGCGATTTCGTCAAGGAAATGGAAAAGGAACGTCGGCCATCGCGGGCTGCCGAATGGTATGGAAGAGTTTGCGAGAAGCTTGTTCGTTACCGATTGATGTTCATTCCGGCGGCGATAGCTCTTATCCTCATTACATACGTACTCTTTGAGAGAATCGGCAGTGGATTTATGCCCGAGATGGATGAGGGGACATTTGTACTCGATTACAAGACGCCGGCGGGAACATCGCTTACAGAGACGAACAGAATGTTGATGAAAGTTGAGGATATTCTCATGTCGGTCCCGGAAGTCGATACGTATGCGCGGAGAACCGGAACCGAGCTCGGATTCTTTATGACCGAACCCAACAGCGGTGATTTTCTTATCAAATTGAAGAAAGAGAGAAAACGGGGTGTTGAAGAGATCATTTCTGAGGTACGGTCGAAAGTGGTATCGTCCGAGCCCTCTATGGAAATTGAATTCGTACAGATCATGATGGACGTTATCGGCGATCTCTCGAACAACCCTTCACCAGTCGAAATCAAGCTGTTCGGAGAAGATCAGCAACTCCTGCAGGCGAAAGCACAGGAGGTCAAATCTCTGATCGAGACCGTTCCTGGTGTTGTCGACGTGTTTGACGGAATCGTGATTTCCGGCCCCTCTTTCGTTGTGGATATCGACCCCGCGAAAACGTGGCAGGCAGGATTCAATCCAAGCGACGTACACGAGCAACTGGAGACGATCATCCGGGGTCGGACTGAGAGCAACATACAGAAGGGGGAGAAGCTTATCGGCATTCGTGTTCGGTATCCGGATATCTACCGGACAGATGTGGACAAGATCGAGGGGCTTCAGTTGATAAACGCGAATAACGTTCCTATCCCTCTCCGCAACATTGCCACGTTTCGAAAAACGACCGGTCAATCCGAGATACGTCGAGAAGGACTGCGCCAGTATCTCGCTGTGACTGCCCGAACATCAGGTCGGGACCTTGGTAGCACAATGGCGGACATCAAGAGAAAGCTGGCTGCGCGCCTTGTATTGCCCCGCGGTGTTACATATGATTTTGGCGGCGTGTATCAAACGCAGCAGGAGTCATTCATCGGACTCTTTCTCGTGGCTCTGGCAGCTTTCATGCTGGTCTTTGTTGTGCTGCTCTTCGAATTCGGCGAATTTGCCGTCCCATTATCGATTTTTGTTATCAATGTGCTCTCGCTGTTTGGCGTCTTCGCCGCTCTATGGCTGGCGGATGTAACGTTCAACATCTCGAGCTTTGTCGGGGTTATCATGATCATAGGCATTGTCGCCGAAAATGCCATTTTCGTCCTGCATGCTGTGAAATCCTTCCAGGCGGAAGGAATGGGACTTGACAATGCTATCGTGAAGGCTGGACAAGTACGCGCGCGTCCGATCTTGATGACCACGCTTGCTGCCGTTTTCGCTCTCCTCCCTCTTGCCATGGGAATCGGTACGGGGGCACAGATGCAGCAGTCTCTCGCTATTGCTGTCATTGGAGGGTTCTCGGTTTCAAGCTTGTTGCTTTTCTTTGGTCTGCCGATGATCTACAGGCTTATGAAACGATAACAATCGAACACCGTTACCCATGGCTGTCCCGACTGTCAAAGGACGAAATACCTTCTCACATCCCGTCTGGCTCACTGAGCTGCAATCTGACGTGCGCGGGCTTGTTCGGTGGGACGATGTGACACTGCAGTTGTATAGCACCGCTGCATGCTTCTTTGAAATCACGCCCCTGGCAGTCATCATTCCTGAAGACCTCGATGACATCCGTGCCACCGTCAGAATATGCAGCAGATACGGCATCCCGATCCTCCCACGGGGCGCAGGTTCTAGCTTATCCGGGAACGCCGTCGGCGAGGCCCTCATCATCGACCTGACACATCACTTCAAGGACATTGAGGCGCTTGATGATGAGCGTCTGCGGTGCGGCGTCAGCGTTGTGCTCAATCAACTGCAGGATCGGTTGAAGGATCAACATCGGAAGTTCGGCCCAGACCCGAGCAGCGGAAACGTTTGCGTGATCGGCGGTATGCTCGGCAACAATAGCGGTGGTCCTCACACCATCAAACATGGAAGCATGATCAACCATGTTGAAGAGATCAGCGTCGTGCTCGCCAACGGGCAACTCTTCAAGGCGAGAAACATCCCCCTTACGGAAATCGCTCATCTCCCTGATTCTGACAGGTACTACTACGAGCACGTGAAGCTGCTGATGGAGAAGTACGCCGGGGAAATCACCGCAAGCAGGCCGCGTGCGACGAAGAATTCCTCCGGATACCAGGTGTGGGATGTTCTCACAACAACACACCTGAACGTAGCCAGCCTCATGGTTGGCAGCGAAGGTACCCTGGGTGTCTTCACCGATGCGATCCTCAGGACAATGCCGGTTGTGAAGCACCGGGGCATCATCTCCTTCTATTTCACAGAACTCGCGAAGATGGGGATCGCCGTGCAGCACTTACGAGCTCTCGGCGCGTCGGCCATTGAATTTGTCGATCAATCATTCATAAGACTCGCGCTGAGTTTCAAACCGGAACTGAAAGAGTTCCTTCCTCCTCATGTCAAATTCCTGTTGTATGTGGAGTTCGAAGATGATGATCTCGCCAGAGTGAAGGACGACATCATCCAATCCAAAGAAATTGTCTCCGACAAGGAACATTTGGCCGAAGTCGGATCCTTCTCGACAAGCGAAGAGGAAATTGAGAAAGTAATTCGTGTCAGGAAAGCAGCGACCGTCATCCTGAACAACATACCGGGGAGGGAGAAGCCCGTCCCATTTGTCGAAGACGCTGCTATTCATCCCGACGTTTTCACCGGCTTCCTCATCGATCTGTCCGGCCTCTTGCAGCAATACTCGTTCAAGTACGCCATATTCGGCCATGCCGGCGACGGGAATCTGCATCTTCGCCCAATCCTGAATTTCAAAGATGCCAAATCGTACCGGGATGCAGAAGATCTGATGGAGAAATTCGTCAACCTTGTCGTACACTATGAGGGGACTCTCTCCGGCGAGCATGGTGACGGACGATTGAGGACCCCATTTGTCGACAGAATATTTCCGAAACTCATTCCTCTCTTTGCAGAGATCAAAGCGCTCTTTGACCCGGCAGGCATTCTGAATCCGGGGATAAAAGTATCTGTGAACAAACTCAAATGGAATGAGAATCTGCGGTACTCACCGCAGTACGGCTACGTCCAGACATCGTCGGGACTGGATTCTGACGACTGGAGAATGGAGGTCGAGAAATGTCATGGGTGCGGGACGTGCAGAGAGTACTGCCCGGTCTTCGTCGCGACCGGCAAAGAAGAAACAACAGGCAGAGCCAAAGCAAACATTCTGCGCAAGATCATATCCGGGAAATCAGGGCCGGCTGCATTCGAGAGCGAGCATTTCTATGAGATCATGGACTCCTGCCTCAACTGCGGGCAATGTCTGACCGATTGTCCGACAGGAGTGAATATCCCGGGGATGGCAATACTCGCGAAAGAGAAACTGCACGAGAAGCGGCCCTACAAGTTGAACGAATTCATCCTGCAACGTGGAAAACAGGTGAGCACCATCGCGGCGCTCATGCCGTCTGTGAGCAACGCAGCGCTCTCCATTCCGCTCGTAAGGAAGTTGATGCATCATACGGCTGGAATTGATTACAGAAGGGACCTTCCACCATTTGCCGAACAGAAGGATAGAAACCTGGCGGCCGATCCGGGGGCTGGCAGGAAAGTCGTTCTCTGGTCGGGCTGTGCGGCGCAGTTCAACGATCCGGAAGGCGAGCTGGAAAGCTGTATTGAAATCCTGAAGAAGCTGGACTATGAGGTCATCCTCCCCGATTGGAAGTGCTGCAACGTTGCGAAACTTTCGTATGGAAACATCAAGGATTCGCGCGGCGACATCGACTACAATGTGAGAGTCCTGCTTCCCTACGCAAAGCAGAAAACTCCTATTGTATTCACAAGTGCCTCGTGCGGGTATGCTTTCATGCATGAGTATCCAGTCCACATCCGCGGTAACGACGATATCAGGAAGATTGTCGAAGCGAGCGTTGACATCCACGATTTTCTGGGGCACGTCCTGCTGGAAGGTGATTACAGAAACTCCTTTGCTCCTTTGAAGAAGAACGTCGCTTATCACGCTCCCTGTCATCTCAAAACACAGAAGAACAAGTACGGACCCGCTGATCTCCTGAAACTGATTCCGGATCTGACACTCCTCAAGGTACAGGACAGTTGCTGCGGAATCGCCGGCACATTCGGCATGAAGAAAGAGAATTTCGACCTTTCAATGGAAATAGGGTCCAGGCTCTTTGCCGAGATCCGGCGCGTACGACCGGACTTCGTACTGTCCGGCTGCGGGACCTGCCAGATTCAGATCAACCAGGGGACAGGACTGGATGTGATTCACCCGATCACGCTCCTGAATCAGGCCTTTCAGCCCACCAACCCCTGAAGATTTTGAAATTCGCATGCCATTCTGCTATATTGGTCAAGACTTTCAATTCCCATTCCCCCTGATGCGACAGTGAAAACCGTTCTCTTCATCGTGGCTTGCGTGACACTTCTTTCCTCTCTCTTTCCGCAGAGTAATCCCAGGAAGGGCCTCGAACTACACGCCGGCGGAATCATCCGCACTGACCGGACAACCAGAGAAATCCATCTTGTTCTTACGGGACACGAATTCGCGGATGGCGGTGAAATCATCCTCGGCGTACTCAAGAAGCATGGAATCAAGGCTTCGTTTTTCTTCACCGGAGATTTCTATCGCAACACGCAATTTTCCACTCTTATCTCTTCATTGAAGAAGGACGGTCATGAACTGGGCGCGCACTCCGACAAGCATCTGCTCTATTGCTCGTGGCAAAAGCGTGACTCTCTGCTCGTGACGAAGGAGAGCTTTCAGAACGATGTGCTCTCAAACTACGTGGAAATGAAGCGCTTCGGTATCGAACACTCGGCTGCCCGCGCCTTCCTCCCCCCTTTTGAATGGTACAACGATTCGATCAGCTCGTGGACGAAAGAACTGGGTTTGGTTCTGGTTAACTTCACTCCGGGGACGTATTCGAACGCCGACTGGACACACCCCGAGCTTGGAAGCCAGTATCTGAGTTCAGATAGCATCTATTCACGGATCCTTCGCTACGAGGCAACGAAGCCCGACGGCTTGAACGGTTTTATTCTTTTAACCCACATTGGAACCGACGCACGGCGAAAGGACAAATTCTATCTTCGTCTCGATGACCTCATAACGGCACTGAAGGCGAAAGGGTATCGTTTCACACTTCTGGGCGCATCCATCAACTAGGACGGAGATCTGGCGGTCATGCAAACGCGGAAAATACGATATGGCATCATCGGATTCGGACACTTTGCCGAACGTGCTATCGTAGGTGCCATCCAGGCTTCACCCAATTCCACGCTCGTTGCCGTCCAGAAACGGTCGCTCGCAGCTGCCCGCGAAAAAGCCAAAGCCCTGTCTCTCCCCCACGCTTTCTCTTCTGCTGAAGAGCTGGCGGCTTGTCCCGACGTCGACGCGGTTTTCATCGTGTCGGCGAATTCGGCACATCACGCTGAAACGATCGCGGCGGCACGGGCAGGGAAGCACGTGCTCGTGGAAAAACCGATGGCTATCAATGCGCCCGAAGCCAGGCACATGATCGAAGAGTGCGAACGCAACCACGTGAAGCTGATGGTCGGTCAGGTTGTTCGCTTCTCCCCTGTCGTGAGCCGGCTTCGTGACCTTGTCCAGTCAGGAAGCCTCGGCCGCATCGTCTCGGCAAGAGCAGATTACCTCTTCGACGCCAGGCTCTCAAAGCGCTCATGGCTTTTTGATCGCGTTCTTGCCGGCGGTGGACCGGTCTTCGATATCGGAGTACACTGTCTTGATACACTCTGTTATGTTCTAGATGATCACGTCCGGACAGTGCAATCGCAGCTTTCACCCTTACCGACATCAATTGCCACTGAGAGAACCGCGATCCTCGATCTCGGGTTTTCGAAAGGAACCCTGGCATCAATAACCTGTTCGTTCGAGGCCCCAACGCGCCATATATTCATAGAGGTTATCGGAACCGAAGGGCTCGCCTCTGCGCACGATTTTACCCTCGGTGAATCCAGAATTACTCTCGACGTTATTCGCAAAACCGACGGGGGCTCGACGAGGAAGGAATCAGCAGAATTTGACGTACCCAACCTCTATATTGAGGAGGTCACATCCTTTTCGCGATGCATTCTGGATGACACGGAGTCACCCGTGCCGGGTTCCGCAGGATTGCAGCATCAGAGGGTGCTCGACGCAGCCATGGAAGGTGGAGGGACGATTTCCTAACCGTGACAAAGTGAGTTCTCCTGCAACATTAGAGCCAATATGCCCGTAACTCTGCAGGGAAGGGAGATTGCCCATGAAACGTCTATATCGATCCAGAACTCACAGAGTAATCGGCGGTGTGGCTGGAGGCATCGGAGAATACCTTGACATTGATCCCGTCCTCGCCAGGATATTGTTCATTGTCGCACTGTTCGCGGGGGGAGTTGGATTTCTTACGTACATCATCGCCTGGATTATCATACCTGAACAACCAAGGGAAAGTACTATGACCATGCCACCCGATACTCAACAACCGACCATGCCTCCACAGCCTCAGCAACCTTCGAAACCTGAGGAAGCACCCCGACGCGGAAGCATCGTCGGCGGACTCGTACTTCTGGTCCTCGGCCTTCTCTTTCTGGGGCAGAATTTTCTTCCTGATTTCAATTTCGGAGACTGGTGGCCGCTAATCCTGGTCGCCATCGGCGTGGGATTGCTCTACAAAGCTCTTCGACCAAGCCATTCCTAAGCGGAGGTAGTTATGAGATTGAGCACCCTTTTCTGGGGAGTTCTCCTTGTCATCATCGGGGGACTTTTTCTTCTGAACAATCTTGGTTTCCTGAACGTCAATTGGGATACGATCTGGAGACTTTGGCCCATGATCTTGGTTTTCTGGGGCCTCTCCATCCTCGTGGGAAAGCAACGCCCCCCCTGGTATGTTGTTGCCCTGATGGTTCTCTTGATTTTCTTCATGATTGCTGCGGCTGCTACATCAGGATGGTTCCACCGCGATTTCGATTTTGTTGCCGGCCAGGGATTTCAGCAGAAATTCGAAGAACCTCTTGCCCCGAACACTCAAAAAGCAACGTTCCGTCTCCAGTCGGGGGCCGGGCGTTTCATCATCCGCGACACAACAAAGCAACTGATAAAGGCAGAGACAGAAGTCAATTTTGGAAAGTACGTCATTAGTCGCGAACAATCGGATAACTCGGCATACGTGACCCTCGATCTCCGGGGTCGTTCAAAAGGGTGGAATTTTGGCGGCGGGCACAACCGGGTGGACGTTCAACTGAATTCCACTCCAAGTTGGACCATTTACCTCGAGGTGGGTGCTGCATCGGGGAACTTTGACCTGAGTCCGTTCAAGGTCGAGGAACTCAGAATTGATGCGGGAGCATCCTCAATGAAAGTGCGTCTTGGAGACCAATCGGAAGAGACGAGAGTGAAAGTGAAGACTGGAGCTTCTTCGACTTCAATTGAGGTGCCTGAATCGGTCGGATGTGAAGTGCGTCTCGAGACCGCTCTTTCCGGAAAGAGAATCACGGGCTTTGACAAGATCAGCAAGAATCGATACCAGACTTCAAACTTCGAATCTGCGGCAAAGAAAATCTACATTGACGTCTCAGCCGGCGTCTCACAAATCACGGTGAATCGATACTAGATGAAAGCGCCTGCGGGCATTTCTCATCGCCCGCAGCACTTGTCCGGTACAACTTTGTTATTCGCCTGATCGATGCAGACCTGGGATTTGTCATTCCAGGTAACGCGCCCGCTTCCACAGGCCGGGTCTGAAGCGGGGTTGCTGTCATCTTCGCTGCAGTTGAGATTGAGTGCCACAGTCACGGCGAAGAAAAGCAAAAACGCAACGAGCTGCAGAACACCTTTCCATCTCATCGAACGAATCTTCATCAAGCTCTCCATTCTGTTTATTTATCATCCCTGCGCGATGCGTACACCCATCGTGCAGGGTACATCCGTCTTCTGCGTAGATACCACAAATTCCGCATAATTTCAACGGGCCCCCGGCCACTTCGAGAATGGCCGAATCTCCCTCTTTCTCCTACACTCCTTGTCCAAGAAGATCCCGTGCGCGCGAAAACACCTGATCCGGGTCGATCTCCGTCATGCACCTGAAGTGCTTCTCGGGGCAATCGCTGCGACCGATGTGAGAGCACGGGCGGCAGTCCAGGCCCCGTCTTTCGATCACGACTGCAGCCGGGTCGTACGGGAAGAATCCGAACTCTCTAACTGTTGAGCCAAACACCGCAATGATCTTCTTGTGCATGGCCGTCGCAATGTGCATAAGCCCCGTGTCATTGGTAATTACTACATCGCAGTACTCCATGGCCGCGCCTGTTTCGAGGAGCTTTAGCTGACCGCACAAGCTCGTCGCTCGTTCGGCACCCACTTGGTTGTTGATTTCCCATGCGATTTGGTTGCAGACAGGCTCATCCGTCGGGCCTCCAAAGAGAAGGATCTTCGCATCCAGCTTCTGAGCGAACGCTGCCCCGACACGCGCGAATCCGTCAGCAGGCCAACGCTTTGTGACGTGGCGGGCTCCGGGACATAGCCCAACGACCTTTTCGAACCTGTTGAGTTGTAGTCGCGCCATCCTACCCGACACGCCGAAAAGGACTTCGTCCGGAATGTGCAGTTCCAGCCCCCTGCCATCGTTTGTGATCCCAAACTGTTTCAGAGTTTCGATGTAACGATCGACTACGGGGACAATCTCTTTATACGTGTTCTTCTTGAAATTTACGAGCATCGAGCGCTCGAGCACTCTCTTGTTCACAACCACCCTTCTTGGTCCGCGCAGGCTCCGCAGGTATTTGCTTCGAAGGCTGTCATGAATGTCAACAATCAGCTCATATCCCTCATCTTTGATTTTCTTCTTGAGCGCCCGGAGACCATCAAAACCCCGGCTTGCATCAAACTCGTACGTGTGGTTCAGATTCTGATTCGATTTCACAAGCTCCGCGTACTCGGTCCTGGTCACATAGTCGATCTGTCCCGCCGGAAACCGTGCACGCAGAACCCGCAGCATCGGCGTCGAGAGAACGATGTCCCCGATGGAACTAAATCGGATGACGAGTGTTTTAGTAGTTGTGTCCATCGGGTGCAAAATAGCACATAATTGATGGAGATACAACGAGCTCTTCAACAGGGAGAAAACCGGCTTATGAGATTTCCTGCTACAATCGGCGCACTTCGTCGCGACGGGTACACGGTGCAGCCCGTGAAAGACGAAATTCGCAACAACCTGATCCGAAAACTGGAGATGCATGAGCCTCTCTTCCCCGGCATCATAGGATACGACCAGACTGTAGTTCCCTCTCTTGTCAATGCGATCCTTGCGCGACACGACATCCTTCTCCTGGGACTGCGCGGCCAGGCCAAGTCCCGCATCGTCCGCCAGCTCCCCTCGCTTCTTGATGAGAACATTCCGTTCATCAAGGGATGCGAGATCAACGACAATCCTTACAAACCTGCGTGTAAACGATGCGCCGATCTGGTCAAAGAACACGGCGACGACGTTGAAATCGACTGGCTCCATCGGGAGCGTCGGTTCGGCGAAAAACTGGCAACTCCCGATGTGACGATCGCCGATCTTATCGGCGACATCGATCCCATCAAGGCTGCTTCGCAACGTCTGCATTACTCGCACGAAGGTGCTATCCATTATGGTATTATCCCACGGACAAACCGCGGGATCTTTGCCATCAATGAGCTTCCAGACCTTCAGCCCCGCATTCAGGTCGGTCTCTTCAATATCATGGAGGAAAAAGACATCCAGATCCGCGGCTTCAACGTACGGATCCCCCTGGATCTGATGATCGTCTTTACCGCGAACCCGGAAGATTATACGAACCGGGGCAACCTCATCACACCGCTGAAGGACCGCATTGATTCACAGATCCTGACTCATTATCCGCGAACCATCGAGGACGCGATCAGAATCACCGAGCAGGAGGCGTGGATACAGCGCGACGGCCGCACCGTCCAGATTCCACACTACTTCAAAGAGATCATAGAACAAGCCGCTTTCGAAGCCAGGAAGAGTGAATATGTCGATCAAAAATCCGGCGTCAGCGCGCGATTCACCATCTCTGCGATGGAGAATCTTGTCAGCAACGCCGAGCGACGCGCGATTCTCGTCGGAGACCGCACCGTTGCCCCTCGCATCTGCGACCTCGCACACGCGCTCCCGGGAATGACCGGCAAGGTTGAGCTGGTGTTCGAGGGGGAACAGGAAGGCCCGGCAAAGGTAAGCAAAGCCCTCACGGGCAAGGCTGTGCGGGAAGTCTTCAAGCAGTACTTTCCCGATCCACTTCAGAAGCGGCCGAAACATCAGGGAGAGTCAAAACAGCACGAGGATTCGGAATACAGCAAGATCATCAGCTGGTTCGAATCCGGAAACAAGATCGAGATTGCAGACGACATGCCTTTGGACAGCTACTTTGATGAGTTGGACAAGATCAAAGGCCTGCGTGAGCTCACGATGAAGCATATGAAGCTCTCCGAAGCGAACAAGTACGAGCTGGCGTCGGCAATGGAGTTTGTACTCGATGGCTTGCATCAGTCATCACGCATCGCGAAAGATGAAGTCGATCGCGTCACTGCATACAAGGACCTGATCGGCAGCATCTTTGCAGGAAAAGGAAAGAGCATAGAAGAAGAGTCTTGAGTTGTGAGTTTGGAGTTCCAAGTTTGAATCGAAACAGAGTCCGCCTCTTCGGTTTCAAACGAAACTCTCACCCAGATCTATTCTTTCTTCAGACAATACAAATGCCAGAACACCATGACCAAAACTTGAAACTTGGGACATGAAACTCCAAACTGATAACCCCCAACCCTAAACTCTCTTCATGCGTTTTCGTTACAGCAAATGGACTCCCGGATCGATGACGGACGAGCAGCGGCTCCAGGCGCTCATGTCCATCTTCAGCTACCTCCTGATCCAAACGAGTGGGGATGTTGATGAAGTGCTGAGCTGGTTGCAGCAACTCGCAGAGCAATACGGTCTCTTCGACCGTTCCCTCAGTCTCGACGATCTTGTCAACAAGCTGAAGGAACAGGGACTTATCGAGGACGCGAACGACGCGCACATCCTGACGAATAAAGGAGTTCAACGGATCCGGCAGGATGCCCTCCGCCATGTCTTCAGTTCCCTGAAAAAAGCTCCCGAAGGATCCCACGAAACCCCGTACGGCGGCAGAGGCATCGACCGGCTGAGCGAGACAAAAAAGTGGTCATTCGGCGATCAACCGACGAACATCGATATGACGTCGACGGTGACAAACGCGATGAAGCGGGACGGCATCGATGAGTTTGCCCTGAAAGAGGAAGACCTCGAAGTCTACGAAACCGAGCACACGACAACCTGTGCGACCGTGCTGATGCTCGACATCAGCCATAGCATGATCCTCTACGGCGAGGATCGCATCACGCCAGCAAAGGAGGTGGCTCTTGCGCTCTCCGAGCTCATTCGCAGCCGCTTCCCGAAGGACTATCTCTCGCTCGTCGTCTTCGGAGATGAAGCCAAGATTGTGAGTCTCAACGAGTTGCCGTTCCTCAATGTCGGTCCGTACCATACAAACACCCGGGCCGGCCTGCAACTTGCCCGCAGCCTTCTGCACAAGTGCGGCAACGTGAACAAGCAGATTTTCATGATCACCGACGGAAAGCCTTCAGCCATCTTCGATGATGCGGGAAGGCTTTACAAGAACTCATTCGGCCTCGATCCCCGAATTGTCAATAAAACGCTTGACGAGGCTGTACAGTGCCGCCGGGAAAAGGTTGTTGTGAGCACATTCATGGTTGCGCGCGACCCTTATCTGATCAACTTCGTGGATGAGTTCACCAAGACAAACCAGGGACGAGCCTACTACTCTGACTTGAATAGACTTGGAGAGTTCATCTTCGTCGATTACCTTCGAAACCGCCGGAAGCGCTTCACTTCCCAGCGTTGACACCCCCTTTCAGACGAACTTCCTGCTGCGACAGCTCACACCGCAAATGCCGGCTATTCCTGCCCCGTTCTCCTGTTGCTGTTCTCACTTTAGTTCCTTAACCTTTCACCGGCCGTCAATCAGACCTCCTGCCCTAACGGCACAATCCTGTACTGTACGCTCATCGGGGAAATGGGGCTCTGACCCCATCCCCTGAATTCCATGAGGCCAAAGTCTATGCGCTCGTATCGGGTTCGAACCAGCGTTTGGATTCATCTGACCTGCCTCTCCATTGCGCTCGCGCTGCCTCCGGCTTTTGCCAACGCACAATCATTTTCCTTCCAGGATTCGTGGCGATGGGCTCACTTCACAACTGAGAGTGGACTTCCCTCGAACCAGGTCTACTGTATTGCGGAGACGCCTGATGGCACAATCTGGGCAGGCACGCAGAAGGGATTAGCATGGTTTGATGGCTATGTCTGGAAGCCACTCGGCATCATGCAAGGTCTTCCCGCTGATCAAATCTCCGTCATCGAGCCGTTTGGAAGGGATTCAGTGTTCTGCCTCGTTGGAGGTGCGCTGTACCTGGGGAGCAGAGACAAATTCGGACTTCTCATTCCAAACGACTCAACGCTGCTAGGTATCCAGTCGGTTGTCGCTATCGGTCAAAATGAGGTTTTGATTCTGGACAATGCCAGTCTCTTTCTACTGGATTCCAAGGGATTGAGAGCCATCGCTATTCCGGCTCCTCCGATGTCGAGCGGCTTCAGAAATCTCTGGCGGACCTCATCCGGCAAGCTCTGGCTCAACACAGTCCGCGGTCTTTACGAAGGCGATGGGCGCAGATGGCGGCTCGTGTTCCCGTCAGGAAGGTACCACCTTACGATTCAGTCAGTAGTTGAAGACTCCAGAGGAAATGGTGTTGCTGCGGTCGCGAAACCCCACGAGTTCCAAGGCATCCGCGAATGGACACGAGGCGGTCGGGCCCAACTCAGCGAGTCTGAGCGATCAGGCGAACAGTTGGCGATGGATGTCTCTCCATCCGGAGATGTCATTGTCGTCTATGAAGCGGGTGATCTCAGGCTGAGACACAGGGGGGAATGGTCTTCGATCGAACCCCGGCCGAAAGAATTCAATTCCACGCACGCCCTGAAATTCGGAAAGGACGGGCGTCTTTGGGTTGGAACAGAGGGAGGTCTCTACCTCCTGCAGACAAATTCGAGGCGGTGGACGTATTGGAGGCACCCCTTTGGGGATCCACGGAATGGCGTACATGAAATCACACGCACCGCCGACGGTTCCATCTGGTTGGGGACATTCAACGGACTTGAGATACACAGGCCGAATGGCCGGATCCAGTATGTCGAGAGCATTCTCGGCACGACGTTGGGGACAATCACCGGCATCATTGAAGATCGCGAACACAATGTCTGGGTCAGCAGTGGTTCGGCATTTCCCGGTGCTTTTCGCTGGAACGGAAGTACGTGGCGCCATTTCGGTTACGCAGACGGACTGACCGCCGACCGCGTTCACAAGATCCGAAGGGACCGGAGCGGCGACTTGTGGTTCCTTGGTTTGAGTGCAATCTACAACGCGCCTTACCAGCCCGGAGCATTCCAATACAAGAACGGGGAGTTCATTCACTGGGGCGCAAGAGACAGCGTGCGCGAAGGACTAGTCCACGGTCGAGTGTATGCATTTGCCGAAGGCCTTGATCACAGTCTCTGGTTCGGGACCTACGGAGGTCTCAGTCGATGGAAGGACGGCGAGTGGAGGCACTGGACCTCTGGAAACGGCTTGCTCGGCAAGGCGGGGCGAATCTATGCCCTGGCAGTCGATTCCTTGGGATCCGTCTGGTTTTCAAATATCGTATCCGGTCTTGGTACCGTCTCAAACGATGGAAGCGTTCGCTATCTCACTACGGCAGACGGGCTTGTTAATGATGCTATCTGGGATTTGAAAGTCGATGAGACCGGCGTTCTTTGGATTGCAACAGAGCGCGGGCTCGCAAGCTACAGCAACGGGATCTGGTCAAGCTTCACAATTCGCACCGGGTTGAGTACACCAATAGTCTGGGAGCTTCTACCGCTCAGGGACAGGGTGTATGTCGGAAGTCCGGGAGCCGGGACAAACATCCTCAATCGGATGGAGATCGCCCATCCACCAAAGGTGAGCTTCCACGAACCATCATTCAAGGGAAGGACTGCCGTCTTGCGCTGGAGAGTCTTTCCCTCTGTCGGCGATCTTGATCCAACAGACGCCGAAGTCCGGTACCGGGTCGATGGCAACCCATGGTCCGGGTGGTCCACACAACGCGAAATTTCTCTTACCGATCTTGCGAGCGGAGATCACAGTTTGGAGGTGCAGGCAAAGGGGCTGTTCGGCACCTTCGCACCGGCAGGCGCGAAGGTGGATTTCTATGTTGAACCCGGCCTCTTCCAGCGGCCGATGTTCCTCCTTGCGCTTGCGCTGCTGGTAGGCACTTTCTTTGTTCTTGGAGGCGCATATTTCCAACGGAAGCGGAAATACCAGCAGGCACTGAAGGAAAGCGACGAGCGCTTTCATCTGGTTGCGAGCACAACAGCCGATGTCATTTATGACTGGAATCTTAGGAACAATCAACTCTGGGTGAACGACCCTAAGCGCTCGTGGATCAGCGGCGCCCGGGCTGACATTAGCATTGCGCGGGAGACCTGGCTGAGCTACGTCCACCCGGAGGACAGGGCACAGCTCGAAAAGACGATCAACGATGCAACGGCAAACCACACGGGTGCCTGGCAGGCGGAGTACCGGCACCTCAAGACAGATGGCAGCTGCGGACACATGCTCCATAGGGGCCATTTCGAATTCGACGAATCGGGTAATCCTGTTCGCTCTCTCGGCTCGATCATGGACATCACGGAAAGGAAGCAAGCCGAAGACCTCTCCCGCGGCATCGCGAAGCGTCTCATTGAAGCCCAGGAAAGCGAGCGCCGTCGCGTGTCGCGCGAGCTGCACGATAGCGTCAATCAGATTCTCGCGTCGGTTAAATTTCGGATAGAGTCGCTCGAAGAACAGCTGCCGGGGAAAAACAAGAACATCCAGCGCGAAGCGCACAAGACCAGGTTGTTGTTGAACAAGGTCATGTCGGAAATCCGGCGCATTTCCCGCAACCTTCGCCCGGCAGAACTCGATGACCTTGGCCTCGGCTCGGCAGTACGAAGCCTTGCGGATGAATTCAGCGAACGTACAAAGATCGCGACCGCTGTCAAAGCAAGTTGGCCTAAGAGAGAACTACCGCCCGAGGTAAAACTCACTCTGTATCGGATCATCCAGGAGTCCCTGACCAACGTCGAAAAACACGCGAAAGCCAAACGAGTGCGGATTGGCTGCGCCCAAACCGAAAGCGAGATCATCTGCACGATTGAGGATAATGGCCTGGGAATGAGGACAGAAGAGCATGGTAAGACCAAAACAAAAGGAGGCGGCTTAGGCCTGCTCCATATGCAAGAACGGCTCTCGTTCATCGATGGAACTCTCGAAATTTCGTCATTGCCGCGTCGGGGAACAATCGTGACCATCCACATCCCGCTCAAACAACAAGCACACGACCAGATAAGCGCATGAAAAAGCAACTCGTCAAGAAGATCCGGATTCTACTCGTAGATGATCACCCCATCGTTCGCGAGGGCATCAAGTCAGCTCTTTCAAAGAGGAAAAACATATCGATCGTCGGAGAGGCTGCCACGGGTGAAGAAGCGATGGTCAAGGCAAGAAAGCTCTCGCCGGATGTCATTTTGATGGACATCAATATGCCCGGGATGAGCGGACTTGAGACATCGCGCCGTCTTCGCAAGAGCGTCCCGGACTCGAAGATTCTTGCGCTCACGATGCACGAGAACAGGGAGTACGTCCTCGAGATGACCCAGCTCGGGGCACGGGGATACGTATTCAAGGATTCTTCTCCGTCCGAGCTGCTGCGCGCGATCGAGGCGGTGCATTCGGGGGAGTTCTTCTTTAGCCCAAGGGCTTCCCAACAACTTCTCAAGTCCTTTCTCAAAGGCGAACCTCGAACCGACAGCCAGGCCTCAGTCGATCTCTCGAAACGGGAGAAAGACGTTCTGCAGCTCATAACAGAAGGATTCAAGACCAAAGAGATCGCACGGCTTCTCGGTGTCACCGATCGAACCGTTGAAACCTACCGGCACCGGTTGTTGATGACAAAACTTTCAGTGCATTCCATCGCAGCGCTCATCAAGCACGCCGTCACGAAAGGAATTGTGAAAATCGAGTAGAAGCCCGGACAAAAATCCGTCATTTGTGGTGACACCCTACGACCGGCTTTCTAGAAGTATCTCAAAACACGATGTCATTCCCGAATGCTTCTATCGGGAATCCAGACAGCGCCGTCTGGATTCCCCGCCAGACCGCCGGCGGGCTGGCCGCTTACGACATGCGGGAATGACAACTATTTCTTGGGATGCTTTTTTGAAATTACTTCTAGGCAGACTGCTTCCTTTGCGTGATCGGTTCTCCGCCTCAGATCCTTCACTCTCCATATTCGTGGTTCGCCACGATCAACGCAGCCCGTTTCAGGAATCATTCCTCACACGACATCCATTGTTCCGCATTTGTTCTCCCATATTCCGCAATTGCTTGTAGGTACTTTTACGTACACGCCCCTGTCGGTACTAGTACGGATTGACATTGTCCTGAGACTTGACGTGCTTACCTGATCAAGCAATGGTTCTTCGACGCACGTGTACGATGAAACCGTTTGAAGTCAGACTATCAGAAAAGCGAGGGCATGAGTTCGTTGAAGCAGTCGGCGGCAAGGCGCTCATCGAGGATGAGAAAGACGTTGTCGATCTCATCGGTGTGTGTGCTGAGTTCGATGCCGATCGGATTATGCTCCACGACGGGATTCTCTCGAAACGTTTCTTTGACTTGAAATCGGGACAAGCGGGGATGATCTTCCAGAAGCTTGTGAATTATCAGATCAAAACAGCTGCCGTTGTATCCCGGGATCAGATTCGGGGAAAGTTCGGCGAGTTTGTCGTGGAGACGAACCGTGGATTCCAAGTTCGGGTGTTTTTCGACCGGCAGGACGCCGAATCCTGGCTCCTGTGCGATTGAACTGCACCGAGGCACATAGAGTCTTTTTTGAAGGGGATGCCATAACGATGAAACTGCGAAGTGACGGAATTACCTATGACGAGTTGACACGATTGATGGAGGTATTCTCAGGCGACAAGGATCTTATGAATTGGTTTCTCTCTCTGCAGTCCATGAAGGAACATGTCCGCTCTTCACATCTGAGAAGCATGGCAGATGGTATGAAGACGAACCTGCAACGCCCGGACTTGGTCGCAGCGGTCGAATCGCTCATGTCACCAAATGTGTTTCAGTCGGCGATGAAGACAGTCCAATCCCTGCACCGTTAGCCCTCCGGTTTTGTACGTATTTCTACGTACACGCATTTTGTACGTAATTGTACGAATTGACATTTATCCTTTCCTTTTCGTCCTTTGAGACGACACGATGCAACGGTGAACCCGGCGAGTCATCGGATGATCGACTCCCACGAATCGGAAGAGAAGAAGCACCATGACGACAAACCAGCACAACGCTCCAAAGAAGACGATCGATTTGGAATCCCTCTCTTTCGCTTCGTACGTGAGACTCTGCGTGCTGATTTCGGTTTGCATCGGCCTTGTCGTCAGCGTCGCCTTCTTCTTCCTGGACGTTTTCGGCTTGGATACGACGCTCCGCTGGGGATTCATTTCAGTTGACGACACCGTAACGGGTGTCGTGGTGTTGTTTGTGGGGCCGTTCGTCTTTGGCGTGACTGGTTTTATTGGATCGCTGTTCACCTACCTATTGTTTCTGTGGGCGCTACGAAAATTCTGGGGTCTCTCACTCACAGGTACATGGAAGTAAACCGGACGATCCAAAGAAGCGAAAAACGCCCACCTGCCGTTATGAGCCCTTCCAGCAGGCAACAATCAAGACCCGCTGAGGTCAGAAGTACTTGCCGGTGATGGCTCTTTGCACAAGTCATGAAGCACCGGATATTGTCGATCCATGTCAAAGAAATCGCTACACCTCTAAGGAGATGTGAATGAGCTATACAGACGAGACTATCCAGGCCGTATGGGAAAAAGCAAAGAGTGTCGATAACAACGATTCAACACTATGGCGGAAGGATGAATGTGGAGCATGGATTCAGCGGACGATGTACGGCGATCGTAGTTCAGGATACGGATGGGAGATCGATCACATCCTGCCGCAAGCTTCCGATGACATCTCCAACCTGTGTCCACTGCACTGGAAAAACAGGATCGGGAAAAGCGACGGTAGATTGGTCTGCTGCGTGACTTCCAGCGGTATCGACAACAAGGAATTGGCAGACGGGCACACCGTTTTGGATCGCGCAAACGGATGACGGAGTTTAAGGGGGGGGCATCGCAAGGGCACGGAGTCCTGAGATTCGGCGGTTGTAATCCCAGGAGAGTCGGGGCTGCAGCAATACTCTCGTTGGAGGAGGAATGAGCAAAGCAGGGAAAAATGTCACAGTGCTCGTTGCGGACGGTCACGAGGAAATCCGCGAAGCACTGTGCGAGTATCTGAACCGAATACCCGGCGTCCATGTCATTGCAGAAGCGTTCAATGGATTCGAAGTCATTGCGAAAGTTGAGGGATTGAAACCGGATATTGTACTGCTCGATGTGGGACTACCTGGACTGAGCGGACTTGAAACAGCACGAATCGTGAAGCGACGATTCGCTTCGACGAAGGTGTATCTCGCGACGTTGTTTGACGAAGCCCTGTACGAGATGGAGGCACTCCGCGTCGGCGCTGACGGGATCATTTCCAAATCGCAGCTCAAGCGCAGCCTCGCATCATTGCTACGGGACGCACAACATCAGGCCAGTCGATGACAGACAATCAGGAATATTCTACGCGCAGATTCGCGGCATCACCTGAACAACCTTGGACTATTCGTGAATAGAGCTGCTCAATCCACCCTGAAGAGGCGGGAAGATGGAACGAGAACTCAAAAGAGAATCCTCGTTATGGACGAAGATCTGTTGAGCATCGCGAGTATCTTCCATACTCTTCTCCGCGGCGGATACGTGCTCTCTCATGCGACAAATCACCAAACCGCTCTCAAGGCAATCAAGGACGAGAGGCCGGATCTCATCATCTGCAACCTTGACAGACGGAATCTCGAAGCTCACCGGCTCGTCAGCACGGTGCAACAAACGAGAGCATTCCGTACGATCCCGTTCCTGCTTATTGTCGAGTCAAAACGGGACCCAGCCCAGGCCCCCGAAATCCTCGGACCCAAACAGTATCTGACCAAACCCTTTACGCAAGAACAACTTGCATCAGCTGTTCAGGAGCACCTTGATCGAAAGAGACAAAGGCAGATCAGCTGACTGCTATCTGCGATCAAGAGCCTCGGTTTGCTCGGCGGAGTGATCAATGAATGATGTAGCCCCGTTTGTGGGAGTGGTCAACTGCCCGATGCCCATGGTGGATTGTGCCGCGTCAGCGGCGGCTGCCTTTACAGTCTTTGTTCGTCATAAGGTGCCGCTGTTCACGGATGAAGCTGTGGTGAAGAAATTCGAAGAGATCCTGCTGCGGGAGACGGAACAATCTCATTGCAAAACGCCTGTCTATCTCTTCATGCCCAACCGATGCCACCTCCTTCTTCAGGGGAAAGGAGGACAGGCAAACCTCATAAGGGCAAGCAGGGGCTTCCGGATTGGAGCAGGATATTGGCTGTCGAGGGTCCGATGTGATGCAGAATGGCGCGAGAATCACGATGGGAGCGATCACACAGTGCGGGAGGAAATCCTGAAGTACGCGCGCCATATCTTGGACGCTCCTGTGCGTATGGGACTCGTCGCAGACTGGAAACAATACCGATACAAAGGATCCACACTTTATGATCTCGAGACGTGGCTGTAGCATCACCCCCACACTCCCTTCCCAATCATCCCTCACATTCTGCTGTGCGCTTGACAAAGAAACCAGAGAGACAATCGGATCTTTCCCCCGCCGTGGAACGACTCTTCCTTGAATGTTAGCCAAATTTTCGCCATTTTTGGAAAAATTGACCCGGGGGCGTCCCGGGCTCTTGGCTTGCTCAGCTCTGATTCCCCCACCCTCTTTGCCGATTCGATTGGATGGCGGGTAGCCGAGCCGTCCTGACCGATCAGCATGGAATTTCATCACGGTGGTCCGCCTGCCTTGTGCAAGGCAGGTCCGGTCTGACGAGGGCGGGGCTTTTCGATTATCATAAGTCTAGAAAGTCGTACCACGAGGCTGTCCAAAAAGTACTATTGACCTTTGCGGCTGCCTCGAGAAATCTGAAATATCGACGATTCTCGAAACTCAACGTGGTCGAAATGGCATTCCCGCCTGCTCTGCAGAGCAGATACGGCGGGCGAGTCGACCTACCCGCCAGAACGCGTGACGGGCTAGCATTTTGGACAACCTCACCATGCTCCTGATCTTCCCTTCCATCGAAATCCGACGTGGGCAGTGTGTCCAGCTCGTGCACGGCGAACCGGGATCGGAGAACTTGTACTCCATCGACCCGGTGAAGATGGCAATTCTCTGGCGGGGCGAGAACGCCAAGACCCTCCACATTTCTGATGTGGATGGGGTCAAGACAGGCAGGGTACACAATTGGGATATTATTGAGGAAATCGTAAACGCGGTGGATATCCCGGTCCAGGTCGGCGGCGGCCTTCGGAACTACGACGATATCAAGTCGCTGCTCGAGAGAGGAATCTACCGCATCGTGATTGGAACGATTGCGGTGCACAACCAGCCGTTGGTTGAAAAGCTCATCCAGGACTTTGGTGCGCGGAAAATCGCCATCTCGGTCGAGTCGTACGACGGCAAGATCCGAACAGACGGCGGACAGCACGTGCATGATATTTCACCGTTGTCATTCGCGCTGCAGATGAAAAAACTCGGCGTCTCGCGTATCGTCTACTCCGAGATCAGCGCGGATGGCACGACAAAGATCAGCAACCCCGTTTCCCTGAAAGAACTTGCGACGCGTTCCGGCGTGCGCATCACAGCGCAGGGGGGCATCAACGGTTACCAGGATCTGATTCGTTTGCAGGAACTGGAAAAATTCGGTGTTGACTCGGTGATAGTCGGCAAGGCTCTGTACGAGAACAAATTCCCTTGCCAGCAGATCTGGCGACTGAATGAAAAGGAACTGACGGATCTCGGACCGACCCGCAGAATCTGAACAACAGAGGATACCCTTTTGGCAAAAGACTTGAAGATAACAGTCATCGGTCACTTGGCCCGAGACATTTTTCATTTGACGGATCCGACCGGGCATGAGCAGGTCGTCGAAACATTCGGCGGCATTTTCTATTCGATCGCGACCTTGTCGGCACTCCTCTCCGCTGACGACAAAGTCATTCCGGTCTTTGGGATCCACGAGGCTGAATACGACAAGATTGTGGAACGATTGCAGCAATTTGGGAATGTCGACACCCGGGGAGTCTTCAAGACAACGGAACTGGTGAACGAGGTTCACTTCTTCGGCAATGCCTCAGGCGGGAGGACGGAATGCTCCAAGCACATCGCGTCTCCGATCCCCTTCCAGCGCATCAAGCCATACCTGGATGTTCAAGGCGTTCTGGTCAATATGGCGTCCGGATTCGACATTATGCTCGAGACGCTGGACAACATCCGCATGAACGTGCGCGACGACGGCATACCGATCCATTTGGATTTCCACTCACTCACGCTCGGCATTGACGAGGAACTGAAGCGTTTCCGGCGCCCGCTCAGCGATTGGCGGCGGTGGTGCTTCATGCTCCACTCCATTCAGATGAGTGAGGACGAGGCGGCAGGGCTCACCGTGGAGCGATATGACGAAGCGACACTGGTCAACCATATGATGCCGCTGATGGTCAACGGACTTCTTATCACACGCGCGGAACGCGGCGCGACGCTCATCAAGCAGGAACACAAGAAATTGTTTCGCCACGATGTCCCCGGCATTCCTGTTCCAACCGTCGTTGATACGATCGGTTGCGGGGATGTTTTCGGCTCGGCGTTCTTTGCCGAGTGTTTGAAGAAAAAGGACCTTGTGATGGCCGCTGAGGCAGGAAACAGGGCCGCCTCACTCAAATCGACGTTTCGGGGCCCGGACGGTCTCGAAGCGTTGAGGCAGGAGCCAGCAGCTCCAACCCCGGCACCATAGGCAGAGGGTGAAGACCAGAGTATGATTATCATGAAATTCGGCGGCACGTCAGTCGAAGACGCACGTGCGATGGAGAATGTGATAGGAATTGTCGCGAAGGAGCAACGCCGCAAGCCAATCGTGGTGCTGTCCGCGATCGCGGGTGCGACCAATACCCTCCTTACGTCCGCCCACATTGCGCTCGACGGCGACCTGGAAAACGCACACGCCGAACTCAACCGCCTGCTGGAGCGCCACGTCACGCTGCTCGAGAATCTCATTAAGAGCCGCTCCGAGATCCAACATCTTATCCTCACGATCAGAAAACGATTTGATGAGCTGAAGACGCTCTGCCAGGGTATCGCGATTCTGGGAGAGTTGACAAACCGCTCACTCGATGCTATTGCTTCAGTCGGAGAACAGCTTTCCACGATGATTCTGACGCGTGCATTGACAGAACGTGGTTTTGCGGCCGAAATGGTGGATGCCCGTACCTTCATGATCACAAACGACCAGTTCGCCGCAGCGGCTCCAGATTTTGTTCTCATCTCTCAGGAAGCACGGGCACGCATCCTCCCGCCCCTCCAGGCAGGCAAGATTGTTGTCACGCAGGGATATATCGGATCGACGAGGAAAGGCATCACGACCACGCTCGGACGCGGTGGCTCCGACTATTCCGCCGCGATCATCGGCGCCGCCCTGGACGCCGAGGAAATCCAGATCTGGACTGATGTCGATGGTGTACTGACTGCTGATCCGCGAATCGCTCCGGCGGCAATGAAACTCAAAGTAATTTCCTTCCGCGAGGCTTCTGAGCTTGCCTATTTTGGTGCGAAAGTGCTGCACCCGAGCACGATTCTGCCGGCGGTGGAGAAAAACATCCCTGTCATCGTATTGAACTCCAAGCGTCCTCAATCGACCGGCACGCGGATCGTTGGCCATCCCCCAAAATCGAGCGCCGCGGTGAAATCCATCGCCTCCAAGAAAGGGATTACCGTCATCAATATTCAGTCATCCCGTATGTTGATGGCATATGGTTTCCTTTCCGCGATTTTCTCCGTGTTCCAGAAGCACAAGACTGCAGTTGACCTCGTCAGCACGTCCGAAGTCGCAGTCTCTCTGACAATCGACAACACATCGAACCTGGAGCAAATCGTGTCAGAACTTCAGGAATTTGCCGAGGTCAGCGTGTTCGATCAAAAAGCGATCGTGTGTGTGGTCGGCGAGCAGATGCGTTCGACGGTCGGTATCGTGGACCGTGTCTTCGGTGCACTCCACGATGTCAACGTCATCATGATTTCGCAGGGGGCGTCCGAGATCAATATGAGTCTCGTTGTCGACGAAGACGTCGTGACACAGGCAGTGCAGCAACTGCACCGGGAGTTTTTCGAGCCCATCCCAGAGCTTGATCTCTTTGAACAGGTGGATGCATGAACCAGCCAATTCAGCCATTGCGCATTGCGCTCGTCGGATATGGCAAGATGGGAAGAGAGGTTGAACGCATTGCTCTCGACCGCGGAATGGAAATTACGGCGCGGATTGACATCGACTCTCCTTCGGTCTCAACCGACGAAGTGCGAAAAGCCGACGTCGCGGTGCATTTCGCAATTCCGTCGACAGTGCAGATGCACGTTGAAGAGCTCGCGAAGCTGCGCAAACCCATCGTGGTCGGGACGACAGGATGGACAAAACAGGCACAAGCAATTCAGTCAATTGTGGAGTCGGAGGGAATCGGCCTCGTCCATGCGTCGAACTTCTCTGTTGGCGTCAACATCATGTACCGGCTGCTCAGGGAAGCCGGGTCGCTGTTCGACCGGTTTGCGGAGTACGACGTCGCCGTTCACGAGGTTCATCACAAAGACAAACTCGATGCTCCGAGCGGAACGGCGCTTAGCATCGCAGATGTTCTTCTGAACACAATCAAACGGAAGAGAGAAGTCCTCTCCGGTTCACCGGAGGGGAAGATACGTCCGGAGGAACTTCAGGTCACGTCCGGACGGTACGGCGCTGCTGTTGGAATACATCGGGTAACATTCGATTCGATGGCCGATAGCATCGAAATTGTGCACACGGCGAAAAACAGAACCGGCTTCGCATTGGGAGCAGTCGTCGCTGCCGAGTGGGTCAAAGACAAGAAGGGGATGTTTACATTTGAGGATGTGCTCGCAGACCTTTTCAAACAGCCACGATAGGAACTGACGCCATGGCAAAACGAAAGCCGTTTCAAGGAACCGGCACCGCGCTTGTCACACCGTTCAAGAAGGACGGATCGCTCGATGAGAAATCGCTTCGCCGTCTGGTCGATTTCCAGATCAAGAATGGCGTCGAAGCGCTCATACCCGTCGGCACAACAGGAGAAAGCCCCACCCTCACGTACAAGGAACACTACCGGGTGTTCGACATTGTGATCGATCAGGCGAACGGTCGGGCGAAGATCTTCGCCGGAACAGGAAGCAACAGTACTGATGAGGCCATCGAGCAATCGAAGCACGCAAAGAAGGCAGGTGCCGATGCAGCGCTGGTGGTTGGACCGTACTACAACAAACCGACACAGGATGGCTATTTCCAGCATTATCGGGCGATTGCAGACGCAGTGGACATCCCGATCATTGTGTATAATGTTCCGGGGCGCACCGGAGGCAATATCGAAGCGTCCACGATATTGAAAATGGTGGCTGAAATCCCGGCCATCATGGCCGTCAAAGAGGCTTCGGGCAACATGGCTCAGATCATGGAGATCGCCCGGAACAAACCCCGCGGGTTTTCGCTCCTCTCGGGCGACGACGCTTTGACGCTGCCGATGATGTCTCTCGGAGGCGACGGATGTATCTCTGTCGTCGCAAACGAAACGCCGAAGGATTTTTCGGACATGGTCCGGTTCTGCCTCAAAGGACAATGGGATATGGCTCTCTCCCTGCATAACAAGCTTCTCCCGTTGATGAACATCAACTTCATCGAGGCCAACCCGATCCCCGTCAAGGCTGCGCTTGCGATGATGGGCTTGATTGAAGAAGTCTATCGGCTGCCGCTTGTTCCGATCGGCGACAAGAACCGTGAGAAACTGAAGACCGTCTTGAAGGAATTTGCCCTCCTTTGAAAAGTAACCCGGGACACCCGGCGTAAGAAAGCGGAAAGTGTGAAATGACACTCAAAGAGCAAATCGAGGACTTCTTCAACCAGGATTCGGGATCTCTCGACCGCGATGCCGCGCTCCGGACGTTCAACGAATTCAAGTTTTTCCTCAACCACGGAGAAATACGTGCAGCTGACAGATCCACCGAACACGGCAATGTGGAGGGTTGGAGTGTCAACAGCTGGGTGAAGAAAGGAATCCTTCTCGGGTTCCGCCTCGGCAAGATGCATGATTATTCTCCCAATGCGCAGTTCCGCTACTTCGATAAGAGCACCTTTCCCCTGAAAGGTCTCTCCCTCGAACATGGAGTCCGTGTCGTCCCCGGCGGCACGTCGGTTCGCGACGGATCGTTTGTGGCGCCGAATGTCGTGATCATGCCTCCGGCGTACATTAATGTTGGCGCTTACGTCGACGAGGGAACAATGGTGGACTCGCACGCGCTCGTCGGCTCATGTGCTCAGGTTGGCAAACGAGTGCATCTCAGTGCCGCAACGCAGGTTGGTGGCGTACTGGAGCCTGTCGGCGCCATGCCCGTTATCATTGAAGACGATGTAATGGTCGGAGGCAATTGCGGTATTTATGAGGGTGCTATCGTGAAGCGGCGCGCTGTGATCGGATCCGGGGTCATTCTGACAGGCTCGACACCGGTCTACGACCTTGTGAAGGGAGCAATCTATCGACGTACAGCCACACGACCGCTGGTGATCCCTGAAGGGGCCGTCGTCATTCAGGGAAGCCGTCACATCGACGGCGATTTCGCGCGGCAACATCATATCGCGATCTACACACCCGTCATCATCAAGTACCGAGACGAGAAGACGGACGCCGCGACGGCGCTGGAAGAGAGTCTTCGATGAACCGGATTTTGATCTGCGGATCCAACGGCTTGTTCGGTCAACGACTCGCGCTGATGCTGAGCCCACAGACTGACTATGAAGTGCTGAACACCTCCCGGAAACGCTCTTTCGTGTTCGACGACCGGTTATTCGATTACACCCAGCTTGACATCACCAAGAAGAGTGATGTCAAGAGCCTCGTGTCGAGCTTCCACCCGACCACCATCATCAACGCTGCTGCTGCGGCTGACGTCGACTGGTGTGAGCTGCACCGTGAGGATGCCTGGAAGATCAACGTCGTAGGCGTTGAAAACCTCATCGAAGCGGCCCGGAAAGTCGGGGCACGCCTCATTCACATCTCGACCGACTACATTTTTGACGGAACTCACGGCCCGTACAGCGAGGATGACAAACCGAATCCCATCAGCTACTACGGAAAGTCCAAGCTTGCCAGTGAGAATGCCATCCGTATCGCAGGAATTCCCTATACAGTTTTCCGGACCATTGTTTTGTACGGCAGTGGGATCGGCGTCCGGGACAATTTCCCAACCTGGGTCGTCAAAAACCTTCGCGCATGCCGGACCATCCACTGCTCGGAAGATCAGTTCAGCAATCCCACGCACGTCAACGATCTTGCATTCGCTGCCGTGAAGGGATTTGAGCTCAATCGAGACGGCATCTACCACATCTGCGGCAGCGAGCGTGTGAGCCGATTCCAGTTTGCCGTCCGGACTGCGGAGCTTTTCGGGCTTGATGCCGGCCTCATCCAACGGGTGAAGTCGTCAGACCTCAATCAGACCGCCCCCCGCCCGCTTGTGACAGGTTTTGTGACGCTCAAGGCCCAGACCGAACTCGGCATGCATCCGATGGATATCACACAGGGCCTCACACTCTTGAAGCGTGAACTGCAAGGAGCCGGAAGAAATTGAAGCATCCCAGTGTGCCCCTGTTCACGGTCCTTCGGCGAACCGCCCGGAGAGAATTTCTGGTATCGGCTGCTGTCCTCTTTGCGCTTGTCGCATGTGGCTGCGCATCGGGCTGGCAGGCTACTTCCGGCAGCGCGATCCGCGTGATGACCTGGAATATTCACCATGCTGAAGGAGTGGATCGTACCATCGACGTCGATCGCATTGCCAGGATCATTCTGAGCGAGAAACCGGATATCGTTGCGCTTCAGGAAGTTGACAGAGGTGTGGAACGGTCGAAAAAGATCGACATCATCACCGCGCTGGCCGACCGGACAGACATGACCTATGCTTTCGGAAAGACGATCGACTATCAGGGGGGCGACTACGGAAATGCGTTTCTTACACGGTTCCCCATCCTCGAGGAGCGCAATCTTCACTACAAAATGATCCGGGAAGGTGAACAGCGTGGCTTGCTCCAGTTAGTTCTGGATGTACGAGGCGAAGAAATTGTCGTCGTCAATACCCACCTGGATAGTCGCGAAGACGACTCAGCACGAGTGGCGAGTATAGAAGAACTCAACGTCACACTGAGCGGATATTCCCCCCGTCCCGTCATTGTATGCGGCGATATGAACGACGGTCCGCAGAGCCGCGTGATGACACAACTGAAAAAGGACCATGTTGACAGCTGGGAACAGGCTGGTCGCGGGGAGGGTTTCACGTATCCATCCGATGAGCCTAAGAAGCGAATTGACTACATCTTTATACTCAAGAATCCAAATCCCGAACGTGCATCGGCAGCAGTACAACTCCGACCGGTATCAGCCCGCGCTCTCCAATCGTCCGCTTCTGATCACCTGCCGCTGCTTGTGGAATTCGAACTCAGTACTGAACGATAGAAAGGATCTGGTTTTCCATCTATGCTTGACCTAAAATTCATCCGCGAAAATCTCGAGACGGTGCAAAAGGGAGCCGAAGCCAAAGGCGCCACTGTCGATCTCCCGGGGATTATGTCCCTCGACGAACATCGTCGCAAACTGATCGGAGAAAACGATTCACTGAAAGCGCGCCGCAACGACGTCTCGGCACAGATTGGAAAGCTGAAGAAAGAGGGAGGCGATGCTTCGTCAGCGATCGCCGAGATGGAGTTGGTAAAAAACCGTATACAGGCTCTTGATGCTGATCTCCGGGAAACCGAAGGCAAGCTCAATGAGCTTCTGCTCACTGTGCCGAACGTGCCGCATCCTTCCGTTCCCTTGGGGCGCACACCGGCCGACAACAAGGACATCTTCCGATGGGGCGAAGCCCCGGTGGTGGACTTTGAACTGAAGCCTCACTGGGAGATTACGGAGCGATTGGGTATCATCGACTTCGCGCGCGGCTCAAAGGTCACGGGGGCCGGATTCCCCTTCTATGTGGGCAAGGGAGCAACGCTTGAACGGGCGCTCATCAACTTTTTCCTCGATCAGGCTTTGGAACGGGGTTACGGCGAAATCTCTCCCCCGATCGTCGTCAATGAGGCCAGTGCGCGGGGTACGGGACAGATACCCGACAAAGAGGACCTCATGTATGTGGTTGAGAGGGACCAGCTCTACATGGTCCCCACAGCGGAAGTTCCAGTGACGAATTTTCATCGGGATGAGCTGCTCACTGAGAAGGACCTCCCCATCCGCTACGCTGCCTACACACCATGCTTCCGTCGCGAAGCCGGTTCCTACGGAAAGGATGTTCGCGGCTTGAACCGGCTGCATCAGTTCGACAAAGTCGAGCTCGTCAAATTCGTTCTTCCAACCACCTCGTACGACGAGCTGGAATCACTCCGTTTGGATGCGGAACGTCTGCTGCAACTCCTCGGCCTTCCCTACCGGACGCTCCTCATGTGTACGGGAGATATGGGTTTTACACAGACCAAGAAGTACGACCTCGAAGTCTGGGCTCCGGGCCAAAATAAGTGGCTTGAGGTCTCTTCATGCAGCAATTTTGAGGCTTTTCAGGCGAGAAGGATGAATTTGCGCTTTCGTCCTGCGAACGGATCGAAGCCGGAATTTGTTCATACCCTGAACGGCTCCGGCCTCGCGTTGCCGAGGGTCGTAGCAGCACTGATCGAGCACTACCAGACCCCCGATGGAAAGGTGATCGTTCCCAAGGCGCTGCATCGCTATACAGGATTCGAAACCATTTGACTTGTTCATGAAGCCATTACTCCGTCTCAAACCGTACCTGCTCCGATACAAGCGCACGCTTCTCTGGGGCGTACTGACGGTTATTGCCAGCAATCTCTTCACCGTGGTGCAGCCGATGTTTCTCGGCTTCGCGATTGATGAACTGAAAGTTGGCATGGACACCCATTCGGCCGTCACCGGAGACCTTCTGCGCTGGGCGGTGATCATCGTCGGCTTCTCCGTGATCGCGGGGGTGTTCACCTTCCTGACCCGCCAGACAATCATCGTGGTCTCCCGGCATATTGAATTCGACTTGCGGAACGACTTGCTGTCCCATCTCCAGAGTCTTTCGTACTCATACTTCCAGAACACTCCGACCGGCGATTTGATGGCTCACGCCACAAACGACATCGGCGCGGTGCGGAACGTCGTCGGGCCAGGCATCATGTATCCAACCGACACTCTTCTGACGTTCACGATGGTACTGGGGCTGATGCTCGTGAAGGACTGGCAGCTGACATTGCTCGCCCTCATTCCGCTTCCGTTTGCCTCACTGATGGTCTATCAGCTCGGGAAGCAGGTCCACAAGAAATCACTCGACCGTCAAGCACAGTTTTCGCTGCTTACGACACGAGCACAGGAAAATCTGTCGGGAATCAGGGTCATCAAATCGTATGTCCGGGAGGAGTACGAGATAGGCCTGTTCAGCAAACTCAGCTGGGACTACCTCAGGAAGAATCTTGTCCTCGCACGCATTCAATCGCTGATGTGGCCATTGATGTTTGTGATCATCGGCTGCTCAATCGTCATCACTCTATACGCGGGTGGATTGAAGGTCATCAGCGGAGAGCTGTCTATCGGATCACTGTCCGCTTTCCTGGCCTACCTTGTCATGCTGATTTGGCCCGTCATAGCCTTCGGATGGGTTATCAACCTGCTGCAGCAGGGGGCCGCGTCGATGGAACGGCTGAGTAAGATCCTTGACACGAACCCTGAGATCAAAGACACGGAAGGTACGCTCAGGAGCATTCGGAACATCGAAGGAAGAATCGAATTCCGTGGCGTGAAGTTCACCCACAACGGTGCTGTGAAGCCCACGCTGCAGAACATTGATCTGACCATCGAGCGCGGAATGACTGTAGCGATCGTGGGGTACACAGGTTCAGGGAAGACATCCCTGATCAACCTCATCCCGCGGCTCTACGATATCTCCGAAGGTCAGTTGTTGATCGACGGGCACGACATCAAGACGATCCCGCTCGGGGTTTTACGAACACACATTGGGTACGTTCCGCAGGAGACATTCCTGTTCTCTGACACTCTGACGGAAAACATCCGGTACGGCACCGACGATGGAACACCGGATCATGTTCAGGAAGCTGCAGAGATTTCCCAAATCGCGAAGGATGTTCTGGAGTTGCCGAAACAGTTCGACACGATGATCGGCGAGCGCGGGATCACACTTTCGGGAGGACAAAAACAGCGCACGAGCATTGCACGGGCCCTCATCCGTCAGCCCAAGATCCTGATCCTCGATGACTGTCTCTCCGCCGTCGATACCTACACGGAGGAAGAGATACTCAGGCGGTTGCGCACATTCATGAAGGGCCGGACAAGCATCATCATCAGCCACAGGATCTCTACTGTGAAAGAAGCCGATCTTATCGTGGTCGTGGACAAGGGAGAGATCGTCGAACGGGGAACCCACAATGAGCTGGTCGCCCGGGGCGGCATCTACGCCGACCTGAACGAGAAACAGCTTTTAGAGAGAGAGCTTGAGGAACTGTAACAAGGCAATATTCAAAATGATGGGACATTTCGCTTCCCTCAATTTTCATTTTGCATTTCCCATTTTGCATTGACATATGCACGAAGAAGAAGTCCTTGGTAAAGCATACGACGCCCGCCTGATGCGGCGGTTGTTGAAGTATCTGCGCCCTTATCGGTGGTACGTCGTGCTCGGCATTGTCCTGAGCATCCTGACCAGCGCGATGGAAGCGATCCGCCCCTATTTCACCAAAATGGCTGTGGACGTCAACATTGCGCAGAAGGACGCTCACGGTCTGCTCATCACCGCCCTTCTGTTCTTCGTCGTTCTTGTCGTCCGTGGTTTTGTCCAATATGCGAACGCATATCTGACACAGTGGATCGGACAGCGAACAATCTATGACCTCCGGATGGAGATTTTCCGTCATCTTCAAAACCTTGCTCCCAAGTTCTACGACAAGAATCCCATCGGACGACTGATCACCAGGGTGACCAACGACGTCGAGGTCCTGAACGAAATGTTCTCCTCGGGCATCGTGATGGTGTTCAGCGATATCTTCACGATCATCGGCATCTTCTATTTCATGTTTTCGATGAGCTGGGAGCTTGCGCTGGTCTCGTTGAGCGTTCTTCCACTCCTCTTCTACGGGACCTTCCTCTTCCGCAAAAAGGCCCGTGAGGCGTATCGCGAGGTCCGGACCCAGGTTGCGCGGATCAACTCCTTCATGCAGGAACACATCACGGGCATGATGGTGGACCAGATATTCAACCGGGAGAATAGATCGTTCGACAAATTCTCCGGCATCAACGCTGCTCACCGGGATGCAAATATCAAGTCAATATTCTATTATGCCGTGTTCTATCCGGGCGTCGATCTCATCGGTGCTCTCTCCATCGGTCTGATCATCTGGTATGCCGGAGGAAATGTTCTTCAGGGTGCAGTGACGCTTGGGACCGTCATGGCGTTCCTGCAGTTTAACGAGATGTTCTGGCGCCCGATTCGCGATCTGTCGGAGAAGTACAACATTCTGCAAACAGCGATGGCTTCGTCTGAACGCATCTTCCAATTGCTCGACGACAAGACACTGACGGGCTCTCCTCAAACGCCGGTGCCGCTCCATCAGGTCAGCGGCGAAATCGAATTCCGGAATATTTGGTTTGCATACCATACACCTTCGGATGGGGCAAACTCACCGGAATGGGTTCTGAAGAACATCTCCTTCCACGTCCAACCGGGTCAAACCGTCGCCCTCGTGGGCCACACAGGGGCTGGCAAAACATCCATCATCAGCCTCCTCAGCCGCTTCTACGAACACCAGAAGGGTGAGATTCTTATCGACGGCATCGACGTCGATCTGTTGAATCCAGAGGATTTGAGAAAGCACATCGCTGTTGTGCTTCAGGATGTGTTCTTATTTTCGGGCGACATCAAGGGGAACATCAACCTCGGTGACGACTCCATTTCGCTCGATCGGGTCAAGGCTGCCGCCCGGGTCGTGGGCGCCCACCGCTTCATAGAAGAATTGCCGAATCACTACGATTCAGAAGTGAAGGAACGCGGGGCCACACTCTCGGTGGGTCAGAAACAGCTGCTTTCCTTCGCCCGGGCTCTGGCATTCAACCCTCGCATCCTCGTCCTGGACGAAGCCACATCGAGCGTCGACACGGAGACGGAGTTGCTTATCCAGGCCGCAATCAAGAAACTACTGAAGGGGCGCACGTCGATCGTCATCGCCCATCGCCTTTCAACGATCCAGAATGCCGACAAGATTATTGTTCTCCATAAAGGCGAAATCCGTGAAATGGGGACCCATCAGGAGCTCCTGGCTCAGGACGGCATCTACCGGAAGCTGTACCGGCTGCAGTACAAAGACCAGGAAGTCAGATCGTAACCGGAGCAAGAGCGACTGGTCTATTCACTTACATCCCTGTTGTCCGACAGTTGGACTGTCGGACTTAACTCATACGAGAGTTTGACTCTCGGACTTTTGCCAAGGAGTCAGTCTTCTTGAGCAAGACACATGTGCACGCGATTGCAGCGCAAAGAATCACTCGACAAGGTCATCCGAGCTCCTGGAGTGTAACTCCAGCCTGCTGTTCTTCGACAGTATAACTGTCGAAGAACAGCAGGCGGGCTGTTGAAGGCGAATGTTGAGAATGAAAACCAACGAGTAACTAACTGGCCACTAGTTCACTCACAGGACTGGGACACCACCATGTCTGAACACAAGATCATTACGATTGAGCGTCACATCATCGAGGGAGAACGGGCACACCCCGGCGCCAGCGGGAGCTTCTCGGGTCTTCTCCGCGATCTGGCACTCGCCTTCAAAGTCATCTGGCGGGAAGTGAGCAAAGCAGGTCTCGTGGACATCCTCGGCTCGATGGGTCACGAGAATATCCACGGCGATGAGGTGAAGAAGCTTGACGTCTTTGCGCACGAGGCCATCTACAAGTCGATGGACCACGGAGGCCATCTCTGTGTCATGGCGTCCGAGGAAAACGAGGACGTGCTCAACATTCCGGAACACTACCCGACTGGAAAGTACGTTCTCATCTATGACCCTCTGGATGGCTCATCCAATATCGACGCAAACGTTACGATCGGAACAATTTTCTCACTCTTTCGCCGTGTCACGCCCTTCGGGCCGGGCTCACTGGAGGATTGCCTTCAGCCTGGGTACAAGCAGGTCGCTGCGGGATATGTCATGTACGGATCGTCAACGATGATCGTCTATTCGACAGGCGACGGTGTACACGGATTCACGCTCGATCCCAGCATCGGAGAGTTCCTTCTCTCCCATGAAAACATGCGCATTCCGAAGCGGGGGAAGATTTATAGCGTGAACGAAGGGAACTATCACCGGTGGCCAGATGGGATGAAGAACTACATACACTATCTTCAGGAAGAAGACAACGCATCCAACCGGCCATACTCGGCTCGCTATGTCGGATCGCTGGTGGGCGACATCCAGCGGACGTTGCTCTACGGCGGTATTTTCATGTATCCGGCCGACTCGAAGAATCCCAACGGGAAACTCCGCCTGATGTACGAGGGAAATCCGATGGCGTTCTTGATGGAACAGGCCGGTGGCCGGGCGACCAATGGATTGAAACGGATCCTCGATATCCAGCCTCGCAGGCTTCACGAGCGAACGCCGCTCTTCATCGGAAGCGAAGAAGACGTTGTCATCGCCGAGCAGTTTCTCCAGGGGAAGCGGGACCATTGACCTCGGATCGAACCGTGAAGAAGATACTGCCCATCAGCAAAGCGACGTTTGTCGTCATCGACGTGGAGACGACGGGAATGAACCCGGTCGACGATCGAATCACCGAGATAGCGATGATGAAAGTGAAGGACGGCACTCTTGTCGACGAGTTTTCAACGCTTATCAACCCGCTGATCACCATCCCGGCCCACATCACATCCATGACCGGCATCGACAACGTGATGGTGCAGAATGCGCCGCCTGCCCGCGAGGTGGTCCCGTTCATTGCGGAATTTCTCGGGGACGCGATATTCGTCGCCCACAACGCTGCTTTTGACTGGGGATTTGTATCCCACACCGCCCGGCGGGAACGAGGCATTGAGCTCGACAATCAGCGCCTCTGCACGGTCAAACTCTCAAGCCGCATACTTCCTCATCTTCCCAGCAAGTCGCTGGGCCCGGTGGCGGAGCATCTGAACATAACAATCCCCGAACGCCACCGCGCGTCCGGGGATGCATACGCAACTGCACTCGTTCTCGTGAAGTACCTCTCCTACGTGCAGAAGAAGGAAGGGCTCAAAACGGTTGACGAGCTGCTGAAATATCAGTACGGGCGCACGTCACATTTCACCTGAAGTTAGCGCGGAGCGCTGATACAACCCGCACCGGCCAAGCCCCCATCCACAAGAAGTACCTCTGCCGCAATTCCTACGAAACCTTCTTCGTCGCCCACTTCTTCAGAAAGTCAAACACCTTGTCGTGATCGTGATGATCACCGCTCTCAAGCGCGCCGGTGTCCTGTGAGTGAAGGAGTTTCCCCTTACCGTCCAGTACGAAGAGGTGCGGATACCCTTTGACTTCCGGGTATTTGGAGAGGAACTTCTCGTTCTTGTTTTCGGGGCTCCAGTTCACCTTCACAACAATGTAATTCGCATGAAGAAACTCTGAAACGTCTTTGTTATCCTGAAAGAACTTGTCGAGTTTGCGGCACCAGATGCACCATTCACCTCCGATATCGAGCAGAATTCGCTGACCTGATTTCGACGCGACTGTGACGGCAGCATTGAGATCCTTCTGAGGATCACGCTGCGGATCGAATTTCTCTCTCTGTACCGACGCTTTCTTCGTGGTATCTGTTGTCTGCGCAGCTACCTGGCCGAACGCCAGTGATACTCCCACAAGAATCACAACGACGTGACGTTTCATGCTCTGCCTCTCCGTAATGAGATGATTCGTGTTTGACACAAGACTATCTGCGCATAGGTCTTGGGACGGTGTACAATCCTGCATTTCCTTCCTTGTCGACACCCTGTACTCCAAACAAATAGTCATCCTTCGAGACTTTCAACGTGATTGTCGTGTCGATCGTAAAAACTGCTTTTTCCCAGAGCGGGGCGCTCGTTTGCCGATAACGCACAAGGTAGCCGGCAAGGTCAGGTTCGGGGTTTTTTGTCCACCGCAACACTGTATCATAACCAAGCTGCGAAGTGAGGACGCCGACATTCTCAGGCGGCTGAGGAGCCCGGGCAAGCGTGGACATGGCGGCGGCATTGATTCTCCCCACGTTCGCACAGTATTCGTAGTCAACAAACTTAGGAAGGTCCCCGTATTCCTTGCCGTTTTCGACTCTGACATTCTGGTGCTGATGATCGTAGTTTTCCTTTACTTCGCTAAACCGCACCGCTCTAAATCCCCGTTCATGGAAGGGACGATGATCGCCCCCGCGGAGGAAACGATCAAGCCGGTACACGAGCGCCACACCAAATTTCGGATTGTACCGTTCCCCGGTTTCCTTGATGTACCGGGCAAGCGAACGAGACCCGCCATCGTTCTCCAGGCCGAGAGAAATCCGTTGACGGAACACCGACCCCGTGTCGAGCGGACTGAATGCCTCCGAGAACAACCTCACAAAGCGGCTTTCTTTCGTTCCATCACCCGCCACTGTGCTCCCAACGATATCGTTGTTGAAAACGGCCTCGATCTTCAGAGTACGGTTCTTCGCCATCTCAGCCCACGCGGTGGCTCCCAGCAATCCCTGCTCCTCTCCGGCAACGGCCATGAAAACAATCGTGGCTTCAAAGGGATATTTGCTCATGACCCTTGCAAGCTCGAGAACGATCGCCGTCCCGCTTCCGTCATCGTTTGCCCCCGGCGCGTCACTCTGCGCATCGGTGGCACTGCCTGGCATCGTGTCATAATGTCCGCTGATAACAATGATACGGTCGGCGGAGGGTCCCGCACGCTCTGGTCTCAGTGTGGCCACAACATTCACCACCCGGGTCGGAGAAGGAATCCTCTGCGAGACCGGCGCAACCGTTTCGAAAAACTCAACGGCCATTCTTCCGTCGCTCGCCTGTGCATAGCGCTCGAACTCCGATTTGAGCCATCGACGCGCCGCACCGATTCCGCGAGTCTCGCTTGCTGTATCCGAAAGCGTGTTGCGGGTCCCGAAGCTCACCAATTTCTCGATCGTCGCCTTGATGTTCTTCGCAGAGACTTCCCGCACAATCTTCTCGACAAGCGCGTTCTTCTTCGGCGCCTGTTGACCAAATCCAACGGCGATGAAGAGCAGACCGCAACCAATGATGAAAACCAGACTTCGCATGTTTTGCCCTCCGACAATAGTATCGATTCCAGATTGACCCGACGACCCGATGATCCGATCGCACAATCACCAGATGGCCCGATTCTACAGCTCTCTCTTGATCACCTCCGGATATTTGATCCCGGTCGCAGTATTGAAAACCACAACGCGGTCCGTCTCCGAAACCTTTCCCTGACTCAAGAGATAGCGCAATGCAGCAAAACATGCGGCTCCCTCCGGACAGATAAACAACCCCTCGGTCCTCGCGATCTCGTAGACGGAAGCAACAATCTCCTCGTCGTTCACGGCAACGGCACTTCCTCCGCTCTTGTAGACGGCATCGAGAATAAGGTGGTCGGCAAATGCCTTCGGCACACGCAGACCTGAGGCAATCGTTTCAGCGTTCTCCCAGAACTTGGAGTCCGGCTTCTGCTCATTGTATGCCCTGACGATTGGAGCGCAGCCGCTCGCTTGAACCGAGATCATCCTGGGGCGTCTGCTGCCGATCCACCCGAGCTGCTCCATTTCATCAAATGCCTTCCACATCCCTATCAACCCCGTGCCTCCTCCGGTCGGATACACAACAACGTCTGGTAGCTGCCACTCCATTTGTTCAGCCAGTTCATATCCCATTGTTTTCTTCCCCTCAAGCCGATATGGTTCCTTGAGCGTTGAGACGTCGAACCAGCCGGGGTTGGTCTTTTTCTGCTCGTTCATCTTTTTCGCAGCGTCGCTGATGTTGCCTTGTACAAGCTTCACATGCGAGCCGTACGCGAGGCATTCCTTGATGTTGATCTCTGGAGTGTCCTCGGGCAGAAAAATGAAAGCTTCCATTCCGGCACGCGCTGCATATGCAGCCAGAGCGCCCGCAGCGTTCCCGGCCGACGGAATGCAGACTGTCTTGATGCCCAGTTCTTTTGCTTTCGACACCGCCATCGCCAGGCCTCGTGCTTTGAATGAGCCTGTAGGGAGCTGACCTTCGTCCTTCATGAGAAGGTGCGGAAGCCCAAGCGCTTCGCCCAGTTTCGGCGTCGGAATAATCGGTGTCGTCTGCTCGCCCAACGACACGACGTTTTCTTCTCGCTCCACAGGCAGGAGTTCGGCGTATTTCCAGAGCGACGGCGGCCTGTCTTTCAATGAGGCTTGAGAAAACGATTTGCGCGCTGCCTGGAGGTCGTACCTTGCAACCAGCGCTTTGCCGCAGGAACGGCAGATTGTCTGTATTTCATGGGGAGAATGACGATCTCCACAGACACTGCATTCGAGATGAGTAAGGAAATTCAAGGTGGTAACTCGATGTTGTGGTTGGGGATTCGCACGGTGGTGCTTCCTACAGGGTGAAAAATAATGTAGAGGGAGAATGGCGGAGAATCAAGACAAAAAGAGGACCATAGCAACGGAACCACGATCGCCTCCGGATGGTTGAAAGTCTGGGGCCTTTTGTCTAATTTGAAGAAGCCAAAATCCACCTGTTCTCTCTTTACCTTAACGGGGTTCATATGCGAAATCGTTTGCTGCTCTCTCTCATTCTTCTGATCACAATCAGCGGCTCGGGCTATTCACTTCCCCGTTTTGCCACCCGATTGAATCTTCCATGCCAGAGCTGCCACGTAAATCCCTCCGGTGGTGGCATGCGGAATGCGTTCGGCCAGAGCTTCGGACGCGACAGTCTCTCGGTGAAGAGCTGGCAGCAGGAGTACGAACTCGATGACTTTTCAACAAAGGTCAGCGAGTTCTTGTCCTACGGGGCCGATTTCCGACTTCTCGCGTTCTATCAATCCAAGACGAATCCAGTCGCTTCGTTGAGTTCGTTTTTCCCCATGCAAACGGACTTGTACTTCAACCTCGCGGTCTCAAAGAAGATCAACCTCTTCATCAATCCCGCGTTCGGCCCATATAACCGGCTCGAAGCGTTCGCCATAGCCAGAGTCCTCCCGGCCAATGGCTATGTGAAACTCGGCCGCTTTTCACCGCCGTACGGTCTCCGGTTCGACGACCACACTTCTTTCGTGCGGCAGGCAACCCCCTTCCGATATAATATGGGACAACAAACAGGAGTTGAGCTTGGGCTTAGAGCGGGGTCATTCGCAGCGATGGGGGCTGTCACCAACGGGATGCAGGGCGACCTGGATGGAAATCTTGCGAAGGCTGTTTTTGGAAAACTGGAGGCGCACGGGGAGGTGGGACCGCTCAGAGTTCTGGCCGGGGTTTCGTCGTACAATGACGCATCGAGCGTCGAGAAACTAAACCTTTTCGGAGGCTACGGCGCAGTGACATTCATGGATATGCTCACCGTGACCGGAGATGTCGAACGCATCCAGGGGAACTCTTCGTCCATGAGCGTCAGTTCAGATCTCAACCAAAGGAACGCGCCGGGCACTGACCTCAAACAACTCGCCGTGATGATTGAGGCAGACTATCCCCTCATACAAGGAATCGATCTGAAGTTCATGTACGATTTCTTCGATCCGGATACAAAGACAAAGAGCGGAACTGCGGTGCGTTACTCGGGAGGCGTTGAGTTCATGCCGGTGAGCGGTGTCGAAGTCCGTCCGCTATACCGATTCACAAAAGATTCAATTTTGAACCGGAACGTCAGCGAATTGCAGATTCTGTTTCACCTCTATCTCTAGCGAGCCGTTCGAAAAGTGCCGCCACCAAGACACAAAGTCACAATGGTGCTTGAAAGTGAACAATATTCATAGATCTTCTTCGTGTCTTGCCAGCCCGCTACGCGTTCTGGCGGGGTGACTTCGTGGTCCCGCTCTTGTCCCGCTTCTCAGGATCCCGCACCATAGCGGGATCCAAAGAGCGGGAGATTCCGCTCATGAGCAGGATTCAGAAAGCGGAACAAAGTTGATGTCTTCGACTGCGAAGGGTTCTGGGCTATTCGACTTTTTCGATCTTGATTGAATTTGTCGTGCCTTTTGAGAGAAGAGGTATGCCCGCCGTGTATACAACGTAGTCGCCCGATTCGGCGTACGAGAAGCGCCTCAACTCCTCGTTGATCCGTTTGAACGCAGTATCGGTATCCGCGACAAAATCTGGGACAATCATGCCCCGGATTCCCCAGATCAGGTTCAACCGACGAAGGATCTTCTCACGCCCTGTGACGGCAATAATGGTTGCTGTGGGCCTGAATTTCGCGATGTTGATGGCGCTTGTACCGGAGTGAGTGACAACGACGATCGCCTTCGCACAAATTTCGTTGGCGATCACGCATGCCGCCCTGCCGATCGCGTCGAACACGGCTAAATCCCGCTCTTCCGGCGGTTTTACGATATTCAGGTGGTCGTGAGGCTCACTTTCCGACTTCCTGATAATTCGATCCATGGTCTGGACAGCCTCGACAGGATACTTTCCGACAGAGGTCTCAGCACTGAGCATCACGGCATCGGTCCCATCGAGTACTGCATTTGCCACATCATTTGCCTCGGCGCGCGTCGGCCGCGGGTTTTCAATCATGGATTCGAACATCTGCGTAGCAATAATGACGGGCACTCCCATCTCATTACACTTCCGAACGATCATTTTCTGAATGAGCGGGACGTCTTCCGGCGGGAGCTCCACACCCAGGTCACCTCGCGCCACCATAATGACGTCCGCCTCTTCGAGAATCGAATCGATGGCCTCGACCGCTTCCCCCTTCTCGATCTTCGCAACAACCGGAATTTTCTTTCCCTTGGGAGCCTCGCGGATGAGAAAGTCCTTAAGATTTCTCACGTCATCCGCCGAGCGCACGAACGACAGAGCGACATAGTCAATATCGTGCGCAAAACCAAATCTCAGGTCATCGATGTCCTTCGGTGTAAACGAGGGCACGCTCACCTTCACACCCGGGAGGTTCATCCCTTTCTTCTCCGAGAGTATTCCTCCGTTCACGACTGTGCAGACAACATCCGTGTTGTCTTTCGAGACGACCACGAACTTCATCTTACCGTCATCGACCAGGATGCAATCTCCAATCTGGACATCACGAGGGAGTTGCTGATAGGTCGTTGAAACGCACTGTGCATTGCCCAGGACTTCTCGCGTCGTAAACGTAAACGTGGCACCGGATTTGAGCTCCGCCGCCTTTTGCTCAAGCAGTCCGGTCCGAATCTTTGGGCCGCCCAGATCTTGAAGGATTGAAACGTGCTCTCCGGTCCTCTTGCTGGCCTCTTTGAGATTTTCAATGACCTGAAGGTGCTGCTCGTGAACGCCATGTGAGAAATTCAACCTGGCCACATCCATACCGGCCTCGATGAGTTTCACGAGCACATCAACACTCTGCGAGGCCGGTCCTATTGTGCAAATAATTTTCGTCTTGCCAAAACCCGACGGTGCATTCATGGTCAACCTCGTTGTTGAAGGTTTGTCTGTTGCAGCATCTCTGGCAGAATTTCCCCCGCCTTGCCGATCAACGTCTCGTGAGCGCGGGAGGAGAGGTCGGTGAACTCGCGGTTGATTTCGACGATGTATGCTCCCTGCTCGAGCGCGGCGATTGGCAGAGAGGCTGCGGGGTAGACGACCGCTGATGTGCCGACGCAGAGGAACACGTCGCATCGTCGGGCTGCTGCCTCGGCTTTTGAGAATGCTTCAACCGGAAGCATCTCACCGAACCAGACTACATCAGGGCGGACAAGTCCACCGCATTTTTCGCAGCGGGGTGCTCTGTTGAGTGCATCGAGGTTGAGTTCAGATACAACCGTTCCGCACTCAATACAGTAACTCCGCTCAATATTCCCATGGAGCTCGACCACAGACTGACTCCCCGCCCTGGTGTGCAGATTATCGACGTTTTGTGTGACGAGAGTGAAATCCTTCAGACGACGCTCAAGCTCGACCAGCGCAACGTGGCCAGGGTTGGGTTTCACTTCGTGGATCAACTTGCGACGATACGCATACCATTCCCACACAAGATCCGGATTGCGGATAAACGCGTGAAAGCTTGCCAATTCCTCGGGCCTGAATTTTTTCCACAACCCTTCCTCACCTCGGAACGTTGGGACGCCGCTCTCAGCGGAAATTCCCGCGCCGGTGAGGACGCAGACCGATTGGGCCGTCTGGATGCGAGCCTTCAGTGTGCCGGAGAATGTCATTGTGCAGGACGAAGAACAAGACGATCGTATCCGGCGTTTTCGATTGCCGAACGGTCCGTGAGCTGCGTTCGGTAACCACCGTTCAGCCACAGTTGGATCTGATCATCGTAGTGTCGTTGAAACACTTGCCCCGATTGACCGGGGGGCGTAACTGACCGTGTGTTGTTCCCGTTTGAGAGATCGTAGATCTGTCGCGTGGAGGGGCCAACGTGATTTAGAAATGGCCGCGTCAAACGAAAATCTCCCAGGTTCACCGTCGAGTGAGATCCGCCAATCGGAAATGGTCCGATATTGAAGATCCGTCGAAGCAGATCGTGAGAACCGAACACATGCGGGAATTCGACCTGATGCACGGTGCCCCATCTCATTTCTTTGATCTCTCCGCCAAATCTGGTTTTGAGCTCACGCAATCCATCATCGATGCTCCGTCGAATGATATCGTCCATCGTCTCGACCTGCGGGGTCCCTACATCGTCGAACCAGGCAGACGACCCCTTCTTCATCAGCTTCGTGATCGCAACAAGCGGAACGCTCGCCAGAGTGTCATAGACCGCCAACAACTGCGGGCCCATTTCATCTTCGAATGTATTCTGGACCATTTGCACAAGAAATGCCTCGAACAATGTCGTCGCGACATCATTCGTCTTCATCTCATAGTTCCAGTTCCTGAAGTATGCCAGAGTCGTCTGAACGTCAGCGTCACGCGCTGATAGTGAGTCGTACGCCTTGAGAATGATCGGTACCAATTCGCGCGCCTGCGGAGAAACGACGTCCTGCTGGAGTCGCTGCATGTCCTCCACCGAGAACCGCCCCTGGCTGCGCAGGGCTTCGGTTATTCGCGTGATGCGCCAGTCTGGCTCCCAGAGATTCGACATATAGTACGGGTACGAATCTGCAATGATCTTGTTGTTCGCTGTCGCTACGAAACCTTCGGAAGGATTGAACGATTGCGGCATCTGCTCAAACGGAACGTACCCCTTCCAATCATACTCATCCGTCCACCCGGGGAATGGCAGCGTCGCCGACTTCGTTTTGCGAATGGGAATTCGACCGCCCGTGTGGTATCCAATATTGCCTTCGACATCTGCATAGATGAAATTCTGCGCTGGTACAGCAAAACTGCGCAGACCATCGAGAAATTCCTTCCAGTTGTGCGCACGGTTGATGAGGTAAAAGGACTGGGCCTCGTTTGAGTTTTCATGGCCTGCCCATCGCATCGACAGCAACTGTCGCGAAAACTGGGCTGAAGGCTCCATCCTGTTGACGATCGGCCCGCGATGTGTCCGATACGTCGTGAGGAACACTGGCGGGCTGTTCTTCACAAAAATGGTGTCGACCTGTTGATCGACGGAGCGCCAGCTACCGTTGAAACGATAGCGCGACGGATGCTGAATGGAATCGACCTCCTCAACATAGAAATCCTCATCGTCCAGCATTGCATTCGTGACTCCCCACGCAATGGATTGGTTGCGCCCGATGACAACGAACGGCACTCCTGCAATCGTGGCTCCGGACACGTCGAGATCTGGCCCCACGACGTGTAGCTCGTACCAACGACCCGGAGCAGAAAAAAGCAGATGCGGATCATTGGCCAGGATCGGCTTTCCCGTCGTAGACTTCGACCCAGCAACGGCCCACGCGTTGCTTCCCGATTCCAGTCCAACATTTCCGAGAAGTCGCCTGAAAGCCTGGTCTGCCTCAAGGAGTTGATCAGCCATCGCCGAGGACTTTTTTCCCCTGAGTTCATCCGGAATGGTCAAAGGTGCGCCTTCAGGCCAAGTCGGGAAAATCTCCGCTGCTTTTGCAGCCCCGAACCGCTCAACAAGCTGCCCAAGAACAATGTCGACCCATCGGGAGTAGTTGAGTTCCCATGCCATGAGCCGGCTGACTAAAAGCGAGTGCTCCACCAACCAGGGTTCCGGTTCAAAGTTCAGCAGGTCAAACTCGATCGGGGATTTTCCCCTGTGTGTATTGATGTACTGGGTTACTCCATCAGCATATGCTTCCAGAGCCAGACGTGTTTTCGGGTCGACAGCGGGAAGCATCTGCTGCGCTTGCCTCCAGAACCCGAGTGTTCGGAACATCTTGTCAATTTTCAGCGCAGGCTCGCCGAGGACTTCCGAGAGCCTCCCCTCGCCAGCCCGCCGCATAAGTTCCATCTGCCACAGACGGTCCTGAGCATGGACATAACCGACGGCATAGTAGGCATCGTACTCCGAACCTGCAAAAATGTGGGGAACGCCAAAGTCATCCCGATAGACCTTGACGTCCGAACTCAGGCCCGCTGCATCAACTGTTCCGGATGTCACCGGATAGGACTTCGTGATCAGGTAATAGAAAAAGACAGCAAGAGAAACAAGAAGAACTGCCAGTGTTCCAAGCACACCGAACATCAGCTTGAGGCGAAAGGGCATGAGAGTAGAAATCCGTAGGTGGGAGGAATCCCGTCGTATCCGGGAGAACGGAATCAATGTAAAGAAAGTTGGGTGGGATATCAACTCACATCAGGAAGGTACTTCAGCAGATCGACTCAATGGTGACGACAAAAACCGGGAGTAGGCCAGATTCGGGCAGGCCATCAGCGTGGGCTCCCATCGCTTCTCCAGAATCGAGATTCTTTCTACCTGGTGCGGGTCGAGATCGTCCAGGTATTCCGGCTCGCAACGCTCATCATCGAACCGCCCTCAGATGCGAGAGCCCCAACGGTTTGTGACCGTCGGGGCTCTTTTCCAACCAACAATGGTACTCTTTGATTAGAAACGATACGAGAGATTGATATTGAACGAGTTGGTTTTTATAGATTCATTCGTTCTTGACGGCGGCGTATCAAGACCCGAGAGGTAGTAGTTATCCCGCAAGGTGCTCCATTTTCCCAACGCGAGCGATGCGTTCAAGAAGACGTTTTCCTCAATGGCAGCTCCAAGTCCTGCCGTATAGTAAAGCTGGTCACGGGAACTGGGATCACCCTTGTACGGGGATGGATTGTAGACCACACCTGCACGGAGCCGAAGCCCCAGGTTCAGGAGCGCGAACTCAGCACCGCCTCTAAGATTTGTCGTCGAACGGAACACATCGCGAATGACACGGTTCTCATCAAGAAGATCTGGGTTATCATTCGTGAATTCCATCTGTGTCCAGTCAGTAAACTCTGCGTCGCCAGCCAGCAAGATCCAGTCCGTAAGCTGTACAGACGCTCCGCCGGACAGAACAACCGGTGTTTTCACGTTGTATTTCGTCGAACCTGGTTTTCTCACCTGAAAATGATCACCGTTGTAGAACCAGCTGTTGCCGATGTCCGAAAAATCTTCAGAAATATCATAGTATGTCGGAGTCCGAACCGTAAGGCCGAGCTTATATTTGCCTTGCTTCTTGTACATTAACCCAATGAGGACATTGTATCCACTGATATTGCTGTTGATGGTGCTCTCGTACTGAAACCGATTGAAATCTGTGCGTTGGAGATTGAGAAGATAAGCCTTCTTCGAATCAGTCTCCGTATAAAGGCGGTCATACGTGTAGGAACCTGCGAGGATATTGATTCCGACACCAAGCGAGAGGCCCCGCGATATCTCGATTGCACCGCCAAACGACCAGCTGTTGAGCCCGCCCCCCTCAATGACGTTGCCTTCCTGCTGCACGCTGTCGGTCACGTTCGGATAAAGTCTGCCCCCCAGGGTATCTGACAGAAAGATCTGGAACGGGATGTTGCTGTCGAGAAGATCTTTCCGGTCGGCACCCGGCATCGCATTAAGATTCACGCCGGGCGTCATGGACTCTACAATCGAGCTGCCAGGATTGAAGCCCTTGAACGATGCTGTTGTTGAATAATTTGCAACTCGGGCAAATCCAAATCCGAACGAGAGACTTCCACGCGTGGTCGGTACTGGATAAACCAGACCGAGGTTATCGAGATTCGTGACCCGATTGTTTCCGCTGAGCGTGTTTCCAAAAAATGTTGCGTCGTTATTGTAGCCAACGTTTGAAAGCCCGACCGAAAACTCAAAACTCCGCAGCGAGGCGAGACCAGCAGGATTTGTGAAAAGAGCGGAAAAATCCTCAGCCAGACCGATTGACGCATTCCCCATTCCAGCCGAGCGTGCGCCTATGCCCAGATTGAAGGTGGAGAACCGAAGCGCATCCTCAGCGTATTGTGCTTGTAGTAAACCCGTCGTGGCGAAGATCGCCAGCGTGAAACCCAGAATCAAGCGAGTAGCAGAGATTGACTGAGTTGACTTCATTGCTCACACCCTCCTCGAAGTACGATTAGTTGCGACCGCTGCGCGTTGCACCGCTGCTTCTGTTTCCCCCATCGCCTCCGCCTGAACTTGGAGCTGGACTCGAAGGCGCTGGTGCTGACGGCGGAGCCGGCGTATATGACGGAGACGGCGCATATGTTGGAGATGAGGAAGAACGTGGATTGTACGACGGAGTGCTGCTCCTCTGAGAGCCTGCATCGACCCGATAGTAGCCGGATGCTGGAGCATCTGAATATCCGCGGCTTCGGGTTGATCCACTACTCCTCTGGCTCCCCTCAGGACTGCGGCTGCCACCGGATGGAGCCGATCTCACGCTCGGCGCTCCTGAACGACTTGGAGCGGCCGCACTGCGCCCGCTGCTGCTTGATTGCGGTGTGTAACTTCGCACTGTTCTTCCGGTAGGCGATTCGCTGCGCCGTGTCGTTGGTGTCGCTACACGGCTTCCCTGACTACTCGAACGACGACTCGCAGGCGTCACGCCAAGCGATGCTCCCACCGATCCTCCGGTAGATCTCGTGAACCCCCCGGAGCGAGTATAGCTCGTCCGACGATATCCGGCATTTCTCGTTTGATCTGTTCTGTTGGAAACAAAGTTTTGGCCATACACGACGTACGGGTAGCCACTGTAGTATCTATACGGATCATAGCCAGAAAATCCATATCCATACCCGTAGTAATATGGATTCCTGTAACCCCAGGCGCCGTAATACCCAGGATATCCATACATCCCGCCATAATAATAGGGATCGCCAAACGTGTAGTCCCAGTACCACGAGGATGGATAGTAATAGCCAAATCCAATTCGAGAGTGACCGTACCACTGAT
>Ga0208045_1000023_pt1 | contig 76557 bp, 78 predicted proteins | sample PL_2010_200m_FD_184160 | JGI IMG/M metagenome (GOLD analysis project Ga0208045, IMG submission 184160) | Freshwater microbial communities from Powell Lake, British Columbia, Canada to study Microbial Dark Matter (Phase II) - PL_2010_200m... | ecosystem: Environmental > Aquatic > Freshwater >...
ATAAAAAAATAATATTTTATTTAACTTTATGTACGCTCGTTTCAACTCCTTTCCTGCGTTTGTTTTTAAATAAAATAGCTCCGGGAAATTATTTATCAGCCGTTTTAATCGGAGACCCCCTGGGTAAAATTAGCTTTTACCCGTTTTTCCCTTGGTTTTTTCTCGTTGGCGCCGGATTTTTAATCAGCTATTTTTATTCAAAATATCAAAATAAGCGCTTTTTAACTTATGGAGCGCTTGGCGGAATAATTATTTCCTTTTTTATAATTCCTTTTTTAAAACCATTAGACCTCTCTAATGTTTTTGGCTCTGTTTCTCAAATACCAATAAACTATATAATTTTTATTTTTAGCTCTTTTATTTTTTTAATATCCTCGTTAGAGCTAATATTAAAAAAAATAACTCTTTCCAAATATAATCCAGCCATCGCTATCGGCAGATACATTTTGCCGGTTTATCTTATCACCATCGCCATAACTCTTCCCCTGACAGACGCCCTCAAAAACTCCGCAAGATATAGCAACAATATTTATATTTTTTTAACCCTCGAACTAATAACGTTGGCAATCGCCTACTTAGCAGGAGCTATTTTAACTTACCGGTCCGGTAAGCGCGTATTACGGATTCGCGGGAGTTGACGAAGGAACCACAAGGGTGGCTCTTTGGAATTCAATTTCAAACGCCCTGAAAGAATTGCCCGAACGGCCGATTGATTTTTTTACGTCTCCGCTTCCGTAAGTTTCAAAATCGGCGCCGTTCGACAAAACAGGTTTGTCGGCCGAACCCTTGAATTGCTTGTATAATTCCCATTCTATGCCGGTATCGGCGGCGAAAATGGCTTTCGTGGAATTGGCGGTATCCGAAGCCGCTCGTATTTTTAAAAGAGTCAAATAACCGGCAATCGTTGAAACTCCCAAAATGCTCGCGCCTAAAACCAAAACCGTAAGCAGCATCGCCTGCCCGCGAGTAGCTCTGAGAAATGAGTTCTGAGATTTGAGATTTGAAATTTGAAATTTGAAATTCATTATTGTATTATTTGGTATTCCTAATTAAACCACATTAAACTAACTGTCCAATACTCTTGAACTAATTGTTGTTTGAATATCCGTGGAAGCGCCGAGATAATTATTTACGCCGGTAACGGAAATGTTAATGGTAATTCGAGGCGAATAACCGTCGCCGAATCTGTCTCCGAGCAAATTAATTTTAAATCTATTGATTCTAATGTTGTCCGCGGTGATTTTTTTATAAGTTTTTAAGAGAAGAGCATCCGACGTTCCCCTTTCAATGGCTTCCTCGTTAAACCGGTAAAAAACTATAACGTTATCGGCGTTAACAAATTGAAATTCCGTCTCGGAGAGCTTAATAAAATGGTATCCCGTTCTTATTTCCCGGGTCATCTGTTCCAAGGTTAAACTGGCATTGTCATTGGCGGCCATCAACGCTACAACCGCTTTTTGGGTCCGGAGCGTTCTGATAAAACCGCCAGTCGCAATTCCCATTAAAATTACAAATAAACCCATCGCGACCAACAGTTCTATCATCGTAAACCCATTATTAATTTTTTCCGCCCGGAGCGGATTTAAATTTTTATTTTTCATTATGGTCTCCAATTAAAAAAATGGTCTTCTAAATTAACTTCAAATTGCCCGCCGCCGCGAGTGTTCCATCTAACGATTGAATTAACTTTTATTTCTTCCGAACTAACGAGTTTAATATTAATAGTTCTTTTAAAAAGCGTGGGGGCGCCGCTTTGATAACCGTAAAAACCGTTAGTTGAATCAACCGATAAAAAACGGTCTTGATTAAACTGTAAAATTAAACTTGTGTAATCCGCCTCAAAATTGCCGTTTGAAAATCCCTGATTCCACGGATCTTTTTTAATAATATTAGCATCAATAATGTTTTTTGTTATTTCAATGCCTTCGGACGCCAAATAATTGGCTATCAATTGCTGGCTGACCACCCTATTAAGGCTGGCCGACCGCGAAAGAAGCCCCACAACTCCCAAAAGGCCGACCACAACAATGCCAATGCCAATCATTGATTCAATCAAAAGCTGACCGCTGTCGTTATTTTTAATTTTTAACATTGTGTTCATTATGTGCTGATTTGTCCCCCGCTGTTTATTTTAACCGTCGCCGAGCTTTCTCCGCCGACGATTTTAATAATTATGGTTGCTTGGTCTTGAGAGGGCGTGATAATTACCAATGGATTGGGCGGAATGAAAACAATATCCGACAAGCTTAAATTGTCAAACGCCACCCCTGAATCAAGCTGAAAAGATTCATAAATTTCCGTTTCTCCCGAATATTTTCTGTCTGCGGTCTGGCAATTAACGGCCAAATCTTTAAAAATAATAAAGGTTCTTGGCGCTTCAAAATGAACACCGAAACCGCAAGGAACGCCAGCTCCGCCAAAAATTGAAACGCTCGAAGATTTAGCCTTAGAAAGAGCGCTGACAACTTTGGCTTGTTCTCTAAAAAGAACTATTTGGCGTTCGCCGATATGAATGTTGGCGATCAAAGTGCCGGAAATTACCGTTAAAATACCCAAAATCACCAACATCTCTATCATTGTAAAAGCTTTAGAGTTGAAATTTAGAATGTAGGATTTAGGATTTAGGATTTTCATTTATTATTAGAATTTAGAATGTAGGATGTAGGATGTAGGAACAATTAAAACGAATTTCCTAAATTCTATATTCTAAATCCTAAATTCTATTTTCACAATCCAAACAATTTAAAATATAAATCCATTAATTGGCGCCCGAAGAAAAACACCAAAGAAGCGCCAAACGCCAAAAACGGGCCGAAAGGAATAATGTCTTTCATTTTTTTCTTATTGAAAGCCATAAAAACCAAGCTAAGGGCCGAACCGATTACAAAAGCTAAAAAAACCGCGCCCAAAATATCCGGCCAGCCCAAAATAAGGCCCAAGGCGCCGGCAAGCTTGAAATCGCCCCAGCCCATTCCCTTTCCCTTGGTAATAATGATTACCAAAGCGAAAAAAATCATTACTATCGCCGTAGCAAAAAAATAATTCACCCAAATATTTTCCCTTAGCCCGAAAAGATCGGCGTAATAGCCAAAAAACGACCCGCCGGTAGGACTGAATCTTTTGTAATGATTATTCACCGCCAGTAAAATCGCTCCTAAAACCGCCAAAAACAAATTCATCGAATCCGGAATAATAAAATGCCTGAAATCTATCGCGGACAAAACGATAAGCGTCAAAAAAACCAATATCCAAACAAAAGAAAGAATTAAAAATATTGAGATATATTCCGGAAGAGACAGCAGCGGAAGGGAAATCGCCCAAAACATCGGCACGAAAACGAAAACCGCCCCCGACAACAACTCAACCAAAAAATATTGAAAAGATATTCTTGCTCCGCAGCCACGGCATTTGCCTTTTTGAATCAAAAAGCTTGCGAGCGGCAAAAGCTCATGCCAAGCCAATTGCTTCTCGCACGACATACAGCGCGAACGCGTTTTCCAATTGCCCGGCCCGCCGATTACCTTGGAATCGAGCACTCTTTTCCCCGGCTGATAACGGGAAATAACAACGTTTAAAAAACTTCCAACTATTAAGCCGAAAATAAAAAGAAAAAAATATAATAAATAATTCATAACCAAAATAGATGCTCAAGAGCTAAAACTGAACGCAATAAACCGGATCGGCGCAATTGACTCCGTAAACTGAAACGTCGGTGTCGTCTTTTAAAGAAGAGTTATTCGCATCTTCAAGCGTGGCGCCCAAAACGTAGCTTTGCTTATCGGTAGAAACGCCGTAATAATAAGTTTCCCCCGAACCGCTAAGCGGATCTGTGGGTATAATTGAAACTCCGATGCCGGCTCCTGTCAAAGCAACTTTTAGATCGTTCCAAGTACTGGCAGCCGGATAGTTGTTATTCTTGAAATAGTAGAGTTCCATTGAGTTTTGAACTTCCCTCAAATCGGCGACTCTGCGGGCATCGCGCCCCCTCGCCCTGAAAGAACCTAAACCAACCAAAACAACCGAAGACAAGAGTCCGATTATGGCGACGACGATTAAAATTTCAATCAACGTAAAACCTTTATTTTTTTTCATTATTTAAATAATTTTTGAACTTCGACCGACTTAGAATGCTTGAGCTAAATTATATATCGGAATCAAGATTGAAGCAAACAACAATCCTATCAAAACGCCCATTACCGCTATTAAAGCCGGCTGGATAAGCTCCACTAAATTGTCCAGTACATCATTGACTTCGCGCGTGTAAAAATCTGATACCTTCGACAAAATAATATCAAGCCGGCCCGTTCCCTCGCCGATTGCCACCATTTGGCTTACTAAAATCGGAAAATAATATTCGTTTTTCGCCAAAAGGTCGGACAACAACTCACCGCCTCTCACCCCATCGGCAATTTCAATCAAAATATCTTTGTAAACGGCGCTTCCCATGGTATCGGCGGAAATCCCAAGCGCCTGTGTTATGGGAATGCCTCCTTTGATTAAAATATTTGTTGATTCGGCGAAACGGCTCACATAAATTTTTCTGAAAAGGTCTCCCAAAACCGGAATTTTAACGCTTATTTCGTCAAAAACAACTTTGCCTTCCGGCGACCTGAAATAATCCACAATAACGAAAACGAGCGCGAGAAGCGTCAGAATAATCGCCCACCACCACTGAAGCGTGAATTTTCCCACGAACAGGAAAACTTTGGTCAATACGGGCAAATCTGTTCCGGATTCTTCAAAAATCGGCGCTATCTGCGGAAAAACGACGACAAGCATTATTCCCGCGACCACTAAAAACATAATTATCACTATTGAGGGATAAATCATCGCGTTGCGGATTTTATTTCTCCACGTCAATTCTTTTTCCAAATAATCCGCCAAAAATTTAGCCGCTTCTTCCAAACGACCGGTAATTTCGGCCGAACGAATCATATTCAAATAAAACTCCGAAAAAATTTCACCCTGGCGTTCCATTGCCTGCGACAAAGAAAGCCCGGCGCCGATATCGGAAGAAATCCGAAAAACCGCTTCTTTTAAAATTTGACTGGTCGTCTGCTTGTAAAGAGTTTTTAAAACCGTATTTAAAGGAACTTTCGCCTCCATTAGAGTGGCGAACTGGCGCGTGAAAACCATCAAATCAACAAATTTTACTTTGTTAAAAAAATTCAGAAAAAAATCGTACCAATAGCGTTTTTCCACGCTTTCCAAACTTAAGATAAAAAGATCGTGGGAAGCCAAAATATTCGCCGCTGATTCACGATTGGCGGAGTCCACAAAACCAGTTTGCAATTCTCCTTGTTGAGTTCTGGCGTTATATTTAAATTTCATTGAAAGATTGCTAATTGAAAAATTGAAGGATTATTTTTTATTTTTTAATCTTTCAATATTTCAATTCTTCAATTTTAACTTAACTGCGTTCCAATAGTATTCTTAATTCGCTCGGGCTTAAAGAATACAATTCCGCGTTTTCCAAAGAAATTTCTTTTTTATTCAATAAGGAAACCAATGAACGGTTCAACGTCAGCATTCCTTCCTGAACCGAAGTCTCAATAACTAAATCTATTTGATACGATTTCCTTTCACGGATAAGATTGCGGACAGCCGGGTTGGTAAGCATTATTTCGCACGCCGGAACTCTGCCTCCGTCAATTCGCGGAATCAATCTTTCCGAAACTATTCCGACCAAAGTCGCGGCCAATTGCGAAGAAATTTGCCCTTGCTGTTCAACCGGAAAACTATCTATTATTCTGTCTATCGTCTGCGAAGCGGAGTTCGTGTGAAGCGTCGAGAAAACAAGATGTCCGGTTTCAGCCGCCGTCATCGCGGTTGCCATTGATTCTTTATCGCGCATTTCACCTATCATAATCACGTCGGGGTCTTGACGCAAAAGCGATTTCAAACCTTTATGAAAAGTTAAGGTGTCGGACTTGACCTCCCTTTGAGAAACTATGCTCTTGTCCTGGGTAAAAATATATTCTATCGGATCTTCAATGGTAATAATATGGTCCGTTCTGGAATGATTTATTTCGTCTATCATCGCCGCCAAAGTCGTTGATTTTCCGTGTCCCGCCGGACCGACGATTAAAACAAAACCTTGCGATAATTTGCAAAAATCGTGGAGTACGGGCGGCAAGTTCAATTCTTCAACCGTTTTTATCTGCGCCGGGATAAGACGTAAAGCTGCCGCCAAATATCCGCGCTGATAAAAAATATTTATCCTGAAACGGGCTTTATCTTCAAAACTGTATGAAAAATCTATTTCTTTTTCCACCAAAAAAGTTTCTTTTTGTTCGGGCGTGAGCATTGAAAAAACCAAACCCTCGCTCACTTCGGAAGTAACCAACGGCTCTTTCTGTAAAGGAATTAAAACTCCGTCTATTCTTAAAGTCGGATGCCTGCCTGCCGACAAATGCAAGTCGGAAGCGTTTTGCCGCGCCGTCGCCAATAATAAATCGTTTAATTTTTGTTTGTAGTCCATATGCTTAAATAATAAACTAAAAATGAAAAATAATAAATACTTTCGTTTTTTTTATTTATTATCTATTATTTTTTATTTACATCTCGGTGGTTTCTCTCAAAACCGATTCCATAGAAACCAATCCCTTAAGCGCTTTCAAAATTCCGTCTTGACGCAAAGTTATCATTCCTTGACGCTTCGCCTCTTCAAGAATTTTACGCTCTGTAGGATTGCTATTTACTATGTCTTGAAGCTCGGGGGTCATTTTTAAAATTTCAAATAGCGCCATTCGCCCGATAAATCCTTTGCCCTTGCAAGCCGGACAACTAACCGGACGATAAATTTCATAGGGCTGCTTAAAATCTTTCATCAAATCTTTTGGTATATTTTCCGTTTCTTTTTTTATAATTTCCTGAATTTTTTCCGAAGCCGGCTCGGGCTTGTGGCACTCGCCGCAAAGCCGAGGAATCAATCTTTGAGCCACTACCAAATTCAAAGAGGCAGGCAAAAGAAACGGTTCCACTCCCATGTTTATTAAACGCGGTATCGCACCCAAAGCGTTATTGGTGTGAAGAGTCGAAAGAACGATATGCCCCGTTAAAGCGGCATGAATCGCGAGGCCGGCGGTTTCATTATCCCTGACCTCGCCGACCATAATAACGTCCGGGTCTTGACGCAAAATTTGCCGCAAACCCGAAGCGAAATCATATCCAATTTCCGGTTTAACCTGCGATTGGTTCAGTCCGTCCATAAAATACTCCACCGGATCTTCCAAACTCACAACGTTCACCTCCTCTTTGTTTAAAATCTGCATCAACGCGTAAAGCGTAGTGGTTTTTCCGGAGCCGGTCGGACCGGTAATCAAAATCATTCCGTATGGCCTCTCCGCGCCTTCTCTGATTGTCCGGTAATTTTGGTCAACTAACCCCAGTTCTTCCAGTCCTTTCAAGCCAACAGTCGGATCTAAAACACGAATGGCGACTTTTTCGCCAATCGGAGTCGGGAAAGTCGAAACGCGAAAGTCAATGTCGCGACCGAAAAGAACCGTTCTAAAACGTCCGTCTTGAGGAACGCGAGTTTCGTCTATTTTTAAATTTGAAAGGACTTTAACGCGCGAGAGAATCGGCTGATGAAGTTCTATTGGAAGCGAAGAAATTTCGCTAAGCACGCCGTCAAGCCGGAACCTAATTCGCAACCTGTCCCTTTGAGGCTCTATATGAATATCTGAGACTTTCTGCCAAACCGCTTCTTTAAGTGTTGACGCCACAATTCTGATAATCGGCGCCTCTTCTGAAGCTATCGCGCCACCCTCCAAGGCAACCGCTTTTTGATAAGAATTTTGTTCTTTATCCGGCCGCAAATTCAAAGACCTTACTGCCATTTCAACTTCACTTTTATACGGCGAATAACGCCTTGCCATTTGTTCCCAGGCCGAATAACTCGCCAGATAAATGCCCAAATTCAACCTTGCCTGCTTTGCGATAAATTTCAAAGCTTCTTGCGCTTTCACGTCGTCGGGGTTGATCATCCCAACTACCAAAACATCAGCCGAACGGCTCATCGGAACGACTTTGTAATTTCTTACCGTTTCTTCCGGAATAAGTTTTAAAATTTCATCGGGAACTTCTTCAACTTTAAATTTTTTGTAAGGAACATTTAAAAGCCTGCTTTTGATTTCGTTGGTTTTATCCTCGTCGGCCAAACGCCGTTCGTAAATCAATTCGTCCACTTTTCTTCCGGAAAGCGACGCTTCTTGGAGAACTTTTTTCGACGATTCCTCGTCCAAAAGGCCGTCTTTGACGAATTCTTGAATTAAAATTTTATTTTCCATTTTTATTTCACGAACAAATCGCTTTTCCCCGTCGTCCCGCCTTCAATCGGATTGATATACTGCTTGAGAATTTGAAATTTGGGATTATTAACCAAGCTTTCGGCATTTAATTTTATTCCCGAAAGTTCTTTAAGCGATTGCATATTTTGAGAAATGACTTTTTCTATCAAAGGTGTCGGCGCAAAAAACAAATAATAAATCAGAGCGACAAGCATGCCCGCCAGCGAAATTACCAGAATCAGCGAAAACCAATTTGTTCTTCTTTTTTCTTCTTCAACTATTATAGCCATACCCAGTGATTCAACTCGATTGTGATTTATTAATTTAATCAATCATTATCGAGCGAATTTTAATTTATTAATTAATTATTTTTATATTCATCCAGAAACCAACTTAATAAATCATGATTAAATTTATCTAGTTGAATTACTGGGCATAATTTTTATTTCGTTTGATAATATGCATCCGCGTCAACCGAAAATGAAATGTTGCCGCCGTTAATTCTTGAACCTAGCGAAGATTCTATTTGCAAATTAATCAAATCCATCAGAGAAACATTAGTCTCCATTGCCCGAAGAAAAGATTTAAAATTCGCGTAGCTTCCGTTCAACAGGAAAGAAAATCTTAAAACCCCCACTCCTTTTACCAAACCTTGCTCGTTTGAAGGCCTGTTTGCCATTCTACTAACCGAAACAGACTCCAATTTTAAATTATTTACCGTCGCCAAGCCGATAATTTGATTCAAGCTCGCCGCCGTATCTTCCGATAACGGCAGCATGGTGCCGATGGTAGTTTCAACGCTTGAAATATTTTGGTATTCTTTCAAAAGATTTTGGACTTGGCTTATCGCCGATTGCTGTTCGTTTACTGTTTGCGAACGCGCCGACAGTTCCGCCCGCAAGTTATTTATATCCGAATAAGCCGGCGAAATAAAACTTCCGTAAACGAAAATCGCGGCGATAAACATCAGTGCCGATACAAAAATACTTATTAATCTTTTTGATGATGCTCTCATATTTTTATTTTAACGCGTTCGGACCTAGAACCGCCTGGATCAAAAAACTTATTCCATCCGTTGTTGATTTTGCGCTTTCAAGCAAAACGTTTCCCAATAACGGACTTTTCTTAAATGAATCCAACTGTTGCGATAAAACATTGAAGTTTGGAGCAATTCCCTGTATCTCCAATTTATTTTCAATCAAAGACAGGCTCAATCTGGTGTAATAAATTTGGGAATAAGTGTTTTTTTCCAAATCGTCAAACAATGCGGAGGAAGCCACGTGCGAACCCAGTAAATCTTGAATGTTTGTAAGCTGAGAATAAAGATTTATCAAATTTTCCTGCTGCTGCTTGTTCACTGTTTTTTCCAAATTGTCTATCTGGGCGTTAACTCCATTAAGTTGGGAATTCAAGTACGGCATAAGCCCAAAAACCATTCCAAAATAGCTCGCGAGCGTTACGCCTAAAATCGCGAGCGAAAAAATCAAAAGTTGCCAAGGGAATCTTGCCGGCAATCTAGCACCGCTTTTTCTCAATTGATCTTCAAGAACGTTTCTTATTTCTGGCATAATCGCTTTCGCTTTATCAACCAATTACGAATTTTTATACTAATATACTAATCCGTTATTAGTATATTCGTAATTGATTAGTTATTCGTTGATTTAAATGAATTCTCTTAATCCCAAACCTATAGCCACACTTAAAGCGGGGCCCAGATCTTTCACAAACGGATCTATCGCGGACGGATAATCTATTTTTGAAAACGGATTGCCCACGACCGTCGGCAGGTTTATTTGTTTTTCAAAATATTTTTCCACTCCGAGCAAATTGGCTCCGCCGCCGGCCAAAATCACTCTTTCTATTTTATGTTCGTTGTTTTTATTATAACTATCGCAAACGCCTTTAGCTTCACTAATTATAACATCTAAAAAGGGAAAGATTAATGTGGATAACTCATAATCGCCCCTGCCGCCCAAAAGGCCTCTTTGCCTCTTTAAATCTTCGGCTCTGCGAGCGTTAATATTCAAACCGTTCGCTATCGCTTGAGTTAAGGAACCGCCGGAAAAATCGGTTTGCCGGTTGTATTTAAGAAACCCCTTTTCAGAGACTGCTATATTTGTTGAACGGGCGCCGATATCGACGAGCAATGTCGGCGTCGGGTCCACGCCCGCGACAGCCCTTATCAAACTCAAACTTTCAATTTCCAAAGATTTTAATTTTAATCCCGCCAAATTAAAAACATTCTGATATCTTTTTATCTGCTCATTAGGAACGGAAACTATGAGTATTTCTTGCTTGTCAAAACCTTTTTCGTCGCTTTTTTCCCCAACTTTAAACCATTCAATGGCGACTTCTGAAGCCGGCAAGGGAATATACTGGTTTAACTGAAATGAAACGGTTTTGGCGGTATCGGCGTCGGACATTTTGGGCAATTCTATTAATGTAATAAATGCCGAAAAAGAAGGCACCGAAACGCTTGCGTAATCAGTTTTCGGTTTCAATTTCGCCAAAACCGATTTCAAAAGTTCCGCGGTTTCTTTTTCGGCGATTTTTAAAGAATTTGTCTGAATGGCGTCGTTCAAACGTTCCAAATGGCCGTAACTTTCCAAAATGCCATAGTTTTGGAGCTTGGGGCGTATTTTGCCCATTGAAATTTCGGCTATTTTAATTGAAGTCGTGCCTATATCAACGCCAAGATAAGGTTCTGCGCCGACTAAAGATTTTATAAAATTAAACATAGAATATAATCCCAATCTACGAATTTATCCGAATGCTCCGAATGGCTACGAATATTTTTACGACTATTCGGATTTATTTGTAGATTCGGATGCGTTTGTAATTTTGGATCGCATTATTATAATAATACCATGTTTTCTTATTTAATCAAAATCAAAGAAATCACGTTAGACATTCTTTTCCCCCGTGTTTGCTTGAATTGCGAAAAATCTCTAAGCGGCGGAAACGGACTCGTTTGCAACGCCTGTTTTTCGCTGATAAAAATAAATTCCGCCTTTTTCTGCCCGGTTTGCCGGGGGAGGCTGCCCAATATGGAAAAAACTTGTCATCCCAAATCGCGTTTTTTTCTCGCTCCGGCTGGAGAATACGGCGACCCCATTCTTCAAAAGATAATTCAATCTTTTAAATACCAAGGAATTAAAGGTTTAGCTCCGGTTTTAGGCGAATTTTTAATTAAATATTTAAACTCCCTCAATCCTCAATACTCAATTCTCAATTCTATAATCATTCCAATTCCGCTTCACAAAAGCCGCGAAAGGCAAAGAGGCTTCAATCAGGCGAAACTGATGGCGGAATTTGTCGCCGGCCATTTTAACCTGTCTCTCGTTGAAAGTCTTGAAAGAATAAAGAAGACCGAACCGCAAGCGAAAATGAAAAGTAAAGAAGAAAGGCTTAAAAATATTTCAGGGTGTTTTAAAGTCGTAAATCCCGATTCCGTAAAAGAAAAAAACGTCGTTTTAATTGACGATGTTTTTACCACCGGCGACACGATAAACGAGGCCGTAAAAATCTTAAAAGAAAACGGCGCGAAAAAAATAATTGCGCTTGTCGCAGCGAGAGCCTGATTATTTTTACCGCTTTTCAAGCAACCTCAAAATTTTTAAAATTTTTTCGTCTTGAGATTCCAGTTTCTTCAAAATTGATTCTATTTCTTTTTCCGCTTTAAGATTAGTCTCAAAATCGTTTTCAGCCCTAAACTCAGCGTGCCTCCCTTGCAAATTCTGGCCAACCATGATAAGCGGCAAGAAAAAAAGCTGTATCATGTTCGAAATGAAAAGCCAAAGCACGAAAGCCGGATACGGATCAAATTTGAAATTATTCGGCACAAAAACATTCCAGCCGAGCCAAATCAAAGTCCAAAAAAACACGATGAAGAAAAAGCCCATTGTGCCGATACGCTCTGTTATCCAAAGCGCGAATTTTTCCATTTTCGTCAAACTTTCACAATGTTTGACGTTTACGTTTTCAGCCATAATATAATTTATTTTAATTACGACCCTTTAAATAATTATAATATTTTTCTTCGAGCTTTTCCATATCCCCTTTCCCTATCGCTTCGCGTATTTCGGTAAAAAGGTTTTTGTAGAAATAAATATTGTGGAGCATCGCCAATTTTTGGCCTTTTAATTTGTCGTTTTTGAAAAAATCGTGGAGCTCGCTTCTGGAAATCTTGTTTTTGCAAACCCAGCAATCGCAATTTCTATCTATCAATCTTTTGTCTTTGGCAAAAATTTCTTTCCCGATATCAAGTTTCCCGTTTGGAACGTAAATCCTGGCGTGCCTGGCTTCGCGCGTAGGAATAACACAATCAAACAAATCTATTCCCTGCTTAACCGCGATAAAAATATCATCTATTTTCCCGATTCCCAAAAGATGCCGCGGCTTTTGATCGGGCAAACTGCTTAAAGCCCAGCTTAAAACTTCTTTCATTTGCCTCTCTCCAAAGGAACCTCCTATTCCGAATCCGTCAAAAGGCAAAGAACCGATAAATTTTGAAGATTTTTCCCGTAAATCTTTGTAAATTCCGCCCTGAACGATTCCGAAAAGAATTTGACTGTTGACCTTTGACTTTTGACCTTTGACCATCTCATTAAGACACCGTTCTGCCCAACGATGAGTTCGCTCCATAGCTTTTTTATTGTAAGCATGGTCGTGAAGCGGCGAAGTGCATTCGTCAAAAGCGAAAATAATATCTGCGCCGATATCTTTTTGAAGTTTGATGGATTTTTCGGGAGTAAGTTCATATTTTTTATCATTATATTCAAACACCGCTCCGTTTTCAGAAATTTCTACCTGATTATTTATATTTATGCGAGAAAAATTATTTTTTTCGAAACCCCGCAGCAGGCGAGCTTGGTCTCCGACAACAGTCGGAGTCGCCGTGGCGAGGACTAGTGAAGGCCGCCGCTGGAGCGGCCGAAACGGGTTGAGGAAAGGATAAATTTTCTCGCTTTTCAAAACTTTTCCAACTGAATGAGTTTTCCCCCAGCCCAGCGAAAAAACTTGGAATCCTCCGGAGTCTGTCATTATAGGATTTTTCAAGCCGCTCCAATTGTGGATACCACCGGCTTTTTTAATTTCCGGAATTTTTTTATTAACGAAAAGGTGGAAAGTGTTTGAAATCGTCAATTCAAGTTTCGCTCTGTTATGGTCGGTTTTATTAAAAAGTTTTATTCCGCCGTTTGTGGCGACAACCGCCAAATTGGGAGTTTCTATTTTGCCGTGGGGAGTGTTTAAAACGCCGGTCCGAAATTTCCCGCGGCTGTTTTTAATTTCAAATTCTGTCATTGCCATTAACACAGATTTACACTGATGTAAGCCGCTTACAAGCGGCCACACGAATTTACACAGATACCGAATCCGTGTTTATCCGCTTTCCTATCCGTGCATATCCGTGTCATATTAAAATCCAAAAGACTGACCGACTATCAATTTAAAAACAAATCCCGCCAAAGAAGAAAGGAAAAAGAATGAAATCGCCAAAGCCAAAAATATTCCCGCGAAGCCCAAAGTCGCCACGGCGTAGCCAGTTTTCGGGAATAAATCCATTAATACCTTTGAACCGTCAAGCGGCGGAATCGGGATAAGATTAAAAAGCCCTAAAAAAATATTGATGTAAATTATTAAAGCCAGAGCCGACAAAAAAACTCCCGAAAAAACGTTTGCTCCGAAAACTCCGCCGAAAACCAGTCTGAGAAAAATTCCTAAAATCAAAGCTATCAAAAAATTCGCCGCCGGACCGGCAATTCCAACCTTAAGCGAGCCGTATTTTTTGTCGCGCAAATTATAAGGATTATAAGGCACGGGTTTTGCCCAGCCGATAAACGTTCCGCTGAAAAACAAAAGCAATAAAGGAACAATAACCGTTCCGGTCAAATCTATATGTTTTAAAGGATTCAAAGTCAGCCTACCCTCGTTTTTAGCGGTTGAATCGCCGAGCTTAAAAGCGGCGAAGGCGTGGGCGAATTCATGAAAACTCGCCGAAATGACGATTATAATGTAAAGAAAAAGTTTTGTATAAATGGATTCCATACCCAGTAGTAGAAACTCGATAGTAATTTGTTTCAACTTAACCCATTGCCACGAGTTGATAATTGTTTTAATGTCTCATCTAAATATTGCACCGGTAGCAAACTCTAATAAATTGAGGTTGGGTTTATCGAGTTTTCACTACTGGGCATACTTGATAAATTTAAATTAATAGTTTAGTATAAAGTTTAATAAATAAATTAGTAATTGGGTAATTCTGGTAATTAGGTAATTACTTAATTACTATAAATTACTAAATTACCGAAAACAATGAAACAATGCGCGATATGCGGCAAGGGTTCAATTATCCGCGGAGCCAGAAAGAAGCTTCGCAGCAATTATAACCCAACGCCCAAAAAAAAGAAAACGGCCCAATCTCCAATGGATGAAATCCGCCGAAGGCGGACGGGTTTTAGCTTGCGCCAAATGCCTTAAAAGCAAAAAATCTTAAATCCTGTAAAATGCGGAGTGTAGTTATAGTGGTAGTACGCATGCATGGCCCAGCACTAAAATTTTCGGGGTGTAGTATAGTGGTAGTACGAAGGCATGGGGTGCCTTTAGTGGGAGTTCGATTCTCCCCACCCCGACCCAGATGAAAATTTAGTGCTGGGTAAAGGTGCATGCCTGCCCCGTAGCGAGCCCCGCACCAGAGCAGAGCTCGGTGCGGGACTAGTCCAGAATTGAGCTTCGCTCTAGTTCTGGGCTTCGCTCTGCTACTGGGGTAGTCCGAGTCCGATTCCCGGCACCCCGACCATGCAAGAAAAATCCGCTCAATGGGCGGATTTTTTGTAAAATAAGAATAACAACCTCAAAATTATTTATCTCGGTATGACTTCTCTTATTATCGGTTCAAAAGCGTTGGTTACTGTTGCTTGCCACGATCCGGAACCGTCTATCCCGTTGCAATTTAAAGTATAAGTAGTTGTTTTGGAAGGAACAACATTGACCGAGCCGGAGCTGGAATTAACGCTGCCGATTTTATTGTCAATAGAACAGCCATACTCGGCGTATTGACAGACCCATGACAAAGTTGAGGTTTGGGGCAAAACAATAATGGAAGGATTAGTAGAAAAATCACAAACAGGCGGACAGGAAACATAACATGATTGGCTGTCGGTATAAGAAAAAGTAGTACAATCCGAATTGGTGCCAGATACGTCTCTAGATTGACTGCTATAATTATGACAAGCAGCATTACAATCTGACCACCCTCCATAACTGGTGGTTGGAGTACAAGAAGGCGGAGCAGTAGGACCCGAACCGGAATCTCCACCGCCTGCTGAACAAGGGCTCGAGCCGGAACCTTCGTTGCTGCCCCCGCTCGGCGTAACACTGACCGGCGTAACACTGACGCCACCTTCTTCTCCACCTCCTCCACCTTCACTACCTTCACTACCTTCACCGCCTTCTCCACTGCTTCCTCCACCTTCTCCACCGCCCTCACCACCGCCACCGCAAGAATCGCCACCGCAACCGCCACCGCCACTTCCACCTCCTCCACCGTCGCCACCGTCGCCACCGTCGCCACCGTCGCCACCTTCGTCGGCATGAACGATCTGATTAAACGTTAAAAGTGCGTGCGAGAAAAAAATCTTTCCGGAATTGGAACGCATAAAAACAACGGATATCGCCATAAATATTCCGAATATTAAAACAATTTTTCTATTTCTATTTCTCATTTCCATGCTCCAAACCATAAATACGACTTGTCGTCGCTTATCAAGGTTACGATTTTCCCCGACTTGCCGTTGGATAAGTCATATCCCATTATAATCGGATATTCATTGCCAGTATCGTCTTTTCTCCATTCACACACAGCCAAATATTTTCCATCGGGAGAAAAAACAGACCAATAAGCCTTTGTTTCTATTACCAAAAGCGGACTTATAGAAAATTTGTCCCACGAATTTATCTGGGAAACAATGACGTTATTCTTGCTTACCGACGGCCAGGCGATCATTTTCCCATCTGCCGAAACTCCTATTTTCATCATTGCAGAAGCTCTACCGCCAACAGTTTTTACGACAAGACCCAGATGTTCGGGTTTTGTCCAAACGCTTATATCAAAAGCATGCAGTCCGTCGTTCTGAAGAACGAGCAACTTTTTCCCGTCCGGCGAAAAAATGGGATTAACGCCGTCGGCTACCCTAACCGCGTTTCCCTTAATATCGGTCAAATAAGTTGACCAGCTTTCGGGTATTTCCGGATCGGGATCGTTCGCGGACGATTTGGTGTTATGCGATATATAAGCAATTAATTCGCCTGATGGACTAAAAACCGGCTCCCTTTTATATCTATCGGGAGTATTCGTAATCTGATGAATATTTTCACCCGAAATACCGCTTGTAAAAATTTGGAGCGCCGGGGTATTCATGTTTTTTCTGGCGAAAACCAATGTTTTGCCATCCATGGAAACCGAAGGAGATATGTTTATATAATAATTTCCGTCTTTCGATATCTTACTGGCCAAAATTGTCGTAAACCTTGAACCAATTACCCTTTCAATATTAAAAGCATATATTCCCAAAGCATATTGGCCGTTTATTTTCATTAAAGACAAATAAAGAGTTCCCTTGAAATCAAACGGCTTTTCCGGCAGTGGTTTTCCTTCTACGAAGGTTACCGGCACCTGAGACAAATCAACGCCTTTTTGTATTTGTGAAACGTTTTCCTGAGGGGATATCACCGGTATTATATTTTTATATATAAAATATCCCACAGCACAAACCACGAGAATTAATATTATCAATCCCGCGGCGTACTTCAAATACTTTTTAATCAATTGTGGTTCCATTTTTTATTGACTTGATTATATTATATCTTTGTCAAGCCGGTTATGTCAAGACAGAGTTATTCACATTACCTTACCAATAAAACCATAATCCTTTTGATCTTAAAAAGAACCCTAAAGAATAGGAAACAGAATTGCAAATTAGAGAAATCAATAAAGAATTTTTGGTGTTTGTTTTAAGGTAAATTCTGTAAAACAGCGCTTCCAATAAAAAGGCGAATATTTCGCCGTAATGGACAGAAACATCGTGCGTCCAGCCGGCGAGATTCGGAAAAACATACCAAACATATGGCATAGTCAAAAAAGAGGCGAAAAATCCAGCGAATAAAAGCTGGGCATTTCCTATTCTCTCTTTATTGATATTGAAAAATTTTCTTATTAATAAAACAAGCGCCAGGGTTTCAAAAAAAACCGTAAAAATCAACGATACTATGAAAGAATGTGTGTAGTTAATCATTTTTGTTTAAATTTGTGTCAATCATTCGACCATTCTTTTCTTATTATAAATTTGTTAAAGTCCGGCGATATGGAAGCTATTTCCGTTATGCTTTTATAATTGGAACCTCTTTCCCTTTCCGTCTTAGTTAATTCATTTTCATAAAATCTCCATATTATTTTACGGTTTGTAATGCCCCAATTTCCGGTTTCAACCATAGTCGGAGCAATTATTCCTTCAATTTCTTTTTTGTAGGCAGCCCCGTGAAAATGGGCCAGCATTGAAGCGTAATAGAATCTGATAAAAGATTCTGTGCCAAGATAACTGGGAGCATTGTAACCATTTTTATAATATTTGTCTCTTATTGTTTTTAAATTGCTGAAAACGTCTGTTGCCGATTTCTCATATACGCGGTCAATATAGGCAAGTTCGGCAAACGCCTGTAATTTTTGTGACTGCCCGGAAAGCAGAAAATCGTAATTAAAACCGCCTCTTTTAAAATCGCTCATATTGATTTCTTTTTCTGTCAATTCGTCTCCTCTTTTTATAAGAAAAAGAATTTCTTCTTTTTTCATCTCAATTCCTCCATTGGAAAGACTTCTAATTTCGCCCATAAGTAAATAGCTTTTACGCGCGGCCAAAAGGTAATCCAAATAGCCGTATTCATAAATATTTTTGGCTTTTTCGAGTAAACTCACGGCAGCCCTTCGCAAGTCCTCCAAATTCTCCATATTGCCGCGGCCGAGCGCGTCTTTTATCATATTGTTGTTGTCGTTGAATATCGCCTGCATTATTTCTTTCTTTTCGTTGCCAGAATAAGCCATAATAAGACGCGCAATCGCCTCCGATCTTATTTCCGGAGAAAGTTTTTCGTTGAAAGCAACTTTTTTAAGAATTGGGATTCCCGTAAGATAATCGCCATCCTTGTTATATTGAAAACCTATCTTAATCATCATGCGCGCCGCCAAATTAATGTCGCCCTTAACCGTGTATATAAAATTAAGTTCCTTGAGTTCCTCTATAGCTTTTTTAAAAAGAAATCTTGACGCGTCGGTTGTAGCCTGTTCGTTAAACTCATATATTTTTTTATCGTCAAGAGTAAACCAGCCAAGTTCTGTTTTATATATATAAAAACAAACCAGGGATACAGCTAAAAAGGAAACTGAAACCAAAAAAATTTTTTTAGATCGCGGACTTTTAAACACGAGTTGCCAGCGATGAGCAAATCCGCTTTTTAACGCATTGAAATATCGCATACCTAAAGATTTTACAAAAAAAATGGCGCGGACACAACGATGTAACATCGTCGTATCCACGCCCTTGTTTATAACTACTATTCAGTGAATTTTATCGATTTGACGAGTTCAAGAAGTTTCTCTCTCACTCGCGCATCTGAATTACCGGCGTTCTGTACAACGATTGTGAACGCCAAGATGTCGCTCGTCGTAATCTTACCGTTTACCTCGACGGTATAGGACGACGCCACTTTTACCTCAAAGTGATAAAACGAGGCATAGAAAGTGCCATGTTGCAAAGGCACGGCACAATCCCTGATTACGCCCTTGTCGGTCTTCTGACTTGAACACTCGACTTTTCCGTAGCCAAGGCCGTTAGACATATCATTATAAATCGCTTTTTCGACGGCTGCCGAACTAACGTTTGGTAACCGCCAAATGACAATCGTCCAATAGCTACGATCTTTTTGACGACAGACCCAATTTCGAAAAATATTCTTTCCGTTTTCGGGTAGGGCGGCTCTGTCCGGGTCGCAAACGAGATTCCACGACCAGCCAAGCAGTTTACTCTCTTGTTTTACACCGAGAGTCCAACCGTATTTGCCAGACAGAAAGGTGTTAACCGCATTTTCCTCCGCCCAAGCCACGGTTGGCGCGGCGACCGACGCCAACACAAATAGTACAACCAGAATAATCTTTTTCATGACACTTCCTCCTTTCTTGGAATGATTATCAAAAAGGTTTTATTTATCTTTCACCCATATTCACTTTGTAAAGATGTTTATATTATACCAAATTCCCCCAATTTGTCAACTACGCAATTTGAGGCTGGAAAATGAAGATTTTAAGATAAATTTTAAGCCTATTTTTTAATTAATAAAAAGCTGATGACTACCATTAAATAATTAAATAAAGGTGTGTATCTTTTTCGCAATCATACGCACCAATCCATGTTTGTGAGGATTTTCTTGCCCGGGATGACCAATATCGTTTTCTATAGATTCGTCATATAAAATTAATTTAAAATCACCAAAAAAATTTTTTAATTCATTGGGCTCTAAAAAAAAGAGATTGGGGCGACAACTAAAAAGGGAGTCTTTTGTGGTAAAATTAACCATAACCACATAACCACCGATTTTTAAATTTTCTTTTATTTCCTGGATTATTCTTAGCCCGTCTTTTTTATGCAAAAAGTGCAAAACGTTAACCGCTCCAATTATGTCATATTTATTTTTCTCAAAAAGAAAATTCTCAGTTTTTATATTCAAACATGTTATGTCCAAATTGTTTTTTCTTGCAAACGCATCAAGTTGATTTATGGCGGCCAATGATTCATCGACAGATATAACTTTAAAATTATTAGAAGCCATAAAAATAGAATCACGTCCTTGGCCACATCCCAAATCTAAAAAAAACGAACCCAGAGAAAGTTTTGGAATTATTACTTGATATAGGGGAGTCGGCTTAATTCCCCAAATATTCATTTTTTTAGAATAGATATCGTTTGTATTATTACTCATAGTATTTATTAAAGTTTAATAAAATAAGGCGGCATTTTCAATACGAATATGCCGCCTACAAAACATTTTGACCTACCAATCTCCAACACTGAGGGTCTTTATTGAAAAAATCACCGGTGTATTCAGCGGAAACAGCATGGCATCCGCGGCAATAGCCAAGAAGTTCACACGCGGAACACCCTTTGTATTTGTCGTATCGCCTGTACTTCCCCATATTTTCCGAAAAGAACGCCTCTTCGAATTTATTCCTATAGATATTACCAATGGGACTATTGAAGCGTCGGCAAGCATAAATGTCGCCATTCGGCAGTAGAGTTAAATGCCTTATGCCACAATTACATCCATCGTAAACTATCTTTTCTTTATTGGGTTCAACATGAAATATTCCTTCTTCGTAAAGATAGGCCTTGAAAAGATGGTCTTTAAGCATGAAAAACGTCTTGCTGTCTGCCAATTCGCAATACACTTTCCACATCTGAGCAAGAAAACTTCTGTATTCAAAAGGAGAAATTTGACAGTTAATTTCCGTTTTTTCTCCGCCATCTTTGCAAAGCGTCATATTAGGGCTATTGTAACGAGCAAAACCAAAACCTCCAACATTATAAGTTGCGCACAACCTGGCAACCTGTGCTATTTCATGATAATTAAATAGCGATACGGTTGACATAATAGTGCTCCGAATTTTGGTTTTATTAATCAACTTAATAGCCTCTAATGTAGCTCTAAACGACCCTACCCTTCTTATAGAATCATGGACTTTTTCCATGCCGTCAAGCGAAAGTTGATAAGAGCGAACCCCACACTTTTCCATTTCACTCAAAATTTTAGGATTTAAATGATATGGATTAGCGAGAAGATTAACGCGAATTTTTCTTTCGTTGATATAAGAAAGTATGTCCCAGAAATTAGGACTTAAAATTGGGTCTCCGCCAGTTACAGTAATTAACGGTAGACAATCAACTATTTTGCAAAAATCAATAAACTGACCAACGACCAACTTGCATTGATATAAATCCAACTCATTGTTAGTATCAATCATTTCCGAGTTAGACCAAATATAGCAATGCTTGCAACGTTGATCGCACCTATCGGTAATGTGCCACTGGAGGGAAAAAGCTCCTCTCATAATCAACATCTCCTTTCTTTTTTAATTTGTTTTTAGAATGGAAACTGCGGAATATGAAAATACTTTATCCCGCAGTTTCCAAATTGTCAGTTCGGACTGGGCAGACCGCAAGCGCACGACGAAACGGTACAAATCGCAGAAGCGTCCTTGACCATTGGATCGATTTTTTCACGCTGGTCATCTCGGCTTTTATCAAGATAATCTTGAACGGTACGCTTGTACTCATAAGGACGACGCTTGCTCTTCCAAAAATTGATTCTTGAAAGCTTAATCATCTTTTTCACCTCCCTTCCTAGATTTTGCTTCTTATTCAAAATTCCCTCCGGATTTTTCGTTTCTTCCATATGCACTTTTCAAAGACTTCTACCCGTACCCTACCAATTTCTCACGATTTGTCAACTACGGGGAAAAATAAGAGTTTTAGCGGGGTTTTAGTTTATTTTTTCCCCGTTAGACTAGAACGCACGTCCCAGTTTTTATTAAATTTTCAACTTCATTAATAAAGTTTCCGGAAGGAATTTGTTTTTAGAATATTTTTTTATTTTTATTTTCACAAACCTGGAATTTTCGTAAGCATTAATCGCCCTTAAATTATCGGGGCGAACTTCCAAGCAAATTTTAGAAATTCCAAGATTTTTCGCTTTTTTAATCAATAATTGTATCGCTTTTGTTCCGTATCCTTTTCCCCAATAATTTTTTTCTCCAATTATAATTTGCGTTTCATACCAACCGTTTTTTCCTTTAACCAAAGAAATATGACCTATAATTTTTTTATTTAATACGATAACAAAATACCAATTCTCGCAATTTTTAAGCATCTTTAAAAAATATTCTCCTAAAATCTTGTTTGATTTTTCATATACTCCACTAGTCAACCCTATAATTTCCCTATCCTTCCACCACCTCAAAAAATAGGGCATATCAGACTTAATAACCTTTCTTAGTTTTAATTTAACGGTTTTCATAATCGCCGGAAATTAAGTTATTCCAAAAATTACGGAGTTCTGGATCAAATCGGTTTTGATTTGAAATAGAAATAATAAAATTATTAGAATTTCCAAATAACAAATTACAAATCACAAACAAATTCTAAATTTCAAATACAAAATTCTAAAACGTTTTGAAATTTGGTTTGTTAAAATTTGAGTATTGTTTGTTATTTGGTGCTTGTAATTTGGTGCTTTATGTTTTATACTTTAGCCATTATGAAACAATGCGCGATATGCGGCAAAGGTTCTATTATCCGCGGAGCCAGAAAGAAGCTTCGCAGCAATTATAACCCAACGCCCAAAAAAAGAAAACGGCCCAATCTCCAATGGATGAAATCCGCCGAAGGCGGACGGGTTTTAGCTTGCGCCAAATGCCTTAAGGGTAAAAAGTCGTAATCGGGGTATGGGGTAGTGGTATCCCACATGTATGGCCCCGCAGTAAATTTTTCGGGCTGTAGTATACCGGCAGTACACATGCATGGGGTGCATGTAGACCGGGTTCAATTCCCGGCAGCCCGACTAACCGAAAAATTACTGCGGGGTATAGGTGCATGCCTGCCCCGTAGCGAGCTTCGCTCTGCTACTGGGGTAGTCCGAGTCCGATTCTCGGCACTCCGACCATCCAAAAAATTAACGACTTGCGATGTCGTTAATTTTTAAATTAAACAACCTTGAAATTATTTATCTCGGTATAACTTCTCTTATTATCGGCTCAAAGGCGTTAGTTACCGTTGCTTGCCACGACCTGGAACCGTCTATCCCGTTGCAATTTAAAGCATAGGTAGTTGTTTTGGAAGGAACAACATTGACCGAGCCGGAGCTGGAATTAACGCTGCCGATTTTATTATCAATAGAACAGCCATACTCGGCGTATTGACAGACCCACGACAAAGTTGAGGTTTGGGGCAAAACAATAATGGAAGGATTAGTAGAAAAATCACAAACAGGCGGACAGGAAACATAACATGATTGGCTGTCGGGATAAGAAAAAGTAGAACAATCCGAATTGGTGCCAGATACGTCTCTAGATTGACTGCCATAATTATGACAAGCAGCGTTACAATCTGACCACCCTCCATAGTTAGTGGTTGAGTCACAAAAAGGCGGGGCAATAGGACTCGAATTGGAACCTCCGCTGCCACTACCACCTGAATTGGAACCTCCACTACCACTACCGCCCGAACCGGAACCTCCACTGCCGCCACCTCCACCACCACCGCACTGTCCGCAGTCAGCCGAACAACTGGAACAGGTTTCTCCGCCATTACAACTACCATCGCCGCAATAAGCGCCGCCACCGCTCGAACTAGAACTTCCACCGCCGCCACACTCGCCTATGTAAGTACGTGCAATGGAATTTCCTGTGTTTTGTAATCGGCATTCGCCGTCTTCATAAATCGCATTAAGTCCCGGAAGCGAACCGACAAGTTTTTCTAAAACGCCTAAACCTGTATTTACTGCTACATTGATAGTATTTGCGATAGAATTGAAAGTATTTGAGATAAAACTGGTAACGCCCCCAGCTTGTGCTTGAGGAGCGTAAGTAAAAGAGACTGTTATAATCAACGCAAAAATTAATAATTTACTAAAATGAATTTTACCCATTAATTTAATGATAAATTAAGCAAATAATAATACAATGCGGATATGTTAATAACTTTTTTGTAAAAAAGATGCCCAACCGATGTAGCTGGTTGGGCATGTAGGGGAAAGGTTGTTGAATCAACCTTTAATGTCAAGATTGTATTCAAACAATCTCCCATCGTTATTTTGAAAGATCACCTTCAGAGACTTTTTCAGAGGTTTTTCTCTGAGTGGTTCAGGCACGCGGAAACATACAAAGCCTTCCGAAGTTCCTTTTTGCTTGATTTCGCCGGCGAAATTCAGCATTTTCGTTGTCTCGATATCCTCCCTGATTCTGTTGTTGGTCAGATATGTATCCAGAGCGGATATCGGACCACCAAGACCGGCAGTCCATAACCAGCTTACAAAGAACCAGCCGCTAGCTCTGGCGAGCCAATCCCTTTTGAGGACGCCATAGACATCTTGCGCTGTCATTGCTTGCACAAGCATACTATTGTTGTTGTCGTCCATGTTTAGCGTTGCCGCAATCGTTTTGACGCTGCCGGTTGTACCGTTTTGAATTTTCAAGAAGATTGCGACTATTTCTTTTTTGCCGAGAAAGGTAGTGAAGTCTTCGTCGAAATACTTCTTGGTCTCCGCCTTTGTCGTGAGTGGGTACGCCGTCACGACAATTCCATTCCCCATCGTGGTGGACAACTTCAATTTATCCACGGAGGGATCGCTCATGCTCGGCATCACGCCTTTCGCGCCATAAGTAGCGCACCCCGACAGCGTCAAAATGACAAACGCCGCCAAAATCGCAAAAACCGCAAACGAAACTTTCGCTTTCATACTTATCCCTCCTTTCAATGAGGATTGTTCTATAAAAAGGTTTTTTATCTTTCACCCATATTCACTTTGTAATGATATTCATATTATACCAAGTTTTCAGAAAAAGTCAAATTTGACCGAACAGTCCGAAAAAACGGAGGTTTTTGATTATTTTTTCCCCGTTAAGCCAAAACACACATTCAACTTTTATCGGGCTTTCAACTTCATTAATAGAGTTTCCGGAAGGAATTTGTTTTTAGGGTATTTTTTTGTTTTTACTTTTATAAATCCGGAGTTTTCATACGCTTTAATTGCCCTCAAATTATTGGGGCGCACTTCTAAATAAATTTTACTTATTCCGAATGTCTTTGCTTTTTTAATTAACAATTGTATTGCTTTTGTGCCATAGCCCTTCCCCCAATATTTCTTTTCGCCGATAATAATTTGGGTTTCAAACCAACCACCCTTCCTCCTAACCAAAGCTATGTTGCCAATCGCTTTTTTATTTAGAACAATAATAAAATTCCGGTTCTTGCGATTTTCAAGTATTGTCAAAAAATACTTTTTTAAAACCTCGTTCGATTTTTCACATACACCGCTAGTCAACTTTATAATTTCTTTATCTTTCCACCATTTGCGAAAATAACGCCAGTCAAATTTGATGATTTTTCTTAATTTTATTTTAACGGATTTCATATATAAATTATAAAATAAAAACAGCTCGGAGGTAAGTAGTTTCGCCTCCGAGCTGTACCGGACATCAGCTCTTTCCGCAATTGCTTGGCTGCTGACACGTGTTAAACACGCGACGCTTCGGAAGAGCCTTTATACAAATCCGCTTCTTCATAGCACCCTCCTTTCCGCCTAAGTAGATTCCATGATAGCTTTTCTTAGACTGTCTTTAAATAATTCTAATGTCATTGTGCGATAAAGTTCACAGTTATACTGAAGAGCAAGATTATTTCCAACCTCTCCAAATTCTTCAGTAATATGACAACCCCCAACACATTGGCCCTCGATTATGCAATTTTTGCAACGATCTATATTACCAACCATTCTCGCGCTTACGATATTCTTGTAAATATCACTTGAGATTATCGCTGCTCTTGATAGGCTGGCAAATTTTTTGGCGCTATAGCCACAAATAAACACATCTTCCGATGGATTTACACACATACTTTTACCTGCGATTCCACCACAGAAAGCAATATTCCTTTCCAAAACAGAATGATTCGCATTTTCAATCGGTCGCTCCCAAAATCCCGTTACTTGAATACCTTTCGATTCTGCAAAACTTTTCAAATAAAGTAATTTCTGAGCGGCGACATCCACAGGCACAGAAAGCATATGGATGACGTCCAAATCAACGCGGAGGTCAATAAATCCCCTTTTCTGCGCAAATAAGATAAGATTTTCATCTATTAAATCGAAGTTTTCTTCCGTTATGGTGGTTGAGAAGCCCGTTAAACCAAAATTTATATCGGAAAGAATGTCCATCGCTTTAATTATTTGAACGAAGGAATTTACTCCCGACTTAGAAATTCTCACTTTGTCATTTGCCCCGCTTAGCCCATCCATACTAAGAGCTATTTTCACACCGTGGGCCTTCAAGGTTTCCGCAACATTCCTGTTTATAAGGGAAGCGTTTGTGTTTATGCGGAAAATAAACTCGAAATCCTTTTCGTAAACATTCTGGCAATATGACAACGTCCTATCAACCAATTTCCAATTTAACAATGGTTCTCCTCCGCCAAAATTGATATATGCCTGTTTTTTATTATGAGATCGGAGTATTGACAAAAAAACGTCAATAGCTTTTTTAGCAGTCTCCCAACTCATAATTCTTTTCTTGTTCCCCTTCCGATAGCTAACGTCTATCATGCTATTTGAAATACAGTAGGTGCAACAGAAATTGCATTTTTCCGAAGGGATGATAGACAAATATTCAATATTTTTGCCGTCAGAGATTGCCTCATTATAAGATAATGTCTTTTTTTCTAAAAAACTTCTTTCATTAAAATCCGGCGGTACAAGCATGAAGGAGTTTTTTAGAATAGCTACGTTTTCATCAATTTCGTCAAACTTTTCTGCCTTCTTAATTTCGTCTACGCCTATCGGATTTGAGAAAGCGTCTATCAATTCTAAGCCATTTCTATTTACAATTTGTGGATACCCAAAAAGGGAATGCCAAACTACGGCCATCTCTCCGTCTTCTATAAATTGCACATATTGAGATTTTTTAAGAATTTCCATACCCAAAACCCTCCTTTTTGTGTTTATTATTAAAGAGTTGTTTTTTCTCCCATATTCCTTTTTCAAATACTTCTATTTATATCCTACCAATTTCTCACGATTTGTCAACCACGGCGGAAAATTAGGCTTTAAGCAAAAAGTATAAAAATCCCGCTTCGGGCGGGATTTTTTAGCTGTTATCAAAGTTTTCCATCACGTCGTTAAACTTTTTATTCAATTCGTTAATGACTTTTACGTCGTCGTTTATTTTCGCTATCAATTCCAGAATTTTATCTCCGCCGTTCCTGCCCAAAAATTTTTCTTGTAAAACTTGAAGTAATTTCGTAAGGTCGTCGTTGTAATCAATAAGCTTGCTTATCAAAGAAGTTTCTGAAGTTATTGCCTCCAAGGCCGTTTGGCCCGCAGAGGCAGGAGAAATCGCCGACAAATTTTTAGTCATTGTCTCCAATTGAACCGAAAGCTTTATAGCTTTATCTCTTGCCTCTTTGTTACGCTCAAGCTCTTGTGAAACCAAAATGAGCGCTTCGGTGTATTTACTTTCTTTATCAAGTTGAGCGATTTGGCTGAGATTATTTGTTGACTGGCCGGAGATAATAACTATTTCAGAAGCGATAAGCGAAGCCTGCTGTCGAGCCTGCAAAAAATCACTGGGAACCTTTTTGGCGTCCGCGAACCAAAACTGAAAAACGAGAAAAGCCGCCGAAATTATGACTATAAAAAGGATTAACATCTTAATCCTTTTGGGAATTTTTGAATAAATATCGGAAAACATTTTAAAACATAATAACACCCCTTGCCTTAAAAAGCAAGAAATGATAGATTCGTTATGCTGATATTTATTGACATACAAACCAACCAATGGCGTAAATTGTTTGTGAATAAGTGGTAATTGTACTGGGTATCATAGTATAGTATAATAATACTATGAATGAGCGAAAAGAAAAAGCGATCAAGCTGAGAGAGAAGGGCTACTCTTATAATATGATTTCAGAAAAGTTAAAAATTAGCAAAAGTACTTTGAGCTGTTGGTTCAAGGAAACGCCTTTTACGCCCAACAAGCAAGTCATAAAAAGAATTGAAAATGGGCCTTTCAAGTCGGGGCAAATCAGGCACAATCAGAGAGTTGAAAATATTGAAAAAATAAAACTGTTCGCGGAAAAAGAGCTAGGCGTTATCGCGAAAAGAGATTTATGGATGATAGGGGTAGGATTATACATTGGGGAAGGTTCTAAATCATTTGAAACGGCGCAGATTAGCAATTCCGACGCCAATATTATAAAATTAGCGATTAAATGGTTTAAAGATATTTGCGGACTCAAAGATGACAATATTACAATTACAATGCATCTTTACCCAGATAATAACGAAAAAGAATGCGCCAGTTACTGGAGAAAGGTCTCTGGTCTTCCATCAAAACAATTTAGAAAAACACAGATAGACGAAAGAATTAATAAATCCAATTACAAGAAAAGAAAACTGCCCTATGGAACCGTCCGTTTGTCTGTCATAAGTAATGGCAATCCGGATTTCGGAGTAAACCTGCATCGAAAAATAATGGGCTGGATAGAAGGTATATTTAAACAAATATAACAAGCGGGCGTGGTATAACGGCTATTATGGGACCCTTCCAAGGTCCAGACGAGGGTTCGACTCCCTTCGCCCGCTCTACTTAACAAAACGGAATCCATCTGAGTTCCGTTTTGTTATAGAGAAGTCCCGCCACAACGGAACGGCGAGGGTCAAAGCCGATTTGCCCCACCGAAGCGTCAGCGTAGGCGGGCCCCCTACTTGCCCCGTCATGCCGTCCTCACCGCTTGACTAAATCGCTTTACTTTGATAAAGTGGCGGTATGTTTGAAGAAATTGCTCAATTAGTTGGAAAAGGGAAAGGACCTATAAGCATCATCCTTGCGGGCGTTCACGGCGACGAAAAATGCGGAGTAGAAACTTTAGAAAAAATCCTTTCGGCTCTCGAAATTGAACGGGGGCGAGTTTTATTTGGCTATGGAAATCCACGCGCCATAAAAATAAATAAGCGCTTTACAGAGGCTAATTTGAATAGAATGTTCAAAAATTATAATTTGCTCTCAAAAAATGAAAAGGAAAGCTATGAATACAAACGTGCTCAATTTTTAAAAATTTATTTTAGCCAAGCCGACGCACTTCTTGATATACACATGAGTTTTACCCCAAAGAGTAGGCCCTTTATCATTTGCGAGGCGAACGCAAAAGGAATCATAGAATACTTACCAATTGACTTGATTGTTTCTGGTTTCGACAAGGTAGAACCAGGTGGAACCGACTATTACATGAATAGTATTGGCAAAATTGGGGTTTGTGTTGAGTGTGGCTATCTTGGTAGTCCCGAATCAGCCGAAATTGCAGAGAGGAGCATTCTTGCCTTTCTCGAAGCTCGTAGACACATATCAAACAATGCAACGCCCGCAAAGCAGTCGTACATACAAATGTATGACTTATATACAATCAAAACAAACAATTTTACTTTGTCGAAACCTTTTAATGATTTTGAAGAAATTTCAAAAGATCAAATCATAGGAATTGATGGAAGGAAGCAGGTGCGTGTTGAAAAAGACAGCGTCATTTTATTCGCTAGAAATCGAAAACAAGTTGGCGAAGAAGCTTTTCTGCTTGGCGAAAAGAAAAACAGCCTTGCGTAGCTTTTTACACATACGCAAGGCCGTTGGTGTTGTGTTAGAGAGTGAGCAATTTCATAATAACTCGCCCGTGCGAGATATGCTGAATAATTTCTCCTCCCATATGCTTGATGAGATTATACATCCGAGAATTGTTCATCGTGCGAAGAAGAATTTGTTTTTGTTGTTGCTCGCGAAAGGTATAATTCACGAGCAACTTTCCGATTCCTCTACCCTGATAAGCTGGCGCTAGGGCACACTCATCGAGATAGAAGAAGTCGTCCCGGAGTAATTCGTGCAGATTGGGCGCATCAAGATGTCCATTAATATCTGAATCTGCAAAAACCCGATAACCCCAGGCGAAGCCGATGACCTTCCCATCCGACTGAACAGTGACACAAATCGGGTCGGGCTTCTTCATTTCACGATAGAAGTCCGAGACAACCTTACTCATTGGCCAGCATTCGACCACGAGTACAGTTTGCGACTGCTCTGCGCACAAAGAGCATGTTTTAATTTTAGGTGTGCGCGCAAACATTTTTTCGCACACCGGGCAAAGATACCCCTCATTCCAGGGTTCGCCACCAAACGCTTGTTGATAAACCAAAACAATTCTTTTAACTATTTCTGGCTGCTCAAACGGGTTAATCTTGATAATTCTCATCTCTTATCTCCTTTTTTAAAGAACTGTGTTTGACATTTTATTGAAGGTAGACAAACAATAACCCCCTCCGATTGCGGAAGGGGTTATTTTCACGTAATGACAAGAATTTATATTAAAACAACCCTCTCCGCGATTGGATAGAGTTGTGATTATGAAGCTTGCTGATAATTATTTTATACCCTCCTCCTTTTCCATTTAGCCACTTCGCAACACGTGCGACAGTAGTTGAACTTAAACCAGTCTCTTTCTCGATTATAGAATATGGCATCTTTTCTGTAAGCATCTCTGCGGCTTTAAGCCGTTTAGCAAATTCCTTAATTTCTTTCTCGGTCATCAAATCACGCAAAAATTTCTCGGTTTCATCATCCGTTTTAAGAGCCAAAATTGCTTGAATTAACCTTTTATTTTCCTTGTTTCCCCAGTTCATATCGCCACTTTATCAAAGTAAAGCGATTTAGTCAAGTGGCGGCTGAACGGCTTCTTTTGGTTAGGAATTTTTGGGAAAGTAGGTTCAAATAAAATCATAAATATATCCACTAACAAAACGGAACCCATCTAGGTTCCGTTTTGTTATATGTCGGGAGTCGGACACCTTAAGCTATTTATTTTCTATTTTTAAATAGGAATAAATATTCAGCGCGGCTTTCATAGCGTCGCCGATAGCGATGTTTCCTTGTTTGTAAAGCACGTCTGTAACGTCTCCGGCCGCCCAAATTCCTTCAACTGAAGTCCTTTGCGTTTTTGGGTCAACGACGATTTCACCCGTTTCATTAATTTCAACCAATCCTTTCGCGATTCCACAATTGGCAACGCGGCTGATTGATATAAAAATTCCCTCAACCGCCAATTCTTTAATTTCGCCGCCCTCACAATTTTGATATTTCAGCCCAGAAACCATCTTATCTCCCAAAATTTCTGTTATTGAAATTCCCGTGATTATTTCCGCCTTGCCGGAATTCCTGACTTTTTCCTGATTAACTTCGTCCGCTTTCAAAATTTTCGCGCGGTCTAAAACATAAACTTTTGAGGCGTAATCCAAAAGGCTTATCGCCGATTCAAAAGCGGAATTTCCGCCTCCGACAACCGCGACGATTTTGCCTTTCATCAACGGCGCGTCGCAAGTGGCGCAATAAAAAACTCCTTTGCCTTCTAATTCTTTCTCGCCCGGAACGTTTAATTTTCTATGGCCCGAGCCGGAAGCTATTAAAACCGTTTTTGTTTCAAAAATTTCTCCTTTGTCCGTTTCAACGGAAAATCCGCCGTCTTTTTTTATTATTTTAGAAACCGCGGCCTGTTTTATTTCAATGCCTTCTTGCGCCCTTAAATGGGCTTCCAAATTCTTCGCCAAATTAAAACCGGAGATTGACTTGGTCCCGATGAAATTCTGGATGTCGTCGGCGGTAATCCATTGCCCGCCAAAAGAATCCGCGACAACCAAAGTTTTTATTTTTTTCCTGGCGGCAACTATACCGGCGCTTATCGCGGCCGGTCCCCCGCCGACTATTATCAATTCATACATAGCTTATTTATTAAAATTCAACGCCTTATCCATTTCCGGCTTGTTAAAGCCGACTATTATTTTGCCGTTGATGTCCATAACCGGAACGCCCATTTGACCGGATTTTTCAACCATTTCTTTTCTTGCGGCTTCATCGTTCGCCACGTCATAATTTTTATATTCAATTTCCTGTTCATTTAAATACTCTTTGGCCATTTCACAATACGGACAGGTTTGAGTGCTATAAATTTTAACCATTTTTTTATCAATAAGACGCTTAAAGAGAAGACGGGCTTTTGCCGAAAATCTCCCATAAAGAAACTATCAAAATCAGCGCACCGGCAATAATATTTCCCCACAATGCCACGTCTATGTCTGAAAATCCCAAAATCCACGGCGAAACGAAAACCCAAACCCCCAATATCAATTGAACCCAATTAAGATGCCTCATTTTCTATTTTTGTTTTTTTTGGACGACCTTTAATTTTTGTCTATTGAATTATATTATAATATAAACATGTTTAGCAAACAATAATGACCAAAAATTACATTTTTATAATTGTTTTATTTTTAATCGTTTTTGATTTTTTTATTTGGACTGAAATCTTTTTCGGCGGGCCGAATGAAAATACCGAACTTTATTTTTTAAACGTCGGTCAGGGCGACGGCGAATTGGTTGTCTGGCCCAACAACGTTAAAACGCTGATAGATGCCGGGCCAACGAATAAAGCCGCAGCAGAATTTTCTTTTTTATTTCCGCCCTTCAACCGCTACATAGATCTAATAATTCTTACCCATCCCGAGCTGGACCACTTTGGCGGCTTAATTGACATCATGAAACGCTACCAAGTCGGCGCTTTTATTTTTAACGGCGAAACAAAAGACTCAAACGGATTTAGCGATCTGGAAAAAATAATCCAAGAAAACAAAATAAAAACAATCGTTCTTTCCGAAGGCGATAAAATAAAATACCTGGAAAATTATTTTGACGTCCTTTCGCCTTCAAAAGATTTAAGTTCGGGAGCGACAAATGAAGACGGCCTTGTTTTAAAATTGAACTCGCAAAACCTTAAAGCGTTGCTCACCGCCGATATCGGCGAAAAAACGGAAAAGGATTTAATCCGGAAATACGGCAATTATCTTAAAGCCGACATATTAAAAGTCGCCCACCACGGCTCAAAATTTTCTTCAAGCGAAAATTTTTTGGCGATGGTTTCGCCAAAAATTTCGATTTTTGAAGTGGGAAAAAATTCCTACGGACATCCAAACGCCGGAGTGGTGGAACGACTGAAAAATCTAGGCAGTAAAATTTTCAGGACCGACCAAAACGGCACTATAAAAATTTCCGCCGACTTAGAGAAAATTAATATTTATACTAAATAAAAGATTTTCTCTTCTCTCAACCCGCTTCGGCCGCTCCTGCGGCGGCCTCCGCTAGTCCTCGCCACGGCGACCCCCGCTTTCAGCGGGGGACCAAGCTCGCCTGCTGCGGGGTTTCGGAGAAGAAAAAATCTTTCATTTTTAGCAAAGAAAACAAATCTTTTCTGCAGCCAGCCTTTTTCCCGCCCGAGGCGGATCCGCCTTTGGCGGAGAAGCGAGGATATAAATTGATGAGCGAAAAGGAAAAAAGCGGGGAAATCGCGCTGTCTGAATCCCGAAGTCCCGCTTTAGCGGGACGAAGGTTGAGTTCGCAGATTTTCCGTCGGTTTTTTACTTTGAGCGAATACAATTTATCCGAACGGAAAACCGGCTGGCGGGAAAAGATTTGTTTTAAAACTTTGTGTTATAATATAAAAAATGAAAATAAATCCTTACATATTTAGAGGCTATGATTTGCGGGGCGAGGTTGATAAAGATTTAACCCCGGAAATAGTTGAACATTTGGGCAAAGTTTTTGGGACAATGCTCAAGCGCTACGGCATTAAAAATGCCGTAATCTGCCGTGATTCAAGGAGAACAAGCCCCGAATATAGCCAAGTCCTGATTAAGGGCCTTAATTTTGTCGGCGTAAATACCATCAACATCGGAATGGAGCTTATCGGCACTTTTTATTGGGCGCAATATCACCTGAATTGTAAAGGAGGAATTTATGTCAGCGCATCGCATAATCCGGCTCAATATAACGGCTTTAAATTCGCCATTGATTTTTCCGAAACTCTTGTAACCGAAGGCATGCAAACGCTAAGAGAAATGGCGGAAAAAGACGATTTTGAAAAAGCTGAAATTCCAGGCAAAAATGAAGAAAAAAACGTCCGCGAAGAATATTTTAACAACCTCAAAAAAAGAATACAATTTGAAAAAAAATTTAAAATTGTCATTGACCCGTCCAATTCAACAGCCGGCGCAATCGTCCCGGACCTATTGCGGAAATTCGGCTGTGAAGTCGTGGAAAAAAATTGCGAATTGGATTCTTCTTTTCCTTTCGGCACGACCGACCCGACAGAATCAAAAGTTGTCGCGCGCTTAAGTAAAGAAGTCCTGGAGGAAAAAGCAGATATTGGTTTTTCATTCGACGCCGACGGCGACAGATTAGGCATCGTTGATGAAAAAGGGGATATCATTTGGAACGATATTTTGGTGGCGGTTTTCGCGATAGCGGTTTTAGAGAAATACCCGAGAGCCACAATTATGTACAACATACTTTGCTCAAAAGCAGTTGAAGAAACAATTATAAAATACGGCGGCAAGCCATTTATGTGGCGGGTTGGGCATTCTTTTGTGAAGAAAAAAAATCAGGAAGTGAAGGCCGCTTTTATCGGCGAGCTTTCCGGCCATTTTTTCTTTTCGGCGGATTTTTACAACCACGACGACGGAATTTATTCTATGTTGAGTTTGCTTAATTATCTTTCGAAAACCGATAAGCCGCTTTCGAAAATTGTTTCTTCAATTCCCCAATACATTTCCAGTCCGGAAATAAAAATCGGTTGCCCGGACGAACTAAAAGTCGGTTTAATGGAGAAAGTCGGCGTAAAACTCCGCCAAGATTTTCCGAGCGCGAAAATTATAGACGACGAACGCGCCGGCGACGGAGTGCGATTTGAAACCGATAATTCAATGTTTGTTATCCGTTATTCGCAAAACGGCCCTTATTTAACGGTAAAATTTGAAGCCAAAATTCAAGAAGAATACAACAAGTTGAAAATCTACATAAGAGAACTTCTTCATTTCCATAAAGAAGTTGATTGGAGTTTCGGGGTCAATATTGAAAGCTTAGATTGAAAAATCTCCAAATATCTGTAAGATTATAACAATGTCCAAGAAAAATCGACAAAAGAATTTTAAAAATTCCTCAAAAAACCGGTTTGAAGAAAAGAACTTTGAGCCCAGACTGCACGCCGAAACTAAAAAAAGCATTTTGGCTGTGGTTTTTTTAGGTGTCGCGGCCGTTTTAATTTTAGCGAGTTTCAACAATGCCGGTCCTTTCGGCAATTTTTTGTATAAAATTTTTGAAAAGCTTTTCGGCTGGGGCTATTATCTTCTGCCTCTTATATTTTTCATAATGAGCGGTTTCTTCTTCGCATCAAAAGACCAAAAAATCAATTCCATAACTTTTTTGGGAGCCGCGATTTTCGTTTTGTCAGGCCTCGGATTGATTGACATTCTTTTTTCCGGAAACGGCGGCTTTGTCGGAGATATTGTCGGCGCCGTGGAAATTCCTTTCGGCTATGCCGCTTCAATCATTATCATTGCTGTATTAATTGCCGCTTCGCTGCTTACAACTTTTAATTTCCCTATCAGGCTTGATACGTTCAGAAAAAAAGGCTCGGAAGAAGGTGGAGAGGACGAACAAATCTCGGCTGCGGTTGCTTCCGCCGACGCGCAGCAAAAACCCGAACCGGAAAAACAAAAAGCCCAAGATGAAATAAAAAATCTTGAAACCAAAGAGTTTGAACAGAAATCATTTTTAAAATCAACAAACCTTAAAACCGAGCATTCAAAATTGAAAGCCAAGGGCTACATTGCGCCGCCGCTGGACCTTTTAAAATCTTCCGTTGAAAAACCCACCTCGGGCGATTTACGCGCCAATGTCAACATCATCAAAAGAACACTGGAAAGCTTCGGCATTCCGGTTGAAATGGGAGAAATAAACATCGGGCCAAAAATCACCCGCTACACATTGAAGCCGGCGGAAGGAGTGAAACTTTCAAGAATAACCGCCTTAAACCAAGACCTATCAATGGCATTAGCGGCCCATCCCATCAGGATAGAAGCACCTATTCCGGGAAAATCGCTTGTGGGGATAGAAGTTCCCAATAAAGCCAGCGCCGTAGTACGGCTTGGGAATTTGATGTCTTATCCTGATTTCTCTAACTTCGGGCCAATGGGATTTGTTTTGGGAAGAGACGTTAACGGCGAACCGATTTTTTCCGACATCGCGAAATTGCCTCACTTGTTAATCGCCGGCACAACCGGCAGCGGAAAATCCATAATGATTCACTCACTTTTGACTTCCTTGCTTTACCGGAATTCACCCGAAACTTTGCGACTCATCTTAATAGACCCTAAACGCGTTGAGCTTTCGCTCTATTCCGGCCTACCACACTTGGTTTCGCCGGTCATTACCGAACCGAAAAAAGCGCTTGGAGTTTTTAAGTGGACTATTAATGAAATGGAGAGGCGTTATGAAATTTTCGTGAAGTCAGGTTCACGCGACATCCAAAGCTATAACAAGAAAAACATCGAAGAACCGCTGCCGTGCATTTTAATCGTCGTTGATGAATTGGCGGATTTGATGTTTTCTTACAGCCGAGAAATTGAAAGTTCGGTCGTTCGTTTGGCGCAAATGGCAAGGGCAACCGGCATTCATTTAGTGCTTTCAACGCAAAGGCCTTCGGTTGAAGTCGTCACCGGCTTGATTAAGGCGAACATCAGCGCCAGAGTCGCCCTGCAATTGCCCAGCCAAGTGGACTCGCGGACAATTCTTGATTCATCCGGCGCGGAAAAACTTCTCGGCGGCGGAGATATGCTTTACATTTCCTCGGAATCTTCAAAACCGAAAAGAATTCAAGGCGCGTACATTTCCGAAGAAGAGGTGAAAAAAGTCACTGAATTCATCCGCGAAAACAACAAAGATTTCTGGTTTAAGGAAGAAATACCGAATTTCCCGGAAAACGGTGGCAACGGCAACGAGCCAATGGGCGCAATCTCAATGGAATTGCTTGATAAATTCTATTCCGACGAAGAAGACGACTTATACGAAGAAGCTATTGAGGTTGTCAAACGGGCGAAAAAAGCTTCCGCTTCCCTGCTCCAGCGACGTTTAAAGGTAGGCTACGCGCGAGCGGCAAGGCTTCTTGATATTATGGAGGCAAAAGGTATAATTGGCCCGGGAGACGGCGCGAAGCCGCGAGACGTTTATCTATCCGAATAATAATCCAAATAATCCGAACAAATCCGAAAATGTACAAAACTACAAAAAAACGTTTTTCGGATTCATTCGTAGATTCGGATGAATTCGTAGTTTGGGATCGCATTTATGATAATCAATAACGAATTTAAAAGCTTAAAAGAAATTTTCAACGAAGCCCTGGGACTTCGCAATTTAGACGTTAAAAAACTTTCGGAAATGACGGACATTCCCGTACATTATTTGTCGGCCATTTCTTCCGGAGACCCAAGAAAATTGCCCGCCAGCCCTTACGTGCGCGGATATTTGGCAAAAATCGCCGACGTTTTGAAAGTGGACCGCGATTCGCTTTTGGAAGCGTACAAGCAAGAAAATTCGCTTTGGCCCGCTAAAAGTTCCGGTCCGGAAGACAAGCTTCCATCTAACCGCTATGCGCTGAAAAGCAAACGGAAGATCGCCGTTATCGGCGCTGCCGCCGCCGGAGTTTTGGTAATTTTAATTTTTCTGACCTTTCAATTCAGCGGATTTTTGGGCAATCCCAAAATAGAAATAACAAATCCCGTGGAAAGCCCCGTAACCGTAACTAACCCTATAATCAAACTCACCGGGATAATAAACCCGCAAGACAAACTGACCATAAACAATGAAGAAGTTTTGGCGAAAAGCGACGGTAGATTTGAAAAAGAGTTTTTGCTCCAACCCGACCTTAATACGGTGAAATTCAAAGTCAAAAGATTTTTGGGCAAAGAAATAACGATTACTAAAATAATAACCTACCAGCCGGAAACGATTACAGAATAAATTTAATGCCCAGTAACACTACTTCAATGTCTTGCTTTTGAAAAAGCAAGAAACGAGGCAGGTTGCCGGGTCAAAAGATTAAGCAAAAATATTACTTTAGTCCAATCACGATTTATCGTGATTAAGTTGAAGTAGTGTTACTGGGAATGGACGTTTTAATTTTTCAATTTATCAACGGGTTCGCCTCCAGATGGTGGCTGCTTGATTGGCTGGGAATTTTTTTGGCAAACTACGCCTCTTATTTCTTGGTTCTGCTGGCCGTTTATTTTTTATTCAAAGAAAAAAGCCGCGTAAGGCGGATTTATTTTTTCTCACTCGCTTCGCTTTCGGTAATTTTATCGCGGGGAATAATAACCGAACTGATAAGATTTTTTTACAACCGCCAGCGGCCGTTTGAGGTCTTTCACCTCCAAACGCTCATAAGCCAAGATCCGGGCGGTTCTTTGCCTTCGGGCCATTCTACCGCATTTTTCGCTTTATTTTTAACGCTCTATTATTTCGCCAAGCAAAACAATTGGAATCTAAAGCCCGTTTGGTGGTCTTTGGGAATAGTTTTAGTTATGGGAATCGCCAGAATTTTCGTAGGCGTTCATTGGCCGAGCGACATTTTAGCAGGAGCGGTAATCGGCTTATTAAGCGCGCTTATAATCAAAAAAATATTGCCGGAGCCAAAATCATCTGACCTCGCTACCGGGTAAAATTTCTTCTATATTAGGAAATTATAAAAAATATTTAAATCTTAATACTTATTTCCCAAATTTGTTCCAAATGGCGGCAAAAACCCAACCAAACACGTAACCGGCGACAAAAGTGAAAACCAAAAGTCCGATTGCCGACAATAAGGTAAGCGATGAAATTGAATAATCTAGCGAAATTCTGTGGAGCTTAAACGCTAAATCCATTAACGGTTTTGCCCAGCCTAAGCCAACTAAAATGATCCAGCCCAAATGGAAAACCGCCATAAATCCGCCGACAACCAATCCCAACGCGTTTTTATCAACTTTTTGCATATAAAATTTTATAAAACTTGCGACCTTTATTGTTAAAATAATAGCATTTTTCAAATAAATCGTAAAATAAAAATAGCGGACAAACTGCACAAGCCTGTCCGCCTCCTCAAAAAGAGGACTTTGTGATAAAACTATTCCCTTGTCGCGTCTTACAGCTTATTCTTGTCGGACTTAAGCATGGCGATAGAAGCCCGGGTGAAATCTTTTCCTTTCCCAGGTATGCCCAGGTTCGCCAAGCCGTCCCGGCGGCTGCCGCCAAGGATTATTCTCTGCTCGTCTATTTGCCGACGAAGCTCAATGGCTCCCGGCGAATGAACCCTGTCACTCACGGATTTTGGCAACATGGCACTCTCCTCCTTTCATAAAAAATTACAAACAAAACAACAGTAGAGACTACAAACGCCCAAAACCATTATTAAACCTTTAAACAGCTACTAAAACAAATACCACTTTATCATCAAATAATCAAGCTCGCGCCCTATTGACAATAGCCAACGCTTTATGCTATAAGTATTACCGTAAGTGTTCTTATTTCTCTAGGTAAACTTGTAAATGTAAGCCGAAGAAATTAAGAAGTTGGTCGTCTTACATTTATTAGTTTATAGAATTAACTTAAAAGATGGCAAAGAAATTATTCATAGGAGGCTTGTCTTTCGATTCACGCGAAGACTCCCTCCGAGAGGCTTTCAGCAAAGCCGGAGCCGTTGATTCAGCGATAATCATCATGGACAAAATGACGGGCCGATCCAAAGGATTCGGTTTCGTGGAAATGTCTAATGACGATGAAGCCCAAAAAGCGATTGAAATGTGGAATGGAAAAGAGCTTGATGGACGAACCGTAACAGTCAACGAAGCCCGCCCGATGGAAGCCCGCCCTGCCAGAAGCTTTGACCGCGGAGGCCGTGATGGCGGACGCGACAGAGGTTTTGGTGGTGGAGGAGGCCGAAGAGAAAGAAGCTGGTAAGCATATACTAAAAAACACGCCATTAGGCGTGTTTTTTTATGCGCAGATTATTTCGTTGTCAGGAAATAATACCAAGGTTTGCTCTCGCTCAAAAGATTACCGTTATTGGCGTCGGCGGTTTGTGTATTCTGAACGTCCATCTTAATAAACCCGAATAATTTCCTTTGTTCGGCGACTTTCATTTTATAAACTGGCTGGGAATTTTCCGTCGTCAATTCAACAGCATTAGGCGCGACATTGAGTTTTTCTGCTACATCGCTGGCGACAAGCTTAACTTCCACGCCTCCTATTTTTAAAGAATTATCTGAAATAGAAACGCCGTCCGCGGAAACTTCAAAATTTTTGTCTTTGATAATAACTTTGTTGCCCGTCGAAACAACGCTTATTGAACTGTTTCCGACATTGAGCAATATTCTACTTCCGGTCATTTTCACCGACACGTCGTCAACCATAATTTCATTTTTATTGATTTTTATTTCTTTCGCCACCGCGTTAAGGTCGCTTGCTTGGATTTCCTTATTATTTTTGATTAACTCGCCGACTAATTGGTCTTTGTCGTTTTTTAACGCCTTGAGTTGTTGCACTTGTTCTGAAGCGTTCTGGGTGTTAGTTATGGTTTCAATCTTAGCTTTATAATAGCTTTGTATTTCCTGGACAGACTGAACTCCCACGGGTTTAATCGGTTCGCTGGCGGCTTGCACGGACGCGGCGGTGCCGGTAGCGGTTGTCTGAACGTTGTTGCATTGCTCCCTAATTTTTTGTAGACCTTCCGTCAAGCTTACCAAAATATTTTTTATTTCATCTCTTGAAAGATTGGTTTGGTTTTTCAAATCGGAATCCGCCAAATCGTTTATTTTCGTATAATAAGCGATTTTTTCTTCCCAGCGCTTAACCTCTTCACATTTGCTCATTTCCACGGTGCCTGAAGATATTACTCCCTTTTTTACTTCCGGCGCGATTGAAGACTGGGGCTTTGTCACAGAAGTTGCCGAACCGCCGCCGCAATTCGTCTTGCTCGCGCTGATTTCTTTTTTCAATTCAATGATTTTCTGAGTTACCAAATTTCCCCTTTCCAAATCATTTTTCTTTTGAGTATCTTGAAGTTCGGAAATTAGCGTATCATATTGTTTCATTAAATCATCGCCTATGTAGCATGCCGGAAGCGCCGCATTGGGAACGGGCATTATTGAAGGCGTCGCCGGATTAATCCTTGTTGAAGCGCCGGATGCCGACGAACCTCCGCCGGAAGCTGACTCGGGAGCGATTATTTTATTTATCATCGGCGCTATCGGCGCTATGGTCGGCATCATAGGAGAAATCAATTTATAAACATCCGAAGATTGCGTTGATTTTTCTTTTTCCTGCAACTCAGCTTTTATCTGAACGTTTGTTGTCGGGGCAACCTGCCCGGCGGCGGATTTATAAACATTCATATCCTGCGCCAAAGAAAGCATCGGCAAAGCCAAGCCGATAATTAATAAACTGAAAGCGATTTTTTTCATATTTTTAATAATTTAATTATTACTCGACAATTTCATTATACAACAAATTCTCGACAAAGACGCGTTGAATTATTAACACAATAAGAATTTTAGTATTTCATTAGGTGGACCTAGGCGGAATCGAACCGCCGTCTCGGCAATGTCCCGATAACTTTGGTGGGCCAATGTGGACCTAGGGGGAATCGAACCCCCGCTTCCGCAATGCGAATGCGGCGTTATACCACTTAACTACAGGCCCACCAAAATTATCGAGGATTCACGATTTGTTTTAAAATTTTAAAATGTTTTGACTAATTTTTCGATGGCACTCCTTCTTTTCCACTTTTTAATTTGGGCTTCTCTTTTTCTAGCATCATTTAAATTTTCGAACTCTTCGCTAAAAATCAAGGTCCAGGGCAAAAATCTTTTTGTAGATTTCACCATACCATTATTATGTTGACTTAATCTTTTTCCAATATTTTTACAACTTCCAACATAATAAGAATTATTCTTCTCTGATATTAAAATATAAACATAAAACATTTTAAATTTTTATCAAATCGGAACGAATGTGGCGTGCTACCATCCCGATGCGATTAAAATTTTTAATTTTATTATCGCATCGTGGACCCGCGATTTATTAACCAAATTGAAAATTTGGAATAAATCGGGGCTATACCATAGACCCAGTTTATTTAATTTACTCTACGGTCACAGATTTGGCAAGATTTCGCGGCTTATCTACGTCCAAGCCCCTCAAAACGGCGCAGTAATAAGCGAAAAGCTGAAGCGGAATAACCGACAAAATCGGCGTGAGCATTTCCAACGTTTTAGGAATATAAATTACGTCTTCAATTATTTTTTTTATTTTTTCGTTGCCTTCGGTCGCTACTGCCAAAATCGGGCCGCCCCGCGCTTTTATCTCTTCCAAATTGGAAATCATTTTTTCGTAAACGCTGTCTGACGGTGCGATTCCGAAAGTCGGAAAATTTTTGTCTATCAAAGCTATCGGCCCGTGTTTCATTTCCCCGGCGCCGTAGCCCTCGGCGTGAATGTAGGAAATCTCTTTAAGTTTTAACGCTCCTTCCAAAGCTACAGGATAGTTGTATTTTCTGCCGACGTATAGAAAATTCGAGTACTTGTAATATTTTTCCGCTAAATTTTTTATTGAATCCGTTTTATCCAAAACCTGTCTTACCAATTCCGGAATTTTGCTTATTTCTTCGGCAATACGCTTTCCCATCACTAAAGACATTTGCCTTTGCCTGCCGAAAAACAAAGTTAAAAGCGAAAGAATTATAAGCTGAGAGGTGAACGCTTTTGTTGAAGCAACGCCTATTTCCGGTCCGATGTGATTATAAACTCCGGCTTCGGTTTCGCGGCTGATTGTTGAACCGACCGCGTTAACGATGCCCAAAGTCAAAATACCTTTTCTTTTTACCTCTTGGAGTGCGGCAAGAGTATCTGCAGTTTCCCCGGATTGCGAAATGAAAAGCGCGGCTGTTTTTTTGCCTAAAATCGGCTTGCGATAACGAAACTCGGAAGCTAATTCAACTTCAGCCGGCAAACCGGCATATTCTTCTATCATATATTCGCCGACCGCGCCGGAAAGATACGCCGTGCCGCAACCGACGATAATTAATTTTTCTATTTCGTCTAATCCATTTTCAACACTTTCAAGCCCGCCCAATTTAGCCAATCCTTCTTCTTTAATCAAGCGGCCGGCGATGGAGTTTTTCAGATATTCCGGCTGTTCCATTATTTCTTTAAGCATAAAGTGCGGATAGCCGCCCCTTTGCGCTTCTTCAATATTCCATTCAAGCGTTTCTGTCTTTTTTGCCAATTTTTCCCGCGATAAATTCGTAAATTCAATTCCCGAAGGAGAAATAACCGCCATTTCGCCGTCATTAAGATAGACGATTTCTTTTGTATGCTCCAAAATCGCCGAGGCGTCGGAGGCGACAATAAATTCATTATCGCCAACGCCGATTATAATTGGCGAAGAATTTCTAGCGACCACCAATTTATCCGGATTTCTTTTGTCTAAAACAATGATTCCGTAAGTGCCTCTTATTTCTTTGAGCGCTTTAATGACGGCGTGTTCCAAATCGCCGTTGAAAAATTTTTCTATCAAATGGACTAAAATTTCGGTGTCGGTTTCAGAACGGAATTTATGTCCCTCTTTCAATAAATTTTCTTTGAGCTCGCGATAATTTTCTATTATACCGTTGTGGACTAAAAAAATATTTTCCTCGCAATCAAAATGAGGATGGGCATTTGCCACGGTTACTCCGCCATGAGTCGCCCAGCGAGTATGGGCTATTCCCCTATTCCCCTCGGGCAAATTCTCGCCGATAACTCCGCATAAAAAATCTATTTTACCAACCGATTTAAAAACTTTCGCCTCACCGCGTTTTTCAACCACCGCGATACCGGCGGAATCATAGCCGCGATATTCCAAACGTCTCAAACCGCCCAAAAGTAAAGGGGCAGCTTTTTTATTGCCGATGTATCCGATTATTCCGCACATAATATTTAATACTTTGTCGGGCTGCAGGGAATCAAACCCTGTCTTTACAATTTCGTTTTACGAAATTCCACTGAATTTTCTCCAGAAAATTCCGGTTGAGAATTTGGTCGGGGTGCCGAGAATCGAACTCGGCCTACACGCACCCGAAGCGTGCGTACTACCAATATACGACACCCCGACTAAATTCTTAACCCCAAAGCGCACGCCTTGCCTCGTCGTAGTCCCGCGTAGCGGGACGAAGACGGGTACTGCCCTTGTCCGCAGGCAAGCTACACCCCGATTGATTAAACTTTAATATATTCGCCAAAATAAAACAACTTCAATTATAAACTTACTTTTCGCGGATTTATTTTTTCGCCGTAAAACTTTCTGAATAAATCTTTTACCCGCCAAGAATCCTCCGTGCTCAAAAAATCCCTTTTGCCGTCTTTTCCCAATTGCTCTGAAATTTCAGGGTGACATTCCAAATAATTTTCCAATTTTTCCGCAATAACTCTCGCCTGATTAAAAATTTTTACCGAATCAGGAACGTGTTTTTTTATAACATCACTTATCAATTCATAGTGCGTGCAGCCAAGAATCAAAACATCTATCGCACTGCTTCTCTCAAAAAGCTGGCCGACGTATTTTTTAACAATCAAGTCCAATCCTTCCCATTCCAATTCTCCGGCCTCTATTATCGGCACCAAAAGCGGGCAGGCTTGCTGATGAACTTTTATTTCGCCGTCCAGTTTGGTTATTTCTCTCGGATAAACGAACGAATGGACTGTCGCCTCTGTCGCCAAAATTCCTATCTCTTTGGAGTTGGTCATTTTTACCGTTTCCTCGGCGGTCGGAATAATTACGCCCAAAACTTTTTTGTCAGGGTAATGTTCCGGTAAAAATTCCATTTGAAGCCGCCTTAACGCCGCGGCTGAAGACGTATTGCAAACCAAAACAACCAATTTGGCGCCTTCATCAAAAAGCCGCGCCACTCCCTGGCTGGTAAATTTATAAATAATGTCTTGACTGTGCGAACCATAAGGAGTCCGGGCATTATCGCCAAGATAAATATAAGAATAATCGGGCATCAGCCGAATCACTTCTTTTAAAATCGTCAGCCCGCCAAGACCGGAATCGAAAAATCCTAACATAAAAATAGAATTTCTAATTAGCCTAATTGCTCTAATTATTCTAATGAAATCCCAATTATTAAATGACCAATTTTTAGATTAATTAGGCTAATTAGAATAATTAGGTTAATTTACACTTTTTTTCTTTTTCTTTTCGTAAAGCCTTTTTGATTTCTGGGTCAAAGCGAAAACGGAAAGTACCATAATATAATCCGCAATCGCTTCGGAGGAAACTCTGTAGCCGCCGTCCAAGAAAAAGGAAAGCGCCAAAAGGCTGAAAATGACAATTGTCCAAAGAATTATAAATATTTCTCCCGGGTGCCGGCCTTCATGCATTTCATACCAACGGTCAAATTCCTTGGTACCGACGAAAAGCCCCAAAATGCCAATGTAGATAAAGCTGAAAGGCGCTGTTAAATATTCAAATTTGTTAAATTGGAAAAAGTCAAAAATTATAAATGCCACAAAAACAACCGTCCAAATATTAGTCAGTATCCGCCAAATTTTTTCGTTTTGAAATATAAGCATTTATTTAATTCTATTCCTTTTTCGATTTTTTTGATAACAACCAACCTTTAAAACAAGGGCTTTATTTATTTCATTATAAATATCTAAAATTTCCGGTTCTTTAATGAAAAATTTTTCCTGTTGCCTATCCAAATTAAATTCCATTTCAATCGGCGACCAAGTAGAAATATTGGCGATTAAATGTTGATTAAGAACATCTAAAACATCAAGCATTTTAACAAAAATTGCTTCTGGCGTTTTCTTAGCTTCGTACTCAATCCATAAAGAGATAAGCTCCTTTTTTATCTTCGGCGCTAATAATTTTGAAATGTTTCTTACGGCTTTTTCTTCTATTTGAGAATCTCTTTGTTTTTTCTTAAAAGCCGGCACATCTCCTTTAAAAAATTCTCCGAGGTCGTGGATGGCCACAAGCTTTAAAACTCGCAACAAATCAACTTTTTTCCGCAAATACGATTCTAGCATTATCGCCATTAAAGCTAAATGCCATGAATGTTCGGCAACGCTTTCCTGTCTTTTCACGTCTTCGGTCCAAGAATGACGCGGTGTTAATTTTAATTTTTGCGATAATCCAAAAAACTTTATTAAGCTTTTAGCATTTACTTTATTTAACATAATACTTTTTCTTCATTTCTTCCTCTACCCCGACTTCGAATTCTTCTTTTTTGCCTTTCGCCGATTTCGCCAAAACAATTAATTCTTTTTCCGAAAATTCTACTAAATTCTTAATCCTCAATTCTAAATTCTCTTTTATATTTTTACCCGGGTCGTCCAAAACCTCTTCAAGCAAAACCGCCAAGATTTGTCCCACTTTCGGGCCCGGCTCAATGCCGGCGATTTTCATCACAATAGCGCCGTCGACTTTAAGCATTTTCGGAGAAATCGGGTCTGTTTTAACTTTTTCAATCATAAACAGCAAATGCCGATTTTTGTAAGGAACCGCTTTGGGAGTGCCTGAACCGATTCTGTCGGCTTCGCGGATTTTCAAAAGGTCGTCAACACTTTCCGGTCCGACCCGCGCCAAAAACCTCCGCACTCCAGCCTCTGAAACCTCACCGACATTGTAGTAGAACATATGGTATCTAACAAGATGAACAATTTTCTCTATGATGTCTTTTGAAAACCGCAGCCTTTCAAGCGCCTGGGCAACCATTTTGGCGCTCGCCATTTCGTGGCCGTGAAAAGTGGCATTATAGCCTTCTCCGTATTTTGTTTTCGGCTTTCCCAAATCGTGGAGCAACGCAGTAAGCCGGACTTCTAGAGAATAATTTTGCTTGGCGGCGTAATCAAGTGATTTTATATGATGCTCAAAAACCGTATATATATGATGAAGATTTTGGGCGACTCCTATCCCTTCGCGGAGTTCCGGAAGAATATATTTTAAAAGCCCCAATTTTTCCAGGAGCAACATTCCCCGCGCCGCTTCGCTCGTCATTATTATTTTTATAAATTCGTCGCGGATTCTTTCTTTTGCTATTGTTTCCAAAAGTCCGGCGCGCTTTTCAATGGCCTTAAGAGTTTTTTCTTCAATTTTGAAATTCAATTCCGTGGCGAAACGCACCGCCCGCATCAAACGCAAAGCATCTTCGCTGAACCTTTCGTCTGCGTCGCCCACCGCTCTAATAAGCTTGTTTTCCAAATCTTTTTGCCCGCCAAATGGGTCTATTAACGACATGCCAAATGGAAAATGAGACATGGACTTGCTTTCCCCTTGTTCCTTGTCGCTTGTCGCATTCAACTTTAGTGCCATCGCGTTAACGGTGAAATCGCGGCGGCCAAGATCTTCTTCTATAGTTTTCGCGAATTTTACTCCATCCGGATGACGCTTGTCGGTATATTCACTTTCTAAGCGGAACGTGGTAATTTCCACTATTTTCAAATTTTCTTTCTCGGAACGAGTTTTTACGCCAACAGTGCCAAAATTGTTTTCATAAACGCTGTCCTTGAAAATTTTTTGCGTTTCTTTCGGCTTGGCATTTGTGGCAATATCCCAATCCTTCGACTCACGCTTTAAAAAAAGGTCACGGACGCAACCGCCCACGAGATACGCCTTGAATCCATGCCTACCGGCAGGCAGGTTGGCCTTTTCAAGCTTTCCGGCGATATTGATAATTTCTTCCGGTATATTGAAATTCATCATTTTTAATTATACAATGTAGTTTGAAAATAAAGAAATCGGACGCGAAAATTTCGAACTCGCCCTTGTGTTGAAATGGATATCATAACTGCCTTCGAAGCAGTTGTTGGGGGTTCGAATCCCTCCGAGGGCACAACGTCAAACCGCCCATAGCTCAGTTGGTAGAGCAGCTCGCTCTTAACGAGAAGGTCCCAGGTTCGAGACCTGGTGGGCGGACAAAATGAATAAAAAGATATTAATTTTTGTAATTATATTCGCGGCTTTACTGGCGGCGGTTTTCGCCTATAATTATTTTACTAAACCTGTGGTTGACGCGCCGACAATAAGCTCGGGAAATCAATCTAATGGAAGCTTTCATGGCCCGACGGGTGCGCCATCAATGAAGGGGCCAGATGGTCCACCACCGTCAGAAAATCAAAATTGAAAAATCAAAAATCAAAATGACAGTTTAAAAATATAAAGATTTTAACATTTAAAAACTTTAACATTTTACATTGTCATTTTACACTTTGATATTTACATTTTAAATTATTATAACGCGGGTATAGTACAGTGGTAGTACACCAGATTGCCATTCTGGAGACGAGGGTTCGATTCCCTTTACCCGCTCAAAATTTATTTAACAAGGTCGAAACAAAAAATAAAATTATGTTAACCAACCTTATTACAAATATAGCCGGGGCCGTTGCCGGATTAATATTTATTTTCTTAAGCGTTAAAGCCGGCCGCTCGCTGGTCGGTTCGTTCTTTAAACGCTCGTATAACCGACTTGCGATCGGAGCGACCGCCTTTACCGTTTCATTCTTGTTTGAAATCGCCTCTTTTTTTGGCCTAAATGATGATGTTGCCGACGCCACTCACCACATTCTACTACTGGTTACAGGCGTAATATTTATTTTCGTCAGCTTGATTTTTACAAAAGAAGCTACCGAATATATGAACTCCAAGGAAAAAACGCAATAAATTAACTGTCAAAATTTTGCGTTTTGGGCGCGTTTTTTTGCGCCTTTTCGGCGATAATTCGCCAAAAACCTAAATTTCCGTTAAAATAAAATAATCAAAAGTCGCAAATTTTAAGCAGAAACCAATTAACTTTTAATTCGTTATATATGTTAGATGGCGATAAAAATTTAATAGAACGCGCCATTGGGGGTGAGGCCGAGGCTTTTGGCCAACTTTATGATAAGTATCAATCTGGAATTTACAGGTTTATTTATCTTAAAGTTGGCCTTCGTGAGGAAGCCGAAGACCTCACCCACCAAGTATTTTTAAAATCCTGGCGAAACATATCAGGCTACAACTTCAGGGGATTTCCCTTTTCAAGCTGGCTGTATTCAATCGCTAAAAATCAGGTTATAGATTATTATCGCCTGAAAAAAGAAGTTATTAAGCTTGAATCAATCGCTGAACTTAAAACCGAAAACGACTCACAAATTTCTTTAGACAAAAAAACAGATCTGACGAGAGTCAAAAACGCCATTCTTGAGCTCAACGACGAACAACAAAGCGTGATAATCTTTAGATTTATTGAAGATTTTTCAATCAGCGAAACAGCGCTCGCGCTTGATAAAAGCGAAAGCGCGGTAAAACTGCTTCAACACCGAGCAGTAAAAAATTTAAAAAAAATAATCGATGAATAAAGATTTAGTTAAAATTTTAAGTGAATTGAAAAGCATCGCGCCCGACGCGGATTATTCCGCTAAGTTGCGAAATCTGCTTTTGGCCGAAATAAACACGGACAAAAGAACGGCTCCAGAAAGATTTTCTTTGGCGGATGTTTTGGTTGCCGTTTATTCGCGCAGACCTATATATGTTATTGCCGCAACTGCTTTCGCTTTGATTTTAATCGTTTCCAGTTCGGCATTTTACACGGTTAACGAGATAAACAAACACGATTTCGTGGTTAAAGCCGGCGAAGTCAATAATTCCATACAAGTTAAACTTGATGAAATAAAATACCTTTTGGGAAGCAAAGAAATTGATTACAACAAAAGCGTTATCATTCAAACAATGCTTCTAGGAGCGACTGAAGACTTAAAAAAAGCGTCTGAGGAAAAAGACACTAATAAATCCCTTGAAAAGATAAAGTCTGCCCAAGAAACTCTTTATAAAATAGACGTCTTGCTCCAAAATAAATAACCCCTCCGAAAAAATCGAAGGGGATTATTTATTTATATAAGAAAATTCTTATTTAACGGCCTCTTTCAAGACTTTTCCAGCCCTGAATTTCGGCTTTATTGCAGCGGCAATTTGGATTTTTTCTCCAGTTTTCGGGTTAATTCCCATACGAGCCGCTCTTTTGACGACTCTGAACGTTCCAAATCCAGTGATAGCGACCTCTTCGCCTTTCGACAATGTCTTTGTAATTGTATCAAAAACCGCTTCAACAACAGCAACTCCTTGCTTTTTAACTTCTATCCCTGCGGCCTTCATTACCGCCTCTACAAGTGCAACTTTGTTCATAATCTTAAAACGTAAAATTGTGCTTATTCGACCTTTTTCTTTTTTTGATAAACCAATTATATCAAATAATACAGTAAAAATCTATATTAATTTTCGTCCGTCCAAGCGAAAAAGTCAATAGCCCTTATTTTATCGGCATTCCTGCCTACCGGCAGGCAGGTTGGCGTTTCGCCCCGCTATTATTTGGCATACCAAGCAGTGAATCGAGCACATTGTTTTCTACAACGCCTTTATTTTACGCTATGATTTCCTCAATATCAAAATTATAGCAGAAAATATTGATTTTCTTGGAAAACAAACTAGGCGTTGTCGTGCTCAATCTACTACTTGGCGTATTCAACGGCTTTCATCTCGCGAATGACGTTTACTTTGATTTCGCCGGGGTATTTTAGCTCGGATTCTATCTTATTGGCGATTTCGCGCGCCAATTGAAGCGCTTTAAAATCGTCTATCTTTTCGGGAATAACAAAAATTCTTAATTCCCTTCCGGCTGAAATAGCGTAAGCGTTTTTAACGCCCTCAAATCCGGTTGCGATTTTTTCAAGGTCTCCCAAACGCTTAAGGTAATTTTCCAAAGTGTCGCGACGCGCTCCCGGTCTGCTCGCCGAAAGGGCGTCTGCCGCGGCAATAATGTACGCCTCCGGGCTGGCAAACGGATATTCTTCGTGATGCGCCTCCATCGCCTTGATTATCTCTTCGCTGACGCCGTATTTTTGAAGAATTTTCCTACCAAGGTCAACATGGCTTCCCTGAACTTCATGGTCTATGGCTTTGCCGATATCGTGGAGCAAAGCGGCTTTTTTCGCCACTTCCACGTTCTGGCCGAGTTCCGAAGCTATCATCGCCGCCAAATAAGAAGTTTCAATTGAATGGGTTAAAACATTTTGGCCGTAGCTCAAGCGAAAATGAAGCCTTCCCAAAAGCTGAATTATTTCTCTAGGCAAATCGTAAACGCCGGCTTCGTAGGCCGCGCCTTCTCCCAACTCAATTATTTTTTTGCCCAGTTCCTGTTTGGCTTCTTCAACTTTTTCTTCTATTTTCGCCGGTTGAATCCTCCCGTCTTTAACAAGCTTTTGTAAGGCCATTTTGGCGACTTCCCTTCTTATCGGGTCGAAAGAGGAAATTACGATGCTTTCCGGGGTTTCGTCTATCACGAATTCCACTCCGGTTGCGCGCTCCAAGGCGCGGATATTCCTTCCTTCCCTTCCAATTATCTTGCCTTTCAAATCTTCATCGTTAAGGTTAAAAACCGAAGTCGTTACGTCGCTCACGTGCGAACGCGCGTAGCGTTGCATGGCGGTTGTCATAATATCCAAACTCTTACGCTCAATTTCTTCGCGTCTTTCTTTGTCCATTTTGGAGAGGGTTGAAACAAGCTCGCCCTGGTGGATTTCTTGAGCACTCTTCAAAAGAAAATCTTTCGCCTGGCTGGCGGACATTCCGGAAATTTTTTCTAGTTCGGAAACGATTTTTTGTTTAATTTCGTCTATTTCCGCCTTGGCGATTTTTAATTTTTCTACGTCTTGAAAAGATTTTTCTTCGCGCTGCCTTAATTCCGAAGACTGCGTATCTAAATGTTCTTCTTTTTTAAGAAGGCGTTCTTCAAGTTTGCCTAGCTGGATTTTACCTTCTTTTTCGGCTTTTTTTACTTCTTCCAATACGCCCGTGGCCTTTTCTTGAGCTTCAAGAATTATTTCTTTCGCTTTCGCCTTGGATTCTTCAATCTGCCGTTTTATTTTTTGCTCAACGGAATTAAGATTTTTAGACGCTATCGCTTGGCGAATAAAATAACCGGCAACCGCCCCCAAAATAACCAAGCCGACCCAAAAAAACGGGTTTTGATAAATCATAGTTTAATCGCGAATAATCACGAAGTTGAACACGTTTTGAAATTTTAATTAATAAGTCCGTGGCCATATTCGTTTAAATTAGCGAACTTTTGTTTGCTATAAATTAATTATAACGGTAAAATAAAAATATGTCAAAACAACCCGTTATATTGGCAATTTTAGACGGCTGGGGCGAAGGCCAGCAAAACGAAACCAACCCGATTTATGTGGCCGAGCCGAAAAATTTCGATTATTTAAGGGCTAATTTCCCAAACGGTCTGCTTCAAGCGTCCGGCATCAGCGTCGGTCTTCCTTGGGGCGAAGAAGGCAACAGCGAGGTGGGACACCTTAACTTGGGCGCCGGAAGAATTATTTATCAATATTTGCCCAAAATCGACTTGGCTATCCGCGACGGAAGCTTTTTCAAAAACCCGGCGCTGAAAAGCGCGTTCGGACACGCCAAAAAAAACAATTCAAGCGTTAATCTGGTGGGACTGATGAGCGACGGCAATGTTCATTCTTCTTTTGATCATATTAAGGCTCTTGTTGAATTTGCCGCAAAAGAAAATGTTTCTAAAATAAATTTCCATCTTTTTACCGATGGCCGCGACAGTGCGCCGACTTCATCAATAGACCTGCTAGCCAATCTGCCCAAAGAAGCGAATTTGGCGAGTATTAGCGGCCGCTTTTACGGCATGGACAGGGAAGGTTATTGGGACCGCACGCAAAAAGCTTATTCCGTGATTGTCGGCGAAGGCCAGATAAATGCCGATGCTAAAGCTTATATTAAAAATTCTTACGCGAACAAAAAAACCGATGAGTTTATCGAGCCAACGCGCGTAAAAGAAAGCTGCGAAGTCAAAGACAACGACGCAATGATATTTTTTAATTTCCGCGAAGACAGAATCAGGCAAATGGCGTCCGTTTTCGCCGACAGAAATTTCCAAAAGTTTCCGGTTAAAAAATTCAACAATCTTTTTGTGGCGACAATGACGCCCTACGATAAAAACATAAGTGCGGTAGTCGTCTTTCCCAACGAACCCATTGCCAATTGCTTGGGCAAAGTTTTGGCGGATAAAGGAAAAAACCAAATAAGAATAACCGAAACCCAAAAATACCCCCATATCACTTATTTTTTTAACGGACTGGAAGAAAAGCTGTTTCTGAATGAATACCGCGTCTTAATCCCCTCAAGGCCCATCGCAAGGCAAGACACGCATCCGGAAATGATGGCGGCGGAGATAGCCAGCCGGGCCGTTGAGTCTATAATGGAAGACGCTTTTGACTTTGTGCTTCTAAATTTCGCCAATCCCGACATTATCGCCCACACCGGAAATTACGACGCCTGCGTCAAAGCGGTAAAAACTATAGACGAACAAATCGGCAAAATCATAAAAACCGTTTTGGAAACCGATGCAACTCTGATTATTACCTCCGACCACGGCAACATGGAAAAGGTGGTAGACGAAAAAACGGGTAATATTGAAACAAAGCACAACGCTAGCCCGGTGCCGATTTACTTGGTTGCAAAAAAATTCATGCGTCCCAGAACCGAAGAAGAAATTCTCCGGTCAAAAAAAGAAAACATCGGCATTTTAGCCGATGTCGCGCCGACTATCTTAGAATTGATGAATATTCCCCAGCCCGCAGAAATGACGGGGCAGAGTCTCTTGAAATTTTTGCAATAGCAAAAAATTTCAAATGTAAAATTTAAAAATCAAAAATCAAAATTATTTTAATTCGCTCGGCGTCTCATTAATAAATTTCTTCATTTTGATATTTACATTTTGAATTTCCAGCATTCTTTGATATTTCGCCATTCTTTCCGACGCCGATGGGGCGCCGGCTTTTATTCCAAAAGCTCTAATTCCTACTGCTAAATCCGCTATAAAATTATCCATCGTTTCACCGCTCCTGTGCGAAACAACCGCCTGCCAATTATTTTCGTATGCCAGCTTGATGACATTTATGGTCTCCGTTAAAGTTCCAATTTGATTCGGTTTTATTAAAATCGCGTTGCCGGATTTTTTCTCAATTGCGGTTTTGAGCCTTTCAAAATCCGTAGTCGTCAAATCATCGGTTATTACTAACACGGACTTGTACTGACTTAACACTGACTTCTGTGGACTACTTTCCGCGTTAGTCCGTGTATAGTCCGTATTAGTCAGTGCCGTGAGCGAAGCGAACGAGTCAAAAGCTTCTTCATAAAAAGGGTCTTCAATCGAAGAAACTCCGTACGCTTCAATTATTTTCAAATAAAAGTTGTTTAATTCCTCCGCTGAACATTCTTTGCCTCCTAAAACATAAACTCCTCCTTGTTTGTCGTTTGTAGTTTGTAATTTATAGAATTGTGTCGCCGCGGCGTCCAAACCAATTTTTAGCGGATAACTATATTTGACAATTAAATCCGCCAAAATTTCAATCGCTTCTTCATTACTTTTAAAAGGGCAAGAAAACCCCGCTTCATCGCCGAGCATAACGTTCTCTTTGCCGAATTTATTTTCAAGAAATTCCCTAAGTTTTCTATAAAATTCCTGTCCCAAATCCAAGGCCATTCTGAAATCCTGCGTATCGGGAATAATTTGAAATTCCTGAAAATCCAATTTTGACTTCGGATGCGTGGCATGCGCCCCGCCGTTTATGACATTGAAAAATGGCCTAGGAAGATTTGAGATTTGAGATTTGAGATTTAAGATTTCTTTTATATATTGAAACAATTCCTTATTTTCGTTTTTCGCTTTTAATCGCGCGAAAGCTAAAGACAAGACCAAAGTTAAATTTCCGCCGAGATTACCCTTATTTGGAGTACCGTCCAAAGAAATTAAAAAATTGTCAAATTCTTCCTGTGAACTAAAATCTTTTTCTAAAATTTTGCTTTTTATTTCTTCAAATTTTTCTACGGCCATTTTGGGTTCTAAAACAAACGCCTCATGCGCTCCCCGGCTTTTTCCGCTCGGCGCCGAAGCCGAGACCGATATCCGTGTTAATCTGTTTTCCAATCCGTGCGAATCCGTGTATAGCTTCGCTTCCAAGGTATCTTTCCCGCGCGAATCTTTTATTATTTTTATGCTGGCGTCAAAAATTTTCATTTTAGATGATTTTATTATTAATCAAAAAATCTTTTACTATTTCAAAAATTTTCTGATGGCCTTCGGAATTTGGATGCAAACCATCTTCTGATAAATTTTCGTTCCCTTTTAATCGTTCAAAAACTTCAACAAATGAAAGATTATTTTCCTCGCAAACTTTTTTTATAATTCCATCGTATTTTTGAATATATTCATTTTTATAAAATTTATCAGTGTTCCACGGAATTGGCGTTGTTTTTGACTCTTCAACCGGCGTTAAACCGATAAAAACTATTTTTTCAGAAAACTGCTTAGCACTATTTATTAAAGATTGAAGGTTGTCTTTAAATTTTTCAGGAGAAACTCTTAAGCTGTTTTTACTACGAACAAACTGGGAATCGTTTGTTCCTACGGAAAAGATAAAAACTATTTCTCCGTCTTCGTCTTTTAGTCTAAATTTTGTTTCTAATTCAAATCTTTCTAATAAGTTTCCCGTGTTATCGCCGCTAATCCCAAGATTATAAACCAAAAAATAACCTTCTTCTAAAATATTTTTGTAGTCCAAAAATTTTCTTAACCTCTGAACCCAGCCACCTTCAATATCCCAAACGCCATAAGTAATACTGGTCCCAAATACAAGAATCGTCATATTTATTTCTTTAGCTTCTTCTCTTTCTCGTAAACCTTCAAAGTCGTTTTTATCACCGTGTCCGGGTTTAAAGACATACTTTCAATGCCCTGTTCTACCAAAAACTCGGCGAAATCCGGATAATCAGAAGGCGCTTGGCCGCAAATGCCGATATATTTCTTGCGCTTGCGGCATTTTTTGATAACTTCGGAAATCAGCCTTTTAACCGATTCGTCTTTTTCGTTTGCCACATCGCGGACCAATTCCGAAGCATCGCGGTCTATACCAACAGTCAATTGTGTTAAATCATTTGAGCCAATGCTCATGCCGTCAAAAACATCCAAAAACTCGTCCGCCAAAACAACATTTGAAGGAATTTCGCACATCATATATATTTTTAACGCGGATTTATGCGGATTTTGACTGATTAATGCGGATTTTATTATTTTTACCACCTTCTTTCCTTCTTCCACTGTCCGGCAAAACGGCACCATTACCGCCACATTATCCAATTTCATTTTTTCGCGGACTTTTTTTATGGCTTCAAGTTCCAATATGAAAGCCGGAGCAAAATTCGGATGGTAATAACGGGACGCGCCGCGCCAGCCAATCATTGGATTTTCTTCTTGCGGTTCATAAATTTCTCCGCCGATTAAAGTGCGGTATTCATTTGTTTTAAAATCGGAGAATCTGACAATAACTTGTTTTGGATAAAATGCCGCGGCGATTTTCGCGATTCCATAAGCGAGCTTATCAACGTAAAATTGTTTTTTATCTTCATACCCGATTGTTTTTTTATCTATTTGAGCTTTAAGCTTTAAGTCTTTAAGTCTTCCGTAGTTTATCAATGCCATCGGATGTATTCCAATATCCGAAGCGATAATGAACTCTTCCCTCGCAAGCCCAACGCCATCATTCGGCAAAAGCGATTTTTCAAAAGCCGTGTCCGAAGTGGCAATATTCATCATTATTTTGGTCTTGGGCTTCGGGAATTTTTTTATGTTATGTTCTATCACTTTAAATTTCAAAGCGCCATCGTAAACCACGCCCTCGCTGGACGTTGTATCTACGGTAACAGTCTGGCCTGTTTTTATCTTTCTCGTGGCGCTACCTGAGCCTACAACGCAAGGAATGCCCAGTTCCCGGGAGACTATGGCCGCGTGAGAAGTGCGTCCGCCCTTATCCGTAACAATCGCCGAAGCAATTTTCATAATCGGTTCCCAATCCGGGTCTGTCATATCTGTTACCAAAACTTCGCCTGCCTTAAACTGGCCTATTTGTTTGGCGTCTAAAATTATCCGTGCCTTGCCGATGGCAATTTTATTGCCCACAGAGGCGCCCTTTACGATAATCTTTTTCATTTTGTCGCTTTTCGCAAGCTCATACTCTTTTATTTTTGAAAAATCTCTGCGACTATGTACGGTTTCCGGCCTCGCCTGAACAATAAAAAGTTCGCCTGTTTTGCCGTCTTTTGCCCATTCCATGTCCATTGGCGTCCATTTTTTTCGTAAAGCCGTATAATGTTTTTCTATTATCATTCCCCATTTCGCCAATTTCAAAATTTCCGCTTCGCTTAAAACAAATTTTTCCCTTTCTTCTTTATTCGTATCAACGACTTTTGTTTTCTTAATGCCCTGGCCCGTAGAATAAATCATCTTGCGGGTTTTGTCACCCAGCCTTTTGTCAATAATTGCGCCGGTTTTTTTAAAAACCAAAAATTCATCCGGCGTTACTTCTCCTTGTACAACCATTTCTCCCAGGCCCCAGGCGCCGCTTATCAAAACCACGTCCGGAAATCCCGATTCCGTATCAAGCGTGAACATTATTCCCGAGCATCCCAAATCGGAACGCACCATTTTTTGCACGCCCACTGAAAGCGCCATTTTGGAATAATCGAATCCCTTATCCGCCCTGTAAGAAATCGCCCTATCCGTGAATAAAGAAGCGAAAGACGCTTTTACCGCCTCCAAAACCTCCTTAGCGCCCCGAATGTTCAAAAAGGTCTCGTATTGGCCGGCAAATGAAGCATCGGGCGCGTCTTCGGTTGTGCCGCTGGTACGAACCGCCACGTCCGAGTTTTTACCGTATTCTTTTTCCAGATTTTGGTAATTTATAACTATTTCTTCTTCAAGCTCCTTTGGCAACTCAACACTTTTTATCGTTTCTCTAACCGCTTTCCCGCGCTTAGCCAAATCTTGAAGATTTTTCGTATTCAAACCGGCTAATGTTTTTTTTATAAAGGTCTCCAAATTGATAATTCTGGATTGCGAATTACGGATTACGGATTTTTTAAGAAAGTATCTATATGCTTCTGCTGTTATCGCGAAACCATCCGGAACATTCAAGCCTTTTGGCTTTAAATATTGAATCATCTCCCCGAGCGAGCCGTTTTTTCCGCCAACTTCCAAAACGTTTTTTATCCCGACTTCTTTATATTGTTTAATGAAATCTTGTTTTTTATTCATAGACTAATTCTACTATAAAATCCCATAAATCTCTATATTTCTCTTAAAAACGCTAAATCTCTTATTTTGATAAATTTACCTTGATAATCATCCGACTTATCCGTTTCCAAAATTTTTATCGCCTCGTCGAGGCTTACCCACAGAGCTAAAAATCCTTCTTCTATTTCATCATCCATAAACGCCGGTTCGCCTTTTTCTCCGACAACTTTGGCCAAATAACAAAATGATTCTTGGTTTATTTTAAATGCTTTCCGATGTTCGATTATCGTTCCGATTTCACCCGTTATTTTTATTTCACATCCAATTTCCTCAAGACATTCCCTTTTTAACGCATCTTCTATGCTTTCGCCTTTTTCAATCCCTCCTCCAGGCAACTTGTGATAGCCCTTTTTAGAAACAAAAAGTAGGGCAATCTTGCCCTCTTTATCGAAAACGATCGCTCTCGCCGTCTGCCGAAATTCATATTTTTCTAATTCTTCCGGATTCACTTCATCAAATTTTATAGTTTTTAATAATTTCATTTTTCTTTAAGAACCAGCATTAAATCCGAGACATTAAAAGTTTTCTTGTCCGCGAAAATCAAATCGCCGGTTTTTTTGAAAAAATTAAAAGTGTTATGTATTTTGAGATATTTTTCAAAGTCCAATTTTAATTTTTCAGCCTTATTTATAGTCAAAATATCGCCAATGGCTCCCGCGGCTTCGGTGTTATCCTTGCCGTCGCTGGCAAAAGAAATTGTTATCAAATTATTTGGAATTGGGCATCGGGGATTAGTAATTGACCCCAATACAGCCTCCATATTTCTTCCTCCTTTTCCTGGGTTTTCGCCCAAAACGATAGTCGTTTCCCCTCCAGAAATCACCGCCGCTCCGCTTTTCCCAGCTTCAATTAATGGAAGCAAAATGTTTCTCGCTTCTCCTTTCAAATTGTAAGAGTAAATTTTAGGCGAAAATCCCAATTTTTTAGCTTTTTTCGCCATTGCTGTAATCGGCTCGCAATTGGAAATAAATAAAATATTTTTAACTTTTTTGAAATATTTTTTGTCCTTCGGCGTCTCGTTTAGCTGGTATTTAATATTTAGTATTTTGTATTTCGTATTAAATTTACTTAAAATCTTTTCCGCATCTTTTTTTGTCGTTTTGTCATAGATTGTCGGACCGGAAGCAACCATAGATAAATCGTTTTTAAAAACATCGGAAACAACAAGTGAAATCATTGTTGCCGGGTAAGCGATCTTCGTCAAGCCGCCGCCTTTTACTTCCGATAAATGCTTTCTTATTGTGTTAAGTTCAATTATATTGGCTCCGGCGTTAGTTAATTTGCTGAAAATTTCACGTGAAGCTTTTAATTCTTTTTCCGAACCGCAAAGTAAAGCCGAACCTCCCCCGCAAATAAAAGAAATTATCAAGTCGTCTTTCCCGGCTTTTTCCACCATTTCAATTATTTTTTTCGTGGCTTTAATGTTTTGAATTGATGGAAACGGATGCGTACCCACTAAGAATTCAGAATTAAGAATTAAGAATTTAGAATTTAGGGGCGGCTTACTAATATCCAAGGCGATACATCTATCTAATTTTTTACCCAAAATTTTTGCCAAAGTTGCGCTTGCCAAAGCCGAACCTTTGCCAATCCCAATGATAAAAATTTTCCGGTATTTATTTAAATCAATTGTAAAATTGGAAATTAAAAGTTTATTTTTATTTATTTCTATTTTATTTTTAACCGCTTCTTCTATATTTATCGCTTCATATCCCGCTTCAACAATTTGAAGTGCTTTTTTGCGAAGCGGACTTTTTGCCAAATTTTTAAAATTAGTGATTATCATATTGATTTATTCAAACATTTTAGATTTTCTAAAAGAGAAATTTTTGTGATTGAACTGCTTGGGGATACCGGTAGATTTCCAATATCTAATTTGTCTTAGCCATCCAATTAAATTTAAATTGTGCGAATGAAGCACCGTAAATTTTTCATCCTTTATCGCCTCGTAGCCGCGGCCGAACCAAAAACTTGCCCATTCTCCGTCTTCGCCACCAGCTCCATAATTCTCGTTAAAATTTCTTTTATCCCAAAGTTCTTTCAAAATAATCGCGTTCGTAAAACCCATAACGCCGAGCTTGGCCGAATTTATTAATATTCTGACGCTATTACCTCTGTTTATCAAACGCCTAATTGCGCCTCGCCAATTCATAAAAATTTTGTCCCAAATACTTGAATCGGGCAAGGCTTTCAAAAATCCGTACACGCCCATTATCTTATCGTATTTTTTGAAATTATTTAATCCGTCCTCAAGCCATGTATCAGAAATAGGCGCCGAATGGGCGCTTATTATAACAACATATTTAGCGGCCGATGAATTTTTAATGCCAAAATTAAGAGCATAAGGGAAAGAAAAGTCTTTAAATGGTATTTCCAAAATTTTTGTTGGAAATTTTTTCGCGATTTCTAAAGTTTTATCATTTGAGCCGGAATCAACCAAAATAACTTCAAAATTTTTATATGTTTGATTAAAGATTTTTTCCAAAACAATTCCTATCCACTTTTCTTCATTCCTAGTCCTTATTATGATTGAAGTCTCGGGCATAATTTAAATCTTTTTAATTCCCGCCCAAATTTGCGAATTATCCATTTTAGTTTCAGTCTCCGCGTCAAACTTATCGGTCCGGCCAAAATTAACGTTTTGAGCGCAGATTTTTTCTTTGAATTCGCCTATGTTTTTTTCTATCGCCGAACGGATTTCCGCAGGAACTTCCATCCACACATCAATCCTGTCTTTAGGCGAAAAACCTGCTTCTTTTCTTAAATCTTGTATTGCTCTTGCCGCTTCCCTCAATAACCCCTCCGCTTTCAACTCCGGCGTGATTTTCACATCTAATTCGATTTCCTGCTTTATCTTAGAGTCAAAAATGACTTTTTTAACATTTATTTCATCCGCAAGAATCTGTAGTAATTCGTTATTATTTTTGATTTTTGATTTTTGATTTTTGATTTTGAGCACAGCGAGTGGCTGCCTTACTTTAATTCCTGCCTTGGTTCTTAATTCCAAAGCAAGAGAAACGACTCTTCTAATTTCCACCATCGAATCCAGTAATTTTTTATCTATCAATTTTTTGTCAAAACTCGGCCACTTTTCCAAATGAACCGATTCGCAAAATTTGAAATTTGAGATTTGACCTGCCTGCCGGCAAGGCAGGGATTTGAGATTTTTATAAACCGCTTCCGCCGTAAAAGGCGCAAACGGCGCAAGAATTTTTGAGAACTCCAACAAAACGTATTTCGTTGTTTCTATCGCGGCGAGTTTATCGTTGCTTTCCGATTTAAACCTTTCGCGCGAACGCCGAATATACCAGGTTGAAAAATCATCAATAAAATTACCGAGTGGCCTGACCGCTTTATCAAGCTCGTATTTTTCAAGCGAATTTGAAACTTCTTGTTTTAATTGTTCCAACCGGGCAATAATCCAAACGTCTAAAACATTAGTATTTTGTATTTTGTATTTTGTATCTTGTATTTTTGAACTATCCGCGTAAAGTTCATAAAACTTGTAAGTATTCCACAACCGTAAAATCATTTTTTTATAAATTTCATCAACACCTCTTTCGGAAAAATTCAAATTCTCGCCCGCCACCACCGGTGAAGAAAGCAAATAAAGTCTCAAGCTGTCCGCGCCGTATTTTGAAACAAGTTCCATCGGGTCGGGATAATTTTTCAGGCGCTTGCTCATTTTTTGGCCATTTTCCGCCAATACAATCCCGTTAATAACAACATTTTTATACGCCGGTTTATTAAATAAAGCCGTTGAAAGAACAAGCAGTGTGTAAAACCAACCACGCGTTTGGTCCATTCCTTCGGCGATAAATTCCGCTGGCACCGGAGAAAAATTTTTCTTCGGCGTTGAAAATGGATAATGCGATTGGCCGTACGGCATTGAACCGGATTCAAACCAACAATCAAAAACGTCTTCAATTCTTTTCATTTTGCCGCCGCAACCGCAAGAAAATTCTACCTTATCGATGTACGGCCTGTGCAAATCAAGTTCAAAATTTTGATTGTGCGGCAACGAAATGAATTTTAGGTTTTTTATTTCTCCGGTTTTTATAAAATCTTCTTTTTTGCCTTTCATTTCAATCGTTTTTTTGGCATTCGCCCCTTCAGCTCCGGCAAACAAAAGCCAAATCGGATATTCATGGCTAATAATCAAAATATTTTTGCCCGAATATTTTTCTTCAATATCATAAATAAATTCCGACATCCTGTTTTTCAAATCGGTCAAATTTTCGCCCTTCGGAGCCGGTTTGATAAATTTTTCTTCATTAGAAGAAAAATATTTTCCGTATTCCCTTGTCGGCCTATTATTTAAAATGCCGGCATCAACCTCCCTTAATCTTTTATCGTAAAATATCTTTCTTATTCCCAATTGTTTTACCGCTATTTCCGCGGTTTCTCTTGTCCGGACAAAATCCGAAGAAAAAATCATATCAATGTTTTTAAGCTTTTTAAACGACGCTGCAGCTTCTTTTTTCCCCTTGTCTGTTAAATGATGGTTATTTTTGTAATCGGAGCTTTCAACGCCAAGTAGATTGCTCTCGGCTTGTCCATGCCGCATAACAAAATATTTATTACCGGAAGTTTCCGAATTTTTCTTTATTTCTTCAACCGAGCCGATAATTTTTAATTTTCCGCATTTTTTGCATTCCCAAACCGGAATCGGCGAACCCCAAAAACGGCTTCTGGAAATCGCCCAATCCCGCGCATCTTTCAGCCACTGGCCGAAACGTCCGTCTTTCACGTGCGCCGGCAACCAACTGATTTTTTGGTTGTTTTTAATAAGCGCGTTTTTAATCGCCGTCACATTAACGAACCACGAAGACGCCGCGTAATTTAAAAGCGGAGTTTCACACCGCCAACAATGAGGATACGAATGGGTAATTTTTTCGGATTTAAAAAGTTTGTCATGTTTTTCCAAAAGCTCGATAATTTTTCTGTCGGATGATTGATGATCGCCCTTGGGCTTTGTTGGCAATCCGGCAAAATCTTTTACTTCAGGCTTGAATCTACCATCCATTGAAATGTGCTGCACAAAAGGCATTTTATGTTTTTTGCCCAAAGTCATATCATCCGCGCCGAAAGCGGGTGCGATATGCACGATTCCGGTGCCTTCATCAGTCGAGACAAAATCTCCGGCGTAAATTTTCCAGCCATTGTCGTGATTCTCAAGTTTTTTGTTTTTGGAGTAATAATTGAAAAGCGGCTCGTATTTTTTACCGATAAGATCGCGAGTATTTACAGTTCGGACAATTTTATGTTCTTTGCCAAAAACAGATTCTACGCGAGATTGGGCAAGGATATATGCATTACCGGGAATTTGACCTTCTACTTTTACATATTTAACATTTGGATTTATCGCGAGCGCCACATTACCAGGCAATGTCCATGGTGTAGTTGTCCAAGCGAGCACATAAGTATTTTTCTCACCTTCTAATCCAAATTCAACAGTCACCGATGAATCCTCAATATCTTTATAATTTTGCGTAACTTCAAAATTTGAAAGTGTTGTTTCGCATCGAGGACAAATATGCATCGGCTTATAACCTTTATAAATCAAGTTTTTATCGTACAAATCTTTAAAAACTCGCAAAACCGATTCCATGTAATCAACGTCCATTGTTTTATATGGATTTTCCATGTCAACCCAGCGGCCGATTCTGGGAATCGTTTTTTTCCATTCCGACTCGTATTTCAAAACACTGACTCTCGCGGCTTCGTTGAATTTTTCAATACCAAAATTAATAATATCTTTTTTGCTTTTTAGCCCCAATTCTTTTTCAGTTTCAAATTCGACCGGCAAACCGTGACAATCCCAGCCCCAGCGCCTTTTTACGCTTTTACCCTTCATAGTTTGATAACGGGGAATCGCATCTTTTATTATTGAAGCCAAAATATGCCCGTAATGGGGCAAACCGTTGGCAAAAGGAGGACCGTCAAAAAAAATGTAATCGCCGGCGGGTTTTCCCGATGCCGGCTTTTCAACGGATTTTTCGAAAATCTTGTTAGTCCGCCAAAAATCAAGGACTTTTTCTTCAATTTCCGCAGGATTGAAATTTTTGAGGTTTTTAAACATCCCCAATGAACTCAACTCCGATGTAAGTTATTGGATTAACTTATATCTAAGCTAAGGAATTAATAATATAATCTTAATTTTTGTCCCAGCAACCAATCTCAACAACTCAGAGTTAATCCCTTCGGAGTTGAGTTACTGGGCATCCCTTTAAATATACAAAAAAACGGCCATTATCTCAATAGCCGACTTGCCACAACTTACTGCTTAATGTTTACTATTTGCTATCTGCGGCAAATCTTCGGGATTTATTCCCGCCAAAGAATTTCCTTCAAAGTTTTGAATTATTTTTATTCCCTCAATGTCTATCGCCACTCTGTCTTCCGAAGCCAAAATCAAATTCGGCTCGCGAATAACGCCCTTTGAAGGCCCGCCTGAAATAAAACATTTCCTCGCATCCATAATAATCAAATCCGGATGGATTATTTTGTTAAGTTCGGCAATTTTTTCCTGCAAGTTTAAATGCAAGAAAACGCGCTGGTTCGGCTTAGCAAATCCGACCGAAAGTTTCAAGGCGCCGGTGAATTGGGCGTATTTGTGGGTTTTAAGGCACGGCAGAAGAATTAATTTGTCCGCTCTTTCTAAAATTTCCGGAATACTGACTTTTTTTAAATATTTCGCTCCGGGAATTTCTTTTTTTACCCAAGCTCCTTCTTCAAAAGTATAGATACGCGGAGGAGTTTTCATTTCCAGTAATTCAAAAACACCGGCCTTGCCAAGAATCTTTTTGGTATTTAAAGTCATTGTTGAAGATTCTCCTATCATGACAAGCTTGGCGCCGAAGTCGTAAGATAGCTCAACGGCGACTTTCAAAAAATCAACGCTTGTTGAAGCGGGAGACGGGTCGGCGGTATTGTAATTCGGTTTTAAAAAAACCACGTCGCCAGTTTTGATGAATTTTTTAAAACCGCCGATTTCGTCAACGACCTTCAAAACCGCGTCTTTAAGATTAATGCCGTTTTTTAAATTTATTTTTCCAACTTTATTCATATCTTAACGCTTCTATCGGACTCTTTTTAGACGCCTGCCGCGCCGGATAAAGTCCGAAAACCAAACCCGTTAAAGCGGCAACCCCCAAACCCATCAGCGCTCCGCTCAATGGAAAAACGAATCCCCAATCCAACACAAGAACCTTGCTTAAAACAAGCGCTATCGCCGCCGAAAGCGACGTTCCCAAAATTATACCTATCAATCCCCCAAGCGCGGTTAAAATAACCGATTCCAAAAGGAATTGGAATAAAACATTTTTTTCTGTAGCGCCAATTGCTTTTCTTAAACCAATCTCGCGAGTCCTTTCGGTAACCGAAACAAGCATTATGTTCATAATGCCCACTCCGCCGACCAAAAGCGAAATCGCGGCGACTGCCGCCAAAAACATCGTTAATACATTAGTTATTGTGCCAACCGTCTCCATGGCTTGGGCCTGCGTTTCAATAAAAAAGTCATCTTTCCCGGGGTCTGTTATATTATGAGAATTTCTTAATGTTATTTTTACGTCTTCAACCGTTGCCGGCACGTTCGCTTCCGTATCGGCCTCAACGACAAACCGGTCAAAATATTTTCTTCCGAAAATATATTGCTGGGCGGTGGTGTAAGGGACAATCGCCACTTCATCAAAATTCAAAAATGAAAATTGCCCTTTTTGCGGTAAAATTCCGACAACCCTAAAGTTTATTCCTTTTATTTTAACCTTTTTACCCAGCGCCTCTTCTCCGCCAAAAAGTTCGCTTTCTATTTTTGAACCGATAATCACCGAGTTGGAATAACTCTTAACGTCGTCTTCGTTGAAATTTCTGCCTTTATCGGGATATATATCGTATAATCCGGCGAAAATTTCCGTGGCGCCGAAAATAGTCGCGCGATAAGTGTCATTTCCGTAAGCCAAGCTTTCACTTCCAAAAACGATAGGCATTATTTTTTCGGCATGCGGAACATTGGATTTCTGGCTAAGAGCGTCTAAATCTTTTTGCTTCAATGAATCGGCAAACATGGAAAAAATATCCGTTGGGCCTTTCGGTTGCTTACCAGGTACAGCCGTTATCACCTTCGGACCAATACTTTGAATTTGGCTTAGAATTAAATTTTGCGCGCCTTCGCCCAAAGACAAAACCAGCATTATTGCCGTAATGCCAATGACTATTCCCAAAATCGTCAACGCCGAACGCGACTTATGAGTTCTAAGGCCGATAATAGCCGTTTTAAAAGTATATCGTAATGTCATAAAATTATTTCATAAAATGGTCTTTACCCGTTCTTCTGTGGTCGCGTTCAACCATTTCATCACTCTCAATTTCTCCGTCTTTAAGGCGTATAATCCTTTGGCTGTATTCGGCGGTGTAAGTTTCGTGAGTTATTAAAATTATTGTATGGCCCGCTGAATTCAGTTTTTCCAAAAATTCCATAATTTGTCCGCCGGATTTTGAATCTAAATTTCCCGTCGGCTCGTCGGCAAAAATAACCTGTGGAGAATTTACCAAAGCGCGGGCTATCGCCGTTCTTTGTTTTTCACCGCCGGAAAGCTGCGAAGAAAGATGGTGGGCGCGGTGCGATAAGCCAACCGTATCAATCGCTTCAAGCGCGATTCTATCCCAAGAAGATTCTTTAATTTTTGAATAATAAAGGGGTAATTTTACGTTTTCAAGCACCGTTGTCCGGGGAAGAAGATTAAACGATTGAAAAATAAAACCCATTTCCTTGTTCCGGACATGAGCTAATTCCTCTTTTGAATAATCGTCCATTTTTTTTTCGTCGAAAAAATATTCTCCCTTTGTCTGCCTGTCTAAAAAACCAATAATGTGAAGAAGAGTTGACTTGCCCGAACCTGAAGGACCCATAATTGCCACGAATTCTCCTTGCTCTATGCCAAAAGAAATACCGTGAAGCGCGGGTGTTTCAACATCATCATCAGAATACGATTTCGCTATATTTTTTAACTCTATCAAAGGCATACAGTAATTTATTGAACTATTCCAAGGGCGGAAATTTTTTCACCCTCGTTAAGGCCGGAAATAATTTCAATATTTCCGTCAATGCCACGGAGGCCTGTTTCTATTTTCCGTTTTTCGGAGTTAGGAGTTCCATTGTCTACCATAACAAACTTTTCCGTTCCTTCAGAAATAACAGCCCTCTGTGGAACAACTAAAACGTTTTCACGCTTGTTCGTTGAAATATCTATATTCGCCGTCATTCCGGATTTTATCCTGTCGTCGTTTTTTTCAAATTGAAGAGTTGTTTTATATGTTGCTACTCCTTCAATAATCGTTTCCGCCGGGTCTATTTTTACCACCTTCGCGTCAAAAATAACGTCTTCGCCATAAGCGTCAAGCGTGACTTTAGCCAAATCTCCGATTTTAATTTTGGCGATGTCCGCCTCAGGAATTTTTGATTCTATCTCAAATTGATTTCCGCTTATAATGGAAACTATAATAGTATTTGCTGAAACGATTTCCCCTATTTTAGTGTCTTGCTTGGTCACGATTCCGCTTATCGGAGAGCGAAGAATAGTTTTATCCACTTGAACTTGATAATTTAAAACATCGGCGCGAGCTTTTTCAACTTGGGCTTCCTGCGCGTTTATTTCTTCAACTGTGGAACCGGCTATTTCCAAATTCAATTCTTGTTGCGCCAAAGACAACGCCGATTGGGCGTTTTTGGAATTCGTCTCAGCGGTCGAAACGCTGTCTATCGCCACGCTGATATTCGTTCTTGCGGTTGAAATTCCGGCTTTCCAGCCGTCTATCGTAGTTTGCGAAACGCTGGCGCCGGCACTAAGACCGTTTAAAGCCGAATTCGCCTTATCCAAAAATGAACCTGCTTGGCTAAGATTATTTTTCGCTTCGGCGACATACAATGTTAAATTAGAATCAACTGTTATTTCCGCCAAAGACGAACTCCAAAAAATCAATGTTTCTTCTATCGCCATTCTTTGATTTTCAATATCTATTTTTAATTGGCTGTCAGAAACAGAAAAGTTAAGTTGGGGCGCGGGAATGGCCGGCGTCCTGAAAAAACTGTCCGCTTTATTGCGGATGGCGTCATCGCAAGTGGTATAGGAATTTTTTATTTTTTCAACAAGAGCTTTTTTCGACTCGTCCAAAACCGTTTGGGCATTATTAACTTTCGTCTGACTGATTGTTATTTCTTCTTCGCGAGTACCGCGAATCAATTCATCAAGTTCAGCCTCTTTAGTTTTTAAATTCGCCTTCGCGCCGGCAAGATTGGCGTAAACTTCGGAATCATCAAGTTGGATGAGCGCTTGGCCCGAAACAGCCATACCTCCGACTTCAACGTAAATTTTCGAGACCCTTCCGCCACTTTCAAAAGCCAAATCGACGTTTTCCGAAGGTTTGACGCTTCCGGTAACACTCACTTCCTGAAACACGTTTCCACGCCTTACCTCAACCGTTTCAATACCCGAGCCGATCTGGCGATTAAAATAAAAATAGCCGCTTACCGCCAAAACCGCGACCGCTACAACTGTAATTAAAATTTTCCGTTTCTTGATAAAACTTTTCATTGGCTCGTTTTTCCGTCAAAATGCTCCTCAACTTCTTCCGCTTTTGTTTTATGAATTGTGCCGTCTTTATGGTTCGGCGGAGAATAAAGAGTATAAAGTTTTAGCGGCTTATCAGCTGAAGTGTTTATTATATTGTGTTTTGTGCCTGCCGGAACGACTACCGCCGAACCGTCGCTCACTTCATGTTTAATTCCTTCCAAGACCGCATTGCCGTTCCCACTTTCAAACCTAAAAAATTGGTCTAAGCCGTGGACCTCTTCACCGATTTCTTCGCCCGGCTTCAAATTCATCAAAACAAGCTGGCTGTAATTAGCCGTAAAAAGAACTTTTCTATAAAGTTCGTTCTCCAATGTTTCTTTTTCTATATTTGTAATATATCCTTTCATAATTTTAAATTAAATTTATTTTTTATTTTTTCCGACTTTTTTAATTTTTTTATTGTTTATTTTATCAATATATTTCGCCAAAAGCCAAGAGCTAGATTGTACCTTACCGCCATTACCGATGCCAAAGACTATTTTACAACCGATTTTTTTGCAAGTTTCAACCTCCGGCACATCGTCTTTAAACCGATCACCGCCATTCGCAAAAATATCCGGTTTTAATTTTTCCAATTCTCGACAAACACTATATTCCCTCGTATTCCTGTCAAAAACTTTTTTTGAAGGCTTATGATGGCTCAAAATAACCCTATCCACGGGCTTAAGCGCTTCAATAATTTCCTTACGTTCTACTCCCGGCATGAAAAGGGTTCGTCCTTTTATACTAAACCAATTATCATTATTTAAAATAACAATTAATTTATCCCCTAATTTTTTTGCCTCCTTAAATAACCTAATATGACCAACATGAATCGGGTCAAATCCTCCGCTAACGGCGACTACTTTTGGTTTTTTGGCCAATTTATTCTTTTGAACCATGGTAATTTAAACCGATTAATTTAAGCCGTGCTCGTTGAAAAACTTCGTGTATCGTTTGTCCACCACGACAATATGCGCCAAAAGCCAATTGCCGGAATACGAAGCCATTTCTTCCGCTAATTTTTTTATATCGGTATTTTCGTCATCTATCCTTGCAAAATATTCGTTAACGGCTTCACGGTATTTATTATGCGCGTTAATGTGAAGCGGCGCGTCTTGATATTTAAATTTATCAAAATAACCTTCTTCGGTACTCAAATGATAAAAGGCATAATCGCCAAGTTCTTGTAAGCCTTTAATGGTCTCTTCTTTGGTTAAATTTTCTTTCGTCGTCAAATCAAGAGTCCCGTTCGCAATTTCAAAAAAATGTTTGTGCTGTTCGTCTATTTCTTTTATGCCGACACTATATTCTTCTTTCCAAATGAATTTTTCCATATTATAAAATTATATAACTTAAAGCCTGTTACCGCAACTCAAATTCCGCCTTATTGCCGATTTTTAAGCCAATTTCATCGGCTTTGCCGCCGTTTATTTCTAAAACATATAATGCCGGCCTGTCGGGAGAAACTGATGGGCAAATTACAGATTTGCAAGGCTGCACGTTTTTAGCGATATAAACCACTTCTTTATTCTTACTTATCCAAATCATATCTAAGGGGATAAGGGTGCTTTTCATCCAAAAAGCGTATTTGTCTTCGTTTGAAAAAACAAAAAACATGCCGGCATCATCAGCTAAAAATTCCCTAAACATCAAGCCTTTTATTCGTGCGATAAAAGAAGAAGCGATTTCAGCGTTAAAACAGCGGCCGCTAAAACAAATGGAATTATATTGAACCCCATTTGATTCTTGTTTATTTTTTAAAAAAATGATTGCCGCCAAAACGACGGCTACAAACAAAAAAATTCCGATTATTAATTTTCCAGAATTAAACATATTTTATAATATTAAATGTTTTATGCTATTATTATAGCAAATAATGTCTAAAGAAAAAATAAAAATATTTTTAAGCTACGATGTCGGACTGGAAATAATTTTATTAACCGCCCTTGCTTCTTTTTATTTTAACCTGTTGCCTGAAAAAGCAAATGAAATAATGGCGGCGACGGTGGGAGCCATTGCTACATTGCCCGTTATTATAAGTGCCATAAAATCCATCGTCAAAAGAAAAATAAACATAGACCTTTTGGCCAGCGTAGCTCTTGCCGCTTCAATTATCCAAAGAGAGTGGGTTTCCGTTCTTTTTATCAATTTGATGATAACCTCGGCGCGTATTTTTTCCGATTACACCGAATCGCGCTCACGCCGCGCCATTGAACACTTAATGAAGCTAAAACCTCAAAAGGCGCGAGTTAAAAGAGACGAAGAAATCATTGAACTGCCTATTGAAAAATTAGTCAAAGGGGATATTGTGCTCGCCGAACTTGGAGAAAAAATTCCTGTTGACGGAACAATAGAAAAAGGCGAGGCGGAAATAGACCAATCGTCATTAACCGGCGAATCATTGCCCGTTTCCAAAAAAGCCGGAGAAAAAGTTTTAAGCTCGACCATTGTAGTTTCCGGAAGTCTGGAAATTCGGGCGGAAAAAATCGGGGAAGAAACCGCTTTTGAAAAAGTCATTGAACTTGTTGAATCATCGCAAGAGAACAAAGCGCCGATAACCACATTGGGAGAAAAATTTTCCCGATGGTACATTTTTATCACCCTTGCCGGCGCAACTTTGATTTTTGTTTTTACAAAAGACGCGTCTTTGGTTTTGGCGGCTTTGCTTGTCGCTTGCGCCGACGACGTGGCCGTAGCCGTACCTTTGGCCTTTTTAACCTCTATCGCCCACAGCGCCAAGCATGGCGTCATTGTTAAGGGCGGAAATTTTATTGAAGCATTGGCGCAAATAAAAGTTATTATTACTGATAAAACAGGCACTCTGACCCGCGGGAAACTTAAGGTTAAAAAAATCTTTGCTTTCAACGGCAAAACAGAAGAAGAAACTATAAGAGCGGCCGGCGCCGTTGGCCTGCTTTCGGACCATCCGACCGCCCAAGCGGTTGAACACTACCTTAAAGAAAATAATATTGCCGTCCCAGAACCAAACAATATAAAAGAATACAGCGGAAAAGGAGCAACTGCCGAGTTTCAAAATAAAAAGGTTGCCACGGGCAAAATGAATTTTTTTACGGAGCTTGGAGTAAAAATTCCCGAAGAAGCGAAAAAGGCCGCCGAAATTGAAAATGGAAAAGGCTTTATTGTTATGTTTGTTGCCGAAGAAAATGAATTTTGCGGGTTCATCACCTTGTCCGACGAAGTGCGAACGGGAGCCAAAGAAGCCCTAAACGAACTTAAAAAGTTAGGCGTTGAAAAAATTATAATGCTCACCGGCGACAACAAAAAAATTGCCGAAAGAGTGGCGAAAGAAGTCGGCATTGAAGAATATCATGCCGACCTTTTGCCCGAAGAGAAAATAAATTATTTGAAACAAATTTTGAGTAAAAAATACAAAACCGCGATGCTCGGCGACGGAGTTAATGATGCGGCAACCTTAAGTTTGGCCGACATCGGAATCGCCATGGGCGCCATCGGCTCGGACGCGGCGATTGAAGCGGCGGACATCGCCTTAATGCGCGATGATATAAAACAAGTGCCGGAGCTCGTAAAAATAGGCAAAACAACGATGCGCATTGTAAAACAAGACTTGCTGATCTGGGGCGTCGTCAACGTTATCGGCCTAATTTTGGTCTTTGGAAGAGTAATCGGTCCTGAAGGCGCGGCCGCTTACAATTTTTTAACCGACTTTCTTCCTCTTTTTAATTCTCTTAGACTTTTCAGATAAATTATAAAATTTCAACAATTTTTTGTTTTGAAGTCTGACCTGATAAAATATTTATACGCGAAGGGCTTATATTAAAATACTTCGCCAAAGCTTTAATTATAGCGGCGTTCGCCTTGCCGTTTACAGGCGGTTCTTTAACGGAAACAGCGTAATGCGTTTCGTCTATTTTTTGGATTTTTTCTTCTTTAGCCGTCGGTTTGGCTTTCACGAAAATTTTCATAATTAATGGATTACCTTTGAGATTATAACTGCCGCAATGATTATAATAATTTGAGATGGCATTCCGTAAGGTAACGCCGGAATATCTCCCGCTTGATGAACATAAATATGTAGTTTCTGGAGAGAAATAAATGGTTCACGCCTGATTTTAAAATAAAGAAATTGCAAAAAGTCAGGCAATAATCCGCCGGCCATGCCCGCCAATAAACTTGCCGACGCGCCGGCAAATTCGTTTCCGCCCTGAAAAATAAAAATGGCAGCGAAAATGCCAAAAAGGAAATCAAGTACGATGCGCGTCAAATCGCCTATAAATTCCCGATTCAACACTATGTCTTCTTTCAAGGGCTCTTTTTCATTTTTCAACCGGGATTTTAAGCCATATCCCCAATGCGGAATCGCGTCTGTTATAAAATGGCTCGCGAAACCGGCGGCGAAAGCCACGTAAGGATTCAAAAAAAATTCTGCCGGCCGCCGCTCCGACAATCGCGTGAGTTGTTAATATCATAAAAATGTGTCTGTAATTATACAACAGTACCCGCTATTGATAAAAGGCCATTGCATCAAATCGCGAAAGAGTTAAAATTAAAGTAAGAGGAAAACCAGGCAGTAGAAACTCGATTACACGATTATGTTCCATTATGTTTATTTATTGGAGAGCATAAAACACGATAATTTGTATATAGGCTATACCTCAGATTTAAAAAGGCGTTTGGTGGAATATAATCGTGGATTAAATTTTTCAACAAAATCCTATAAGCCTTGGCGATTGATTCATTATGAGGCATATAGAAATGAAGATGATGCGAAAAGGAGAGAAGGATATTTAAAAACTAGCCAGGGAAGCCGCTTATTGAAAAGAATGCTTAAATCAAGTTTTCACTGCCTGGAAAGGTCGAGTTATTTAAAATAAAGATATGAACTCAAAAAAGATAATTATTGGCGTTGTCATTGTCGCGCTTTTAGCCGTGGCAGGTTATTTTGTTTGGAAAAGCTATTTTCCCAAGCCTGCTGCCCCAACGCAAGAGGCCCCGCAAAGTCTGGGCGCGCAAATTTATGAAAATATCCAAAATCCTATTGAAAACAAAGTACCGGAAACTAATCCTTTCAAAGCCGAAACAAATCCTTTTACAAACGCCTATAAAAATCCTTTCGGACAATAATATAGAACGTTAAATTTACAATGACAAAAACATTAAACTTAAATACGCATGCGGCGCTTTCAATAGCCGTATTGGCAATCGGAATTTTCGCGAGTTATTTGATAATCGCAAACGCCCAAACCCAGAATGTTTCCGTTCCGGCAAGTATAACTTATCCCATTGCCGAACTTAGTAATTGTAAAGACCAAAGCGACTGCAAATCTTATTGCGATAAAATAGAAAATATAGATACCTGCGTCAGCTTCGCGGAAAAAAATAATATGATGTCCGCTGAAGACGCAACCCAGGCGAAAAAATTCGCTAAAATCGGTAAAGGGCCCAACGGCTGCGCCACCAAAGAAGAGTGCGAAAACTATTGCGAAGATACTTCGCGGATAAATGAATGTCTGGCGTTCGCCGAGAAAAATGATATTTTGCCCGCCGAACAATTAGCCGAAGCGAAAAAAGTCGCCAAAATCCTTAACGAAGGAGGTAGTTTGCCCGGTGAATGCAAAAATAAAAAAGATTGTGACAATTACTGTTCGGAAACTTCGCATATGGAAGAATGCTTCAACTTTGCCGAAAAAAACGGCATGATTCCGGCCGACGAACTTGAAAGCGCCAAAAAAGTTATGCCCTTAATGCTTAAAGGCGAATCTCCGGGCGGATGCACGAATAAAAAAGATTGCGAAAGCTATTGCTCCGACAATTCACACTTCGAGGAATGTATTAATTTTTCCGAAAAAGCCGGACTGATGAATAAAGAAGAGCTTGATATGGCGAGGAAAACCGGAGGCAAAGGACCGGGCGACTGCAAATCAAAAGAAGAATGTGAAAATTATTGCAATATTCCTGAAAACCAAGAAGCCTGTATGGCGTTTGCCACAGACAAAGGTCTTATTCCGCCCGAGCAACTCCAAGAGATGAAAGATGGAATGGAAAAAATGAAAACGTCTTTGTCTCAGGCGCCGGCTGAAGTGACTGATTGTCTTAAACAAAATTTCGGAGAAGACGCCATAACTAAAATGCAAAACGGCGAATTCACGCCCGGCGCCAAAAGCGGAGAAATCATAAAAACCTGCTTTATGAAAATGGGCGAGATAATGCGCCAACGCGGAGAAAAAGAAGGCTTTGGCGCTTCCGATTTGCCCCCCGGAATTCAGCAAAACATTCAAGAACAAATCCAACAAAAATTCGGCAATTCAAAAGAACCGCCCACCCAGGAGCAAATAAACCAATTCAAAGAACAAATTCAAGAACAGACTAAAAATCAAATGCAGGGAGAAATAAAAGGGCAAATACCCGCCGGCACGCAAGGAATTCAAAATGAGGTTCCCGAACAATTCAAAAATATGCAAGGGCCTCCTTCGCAAAGCCAGATAGACGCGATTAAAAAACAGATGGAAGAGCAATACAGAAGCCAGATGCCATCGGGAAACACGGGCGGTCCGGTGCCCGCGCCAACGCAAATACCACCTACCCAATAAATTTGCCTAATACAAAAAAGACCTCGCAATAACAGCGAAGTCTTTTTTTATTTTATATTACCGGCTTTATTTATCTCTCTAATGTAATCGCAATAATCGCAATTTGGACCCGCTTCCGGAATTTTGTCTGCATTCAAACACTTATGTGCTTCCAGAATGATTTTTTCTATCCACGAGCCGTTGCCCGTGTAAGGAATCAGTGTTATATCAAATTCAAGCCTCGCGTCAAACGCTTGGCGGTCCGTTTTGCCATTGCAATAAACAAAATATCCCGTATTGGAAACTTTATAGCCGTTTTTCCGCAAAAGCCATTGATATATTTCCATCTGTCTTTTGTATCCATCTTGCCATTCCTTATTGAGCTCAATAATTTTTTCGTCTTTTGAAGTGGCTTTATAATCGACGACAATATATTCTCCTTTAGAATTTTGCCAAAGGTCGTCTATGGCGCCATGAATCAAAAAGTTTGTCGGCTCGTGCAGATATTGGATGCCGGTAAAATTATGCCGCCATTTCTCCAAATCTTCGTGCGGAACCGGCCGGGCATCCACGCCGTATTTTTCAATCAATGGATGCTTTGTGCCATTGGCTCGATGTATATCAAATTCAAGTTTTAAAAGTCTGTCAACCGCCGAATTTAAAGAAAATGGGAACCCCGGCGGACGGCCGACTCCAAGCCGGCGATCAAAATAAAAACACCTCGGGCATTCAAAAAACAAATCTATTTTTGAACGCGAAAGTTTAAACGGCTCTTGAGAGCCAGGCTTGTAAAGATTATTAGTACGCTTAGAGTTGTAGTATTGGCTCATAATATAAACCTAAAAAGAATTACTTGCCCCGTAGCGAATTTCGGCTTAACTTGTTTAGCGAAGCCTGCCGAAATTCTGCTATCGGGGTAGTATTGCGACATAAGTGTTTAAATCCTACGCTTTATGCCGGAATAAATCAAAAAATTATAAAAATAAAAAATGCCTTATTAAAAGAAAAATGTTTATGAGCCAAAAAACAACTCCGCTCGCTGTTAAAAATAAAACCACTTTTGTTGGAATATCCATACCCAGTTAACACTACTTTGAAC
>Ga0208045_1000024_pt1 | contig 76212 bp, 63 predicted proteins | sample PL_2010_200m_FD_184160 | JGI IMG/M metagenome (GOLD analysis project Ga0208045, IMG submission 184160) | Freshwater microbial communities from Powell Lake, British Columbia, Canada to study Microbial Dark Matter (Phase II) - PL_2010_200m... | ecosystem: Environmental > Aquatic > Freshwater >...
CCCCATGCCTCCCATGCCAAACATACCGCCACCCCCCATCGCCCCGAGAAAATCCTGCATGGAGAAATTCTGCTGGTTGATGTTGTTGCTCTGCGCAAGCACGGTGAGGCGACGCGTCCCCTGAAAGATATTTACGTTGCCAACAGACTGGTACTTTCCTTCGTCACCAATCGCGCCGACCAGGCGACCGAATTGTCCCCTCCGCCTGTCGGGCCGGGTGATAATATTCATCGTCCTCGCTGTCTGCCCGTCGTTGAAGCTGGTGAGCTCCGATTGGTCGCTGAGCTTGTCATACACCTGGATCTTGTCGATCACCTCCGCCGGGAGATTGCGTAACGCGATCATCGGATCGTCGCCGAAAAATCGCCGACCGTCGACCAGAATCTGAGCGACATCCTCGCCCTGCGCCTTGACGGTGTTGTTCTCGATCGTCACGCCGGGGAGGCGAGAGACGAGCTCCTCAGCTGTCGCATCAACATTCATCTTGAACGCCTTCGAGTTGAATTGAACCGTGTCCCCCATCTGGACCACCGGCGGTGCCTCGCCCGTCACGATGTACTCTTTCATAAGAATCGAGGTCTGGACCATGAGGATCGTTCCGACATCGACCTGAGTTCCCAGGGCCGTGATCTTTTTCTGCTGCTCGTGGTATCCAACGTATGAGACCTTTACGGTGTACACCCCGGGAACCGCGCTCGTGAAGAAAAACCTTCCGTCCTTGAATGCCTGTGTGAAGTGCCGCACACTCGTATCGGCGACACTCGTCAATGTGACGCTGGCTCCCGCAAGCGGGGAACGAGTTGAAAAATCCACAACGGTTCCGGACAAACGGGTTTGCTGTCCGACCGTCGTCCATGTCAAGAGCAGACAGACACACAGGATCAGGTAAGATCGTCTCATGTTCTTCTCAGCGTAAGGCGTTGACGGCCCATCATGAATTGAGCCGGAAGCTTGCTCAGTGCATTGTACACCATGCCAAGCGTTAGACCATCCGGAACAGTATTTCTTGCGCAAAAAAGGGGGTCTGCCTGACTGCGTTCATAGGTTGTTCCCGTCCGGCAAGAGATGGAACGGCCATCTCCAGCGAAAGTCGCGCAGAGCGAATGATAACCGAAGCCGAAAACGCGACTGGGAAGTTTCCTGAGAAATTCCAAAGACTCGAAATGCAAAGAGTGTGCGTCTCAATATGTCGCATGATCTCGCCGGATAGTTCTGTTTTGCGAACTCCATTAACTCTCGTTGGAAATCAGAAAGCTGAACCGTCTTTCCAGGCTGGAGAGGGGGAGGATTGTCGATGACAGGGTGAAGTGTACGATACCCGACAAGAGCCTTCCTGGCATCCGCTTTGACGATGGTTCCCGTGGATCTTCAAACATCTCGGGTCGATGTTCGGTCCAAGACATACCAGATGCCGTTAGAGCGTTTGAAGAGAGAGATGCGCTGCTTCATGCTAACCTCCGCGTTGGTTTTGGTTAGCAGGTTTGTTAGCAGGCTTGAGAGATGTTGTTCGGCGGACGTCCTTGAAAAAGGAAAAGCCTGAAAACATTTGCTATTCTCAAGCTCTTTGGTCGGAACGGCCCCGACCGACAACGTCGGGGCAGGCGGGAGATTCCGCTCACGAGCGGGATTCAAACAGCAGAACCGGATGTGTTCGTTTGGTTTGAGCGACCTTCTGAGGACCCGTCCCAAGGCCAATCAATTGGTTGAACGCGTCAAGATGCGCAGCAGCACCGACGAAAAGATAGCTGACGAGGAGAAGAGTAACGACAATATGTCGTTACTCTCTTAGGCATGAATAATCTGATCTGCCTATACCTTACATATCTCACGAATAATATGCAAGCAGAATCGTGACGCTCGAGTAAAACCGACCAGGAATTTGAACTCCTATGCAGCTCAGACCATCGAGCAACCGAAGCACTCTCGCTGGAATGGCTGTTCATATACTAGACGACAGCAGTTCAAACGCAATAGAGGCGATTCCGGCTCAGAATGAAAAAGTTCTGACCGGTCTTGACGGATGAGGATTCTCTTTGAAAGTGGTTGCAGGTGCAGGAAGAGGACATGATACAACAATTCAAGAACTCTTCCAGTAGCTCCTGATTTGTTCGATTGTAGAATTCGGATACCCCCCCCACGGCGGCATCAAACGCCCGCACGTGAAATTCTATAGTGTTCTTAGACGCGTGCGGATTCATCCCCACGGAAATTTGCGCTTATGGTGGCTTCGTGGGGAGGCATTCTGTACATACTTGCAACTTACAATATTGTAAGTTACATCGGGTGCCACAATGACGTCTCCCATTCACGTTCCTATCATCTTTGCCGACCTCAAAGGGAGTGCAATACTTCGGACCAAATCCTCCAAAAATGAAACTCCATGACCGGCTGAGGGACACTGAGCTGAAGCTCAAGAAGCCGAATGTCGCCCTCGATGTATACATCATTTCAACAACTTCGATGGAAGCATTGCGCAATGAGGGATGGACTCAATCGGCTGAGGAGTGGGCCGCCAATCATGTGTTGTTCCAGCTAACCCAGAATTATCTTCAGAGCATCTTCAGCGTCGAGAGCTGAAAGCAGCGTTCTCCTCTCCCATCCTGTCATTTTCATATCGATTAAGTTTCCCTTATCATTCTTGTATACTCCTTTCAGACATCCGGTGCGAGAACAAGACCTCATAAAGCGAATCCGGGCAAACGATCCGCGAGCCTTCAAGGAAGTGTTCGATTCCAACGTCACCCTGATCCACAATGTCTGCTTCCGTATGCTCGGCAACCGTCAAGATGCGGAAGACGTGACGCAAGAGGTCTTCCTCGAAGTCCACAAATCTCTCAAACGGTTCCGATTCGAGTCGAAGCTCTCCACATGGTTCTATCGTATCGCTGTAAACCGCTCATTGAACCATCAGCGCAAGAAGAAGCTGGACCGATGGCTTTCTCTTGATTTCAATGCGATCGAGGAAGGCACGGAGAACCTTGATATCCCGGGCGCGAATGACGAGAGTCCCAGTGACTTGATTGAGAAGAAGGATACGGAGCGTATCGTGCAGGAGGCAATCGGCAAGCTCCCCGAACGCCAACGAACAGCCCTCCTGTTGCACAGGTATGAGGAACTCCCCTACCAGGAGATAGCCAGTATAATGGATGTCACTGTCGCCTCTGTCGAATCTCTCTTGCACCGGGCCAAGCAGACTCTGGCGAAGGAGCTTTTTCCGTTGAAGAAAGACCTTTAGAATGACCGCAGGTTTTTCCAGCGAGGTGTGTCAAATTATCGGAAAGGCGAATTCGCAATGACTCACTCAGAAATTCAGCAACACCTCCTGCGATACCTCGACGGTGACCTGCCGGATGAGAAAATGCGGCAAATTCGGGAGCATCTGTCCACCTGTCCCGTCTGCGCCGAACGACATACTGTGCTTGCATCGCTATGGCTGTCGGAGAGCAGGTTGGAGAAAGTGAAGCCTTCTCCTTTTCTCTGGACAAGGCTTCAGGCACGCATCGAGGAGTACGAGCAGACGCCGGCATTCGTTCGGGATTTGAAGAAAATCTTACAGGGAGTCCTGGTGCATCCGTTTCCTACTCTCGCAGTCATTGCTGCAATAGTGATGGGCATCTACATCGGCACCCCACGTCAGTCTCAGAGGCATGCCGATGGACAACTGGTCGGTCAGGCCTCTGCCAAAGTGGAAGATCTTGGATTGGACCAGTTTGACGTAGTCCCCCCCAGCGCGCTCGGCAGATCGCTGGTTGAAATATCAAGCATACAAAAGTAAGGGGTTGGTATGAGAAGGAATACGGTTTACGTTGCAGCAATTTTCTTGACGGTTGTCAATCTCGCTGCATTCGGCGCGTTGCTCTATAACCGTTGGAGTAATGGACAACCACCACAGCCGCCCGACATACGCGCGCAACGGTTTGAGCAGATGAAACGAGAGTTGTCACTTTCCGCAGAACAAACCGCACAACTCGACATATACCGGACTACGTTCCATGGGGAACTTGACTCGCTCACCACGCAGTTAGTCCTTGCGCGGACACAGCTGGCTCACGCACTTTGGCAACCAATGAAGGATACCACCCGCATCAACACCATGTTGGACGATATAAGTCGCCTGCAATCGACTGCGCAAAGACGCGTGATTTCTCACCTCCTCGATGTCAGGAGTATGCTCAATCCTGAGCAGCAAAAGCAATTCCTAGCTATCGTTCTTGAGCGATTTTCTTCTCGGTCTGATGAGCCTATGCCTGGACGCCCATCTCGCTGAAACGGGTCCCCTCAAGTTCTTCCGCCTGTTCACCATACCCACCGCAAGTTTTCATTCCTGCCCGTGTCTAATCTTTGGCAGCAATCAAGTGGAGCAAATGAATGAAAAGAAATTGGTACGGCATCGTTGGCATCATCGTACTCGTTGGCGCAGTTGTGACTGTGGGCACTCTGATCTTCCACAGCAATAGCAAGAAGTCCTCTGCGCTGCAAACGGCACAGGTCGTGCGGCGTGACATCGGCTCGACAGTTCTTGCTACAGGCATCATTAAACCGATGGTTGGCGCGGAAGTCAAAGTGGGCTCCCGTATTTCGGGCGTGGTCAAGCGGCTGCGAGCGAACATTGGAGACTACGTCAAGACCGGCCAAATCATCGCCGAGCTCGATGATGCGGAGCTCCAGGCACGGCTCAGCCAGAACCTCGCCACGTTGGCCAAGGCGCAAGTCGACCTCAATTTTGCACGAATCACCTTTGAGCGCGCACAATCGCTGAGGCAAAAGGACCTCAATTCGACTCAGGATGCAGACCAGGCGGAAGCCTCGTTGAAGTCAGCCGAGGCTCTACTGAAACAGGCTGAAGCCAACCTTGAGTACGCGAAAGTGCAGGTGAGCTACACAACGATCGTTACCCCCATCTCAGGCGTCATTGCCTCCGTTTCCACACAGGAAGGCGAGACGGTGTTAGCCAGTCTCGCAGCCCCAACGTTCGTGAGCATCATAGATCTGCGTCGCCTTGAAGTTCAAGTGTACGTCGATGAAACGGACATCGGAAAAATAAAGGTTGGTCAACAAGCGAGCTTCACTGTCGACACCTATTCTGACACAGATTTCAAAGGCACGGTCACGGCGATCTATCCCAAAGCGGTCATTCAAGACAACGTCGTGAACTACATCGTAACGGCGGAAATCGCAGGATCCCAGGGAAAAATCCTGCGTCCTGAGATGACCACCAATGTGACGATCTCCCTCGAAACACGAAAGAATGTCCTCGCAGTTCCTACAAGCGCCATCACACGCGAGAGGGGCGACCGGTACGTGACGGTGACGGAAGGCGAAAACAGAATCCAACGCAAAGTGAAAACCGGATGGAAGGACAATGGCTATACTGAGATCATCAGCGGATTGAAAGAAGGAGAACGAGTTCTTGTCCCTGAAAACAAATAGCCACGGCGCGGGAACAGATGCACAGTGTCATAACTATCTCCTGATCTGACATAAACTCAAAAGGATGGATTTGAAAAACATACTTCTCTTAATCATGGCGCTTTCACTGACTCTGCTTGCTCAGACTCTTTTCTCTCAAGAGAAGACTGGAAGCATATCGGGTGAGGTGCGCGATGCTGTGACCAAGCAGCCACTTCCCGGGGCAAACGTGTTCGTACCCGGGACAACGATCGGAACAACAAGCGACGACAAGGGCTATTATATCATTAAGAATATTGCCCCCGGCAAGTATCACGTAAAGGCGTCAATCATCGGATATGAGAGTTCCAGCAATCCCGATGTGGTTGTTATTCCGCAGCGGAACAAAATGATCTCTTTCAATCTGAAGGCTTCGCCTGTTGAAATGGATGCCGTCACCATTCAAAGTGATTACTTTGCCAAACCGGATGAAAACGTTGTCAGCATTCGGACCTTATCGCCGGAAGAAATTCGCCGCTCACCAGGATCTGCTGAAGATATTTTTCGCGTCATGCAATCAATGCCCGGTGTTGCAACCGCGGGTGGGAAAAGTGCGCAGCTGATTGTTCGTGGCGGAAGCCCCGACGAAAATCTTACGCTTCTCGACAATATCGAAATCTATAACCCGATTCATTTTGCCCGCACTGGTGAATCTATGGGCATTATTTCTATTGTGAATCCTGCGCTTCTCGAAAAAGTCGACTTTCTCACAGGCGGATTTCCTGCAAAGTATGGAGATAAAATGTCGTCCGTATTTGATATGACATTGCAAAACGGAAATAAAGAACTCTATAATACGGATGTGAACGCAAATGTTGCCGGATTCGGCGTGACGATGGACGGACCTCTCGTGGAGAACAGTTCGATGGTCTTTTCTCTCCGGCGCGGATTTTTCGATATTCTCACATCACTACTGAACAAACCTGCTGCGCCACGGTATTACGATGCTGTTGGTAAGATTACGTATGATCTCGATCCGAATAATAGGATCAGTCTTGTTGGCTTCTATTATTTAGACCAGATCGATAAACTTGGTTCGACGAAAGAATCTTCTGCCATGAGCAAATATGACTATCTTGCGCGCGATGATTACGGCTCTGCATTGGGATTGAATTGGCGCTTGCTTATTTCACAACATGCATTTGTGCTTACAACTGTTTCATTTACGGGAAATGGATGGACAACGCGTCAGGGAAGCGAAACAAACCGCGCCCTGCGTGGTGAAGACATTCTTGAAGAGGAGTTTGCCATCAAATCAGAATTAGCGTATCAGTTTTCTCCTGTACTCGATCTTAAAATAGGAGGATTTGTGAAACTGATTGATTCGAAGAATGAATCATGGACACCCGAAGACACAACACGAAGCGGAGTCATTATTCCGGCTGCGACAATTTCTTATATACCGGATATGACGTCGAAAGCCGCTCTGTACGTGCAATCCTCCTATCGAATCGTACAACCTGTAACTATTTCTGTCGGATTACGGTTTGATCGTTTCGCCCTGACGAATGAAAGCAATGTCAGTCCGCGTCTTGCTCTTTCGTATAGATTTTTGGAATCAACATCGCTCAATCTAGCGTGGGGAAAATATATTCAATCGCCGGCGAGTTATCAGATCTCGCCCGATCCTCGGAATCTTTTACTGAAGAGTAGCACAGCATTTCATTATGTTGCCGGACTCGAACATCGTCTGGCCGACGACACACGCGCCACGGTAGAAGTATATCAGAAAGAACTTTCCAATTTAGTTGTTGATCCTGACAGCTCAAATCTTTTGCTCAATACCGGAAGTGGTTATGCACGCGGTGTAGAGCTTTCTTTGCAAAAGAAATTCACCGACGGGTTTGTCGGCAGCGCATCGTATTCATATTCAGTTTCGAAACGAAGAGATAATAGCACGCAGGCGTTGTACGATTTTGAATTCGATCGCCCGCACATCATGAATCTAATCGCTGGAATGGAAGTTGGCAAAGGCTGGCAGATAGGTGCGAAGTTTCAGTATGCGTCCGGCAACCCATACACGCCAGTCGTCGGGGCAGTGATGAAGAACGGGGTGTACTATGTTGTAGACGGCGGGTACAACTCAGCCCGCTATCCAGCGTACCACAAGCTCGATGTCCGGATTGATAAGAAATTCCATTTCAACTCTTGGACATTAATGGCATACGTTGACCTATGGAATGTCTATAACCGTCAGAATATTCTTTCGTATTCTTACAAAGTTGACTCAGATGGCATCATCACAACCACGCCACGGTATGACTTCGGGGTGTTGCCGATTATTGGTTTGTCGGCTCAGTTCTGAGGAACATGGATGCTCATCTCTCAAAAACCACTGACAACACATTTGAGCAGCCCTGTGCTCACCCCGTTTCGTTGTCGGGCTTCATGGGCATAACGGAATGCATTCACAGACCAAAACGAAATCAGGAGAACATCTTATGAAGAGCACCGTGATCAAAGCTACAGACCTGACAAAGGTCTACAACAAAGGAGTCGGAGGAGAAGTGTATGCAGTGCGTGACGTCTCGCTGGAGATACAGAAGGGAGAGTACGTCGCGATCATGGGAGCGTCGGGCTCAGGCAAATCAACCCTTATGAACATCCTCGGCTGTCTCGATAAGCCGACCAGCGGCTCGCTGAAGCTGGACGGCGTCGAGGTAAGCACACTCACCGACGAAGAGCTTGCCACCGTACGCAATCGGAAAATCGGCTTCGTGTTTCAATCCTTCAACCTGCTTGCGCGGACGAATGCACTGGAAAACGTCGAACTTCCTCTGATCTACTCAGACCGCACCGACATTACGCGACTCGCACGCGAGGCGCTCGCGTCCGTGGGACTGGCGGACCGCGTGCATCACAACCCGGGCGAGCTTTCCGGCGGTCAGCAACAACGCGTGGCGATTGCCCGGGCGCTCGTCACCGACCCGGAAATCATCTTCGCCGACGAACCGACGGGGAACCTCGACAGCCGCTCGAGCCTTGAGATCTTGTCCCTCTTCCAGCAACTGAACGAGAAAGGCGGAACGATCGTGCTCGTAACGCATGAAGCTGATATCTCCGAACATGCCCGGCGAATCATTAAGATTGCCGATGGAAGAATCATCAGCGATGAAGTGAATCCTCAGCCGAGAGTTGCAGAGCAGGAGATGAGCACTCTCGTTTCTAAGGAGGTGTCCGATGAAAACAAGTAGAGTGCTGAAAGTTGCCTTCAAGGGATTGGCAAGAAACAAGCTCAGAACATTCTTGATGATGATTGGCATCGTCATTGGTATCACGGCTCTGACCGTGATTGTCTCGCTCGGCGAGGGGAGCAAGCGCCAGGTGATGGAGCGAATGAAAAAAATGGGCGCGGATGCCAGTTTGATGGTAAGGCCCGGCGCCGGCGTCCAGCGCGGAATGCCCGAAGGTCAGGCCGGAATTACAACGCTAACTTTGGAAGACGCGAAAGCCATTGAAGAGGAAATCAAAAATGTCAATAAACTTGCACCGGTGATGGTGCGGGGCGGAGCCTCCGTGAAGTACAGTGTCCAGCAGTCGTCGCCGACGGTGTTTGGCGTTACTCCTATCTGGCGCGTGGTTCGCACGTTCGATGTGGAACGTGGCGAGTTCATCGACGAGGAAGATCTCTCGTCCGCCGCACGCGTCTGCCTTCTGGGTCGACAAGTGGTGAAGGATCTGTTCGGCGATGAGGACCCGCTCGGTCAATCGGTGATGATCAACAATGTCGCTTTTCAGGTCAAAGGGGTGCTGCAATCGAAAGGGGCGAGCACAGGTGGGGGCAATCTGGATAACCGCATTCTTGTCCCGCTCAGCACTTTTTCCAAACGGCTTTTCAATCAAACCCATCTCAACCAAATTGTGATTCAACTGTCCAATGTGCCGGCGATGTACGAAACCGCAGAGGAGGTAAAAGCGCTGTTGCGGGAGCGTCATCAACTGGCTGCAACGGCACCCGATGACTTTACCATCCGCATCCCTGAAGAGGCGTTGAAAACGGCAACCGCGGTCTCCAGCACGATGACGATCCTCCTCAGCCTCGTCGCCGGCGTGTCCCTCATCGCTGGCGGGGTGGTGGTGATGAACATCATGCTCATCTCGGTCACGGAACGGAAGCGGGAGATCGGTCTGCGTAAAGCGGTGGGGGCGAGGCGGCGGGACATTCTGGCGCAGTTCCTGATCGAAGCGACGGTGGTGACCGTCGCCGCCGGTATCATTGGCATCGTGTTCGGATATGGAAGCGCGGAAGTGGCGGCGCTGTTTGCGGGGACACCGCCCGCGATCTCGTGGGTCGTGTTCGTGCTCGGGTGCGGCTTCTCCGCCCTTGTCGGAATTGCCTCAGGCATGTATCCAGCCCGCAAGGCCGCGTCCCTAGATCCCATTGAGGCCCTCCGATGAACCTCTCGCGCAGCATCATGAAGATTGCCGACGGAAAAATCATCAGCGATGAAGTGAATCCTCAGCCGAGAGTTGCAGAGCAGGAGATGAGCACTCTCGTTTCTAAGGAGGTGTCCGATGAAAACAAGTAGAGTGCTGAAAGTTGCCTTCAAGGGATTGGCAAGAAACAAGCTCAGAACATTCTTGATGATGATTGGCATCGTCATTGGTATCACCGCTCTGACTTTGATCGTATCAGCAGGCCTGGGAGCGCAGGACCGTGTGATGGAACGCGTGAAGAAATTTGGACTTGAGAGCATGATGGTATTTGCAGGAGGAGGACGCGAAATGGGACAGCCGAGGAGTGGTCAGCCCGCCACAACGCTAACCCTGGAAGACGCCGCGACCATGAAACAAGAAATCAAGGCCATTGCCGACGTTGCTCCTTTCATTCAAAAGCGTCAGGGAGAGGTGAAGTATCAAGACAAGTCCACAACCACCATCGTGATCGGCGCTACCCCGTCGTGGGCGCCCGTGTGGGATTGGGATGCAGCGGAGGGCGACTTCATCACGGACGAAGATATGGCAAGTCTCTCGCGTGTATGTGTTATCGGTCCTACCGTGCAAAAGGAATTGTTCGGAACAGCAAATCCTATCGGTGAACAACTCCGTATAGGATCCGTGCAATTCGAAGTCAAAGGCATCATGCAGGCAAAGGGAACCGGTCCCGGCGGGGGAGACCATGACGACCGCATTTATATCCCGCTCAGCACGCTAATGAGGCGTGTGGCAAACGTTGACTACATTTCTGCCATTAAAGTGCGTCTGACCACGGCAAAGGACATGGATAAAACCGCGGCGGAGATCAAGTCGCTCCTTCGTGAACGGCACAAATTGTCTCCGGGAACCCCGGACGATTTCACCATCACAACGCCGACTGAAGTCACGAAGATGGCGGAGAAGATCTCCGGCACGTTCAACATTTTCCTTGCGCTCGTGGCCGGCATCTCGCTCATCGCAGGTGGCGTGGTCGTGGCAAACATCATGCTCATTTCAGTCAATGAGCGACGCAGAGAAATCGGGTTGCGCAAGGCTGTCGGCGCACAGCGCAAGGACATTATGCTTCAATTCCTTTATGAAGCTGTCGCAGTTACATTGACCGGAGGGGTCATTGGCATTGTGTTGGGGGCAATTGGCGCGAAGATTCTCGAAGCGATCACGCAAATGCCGACGTCCATTTCATGGGAAAGCGTCGCGCTCGGAGTTGTCTCTTCAAGTGTCGTGGGGATCGTTGCAGGACTGCAACCCGCGAAAAGAGCTGCGGCACTGCAGCCCATCGAAGCATTGAGAGCCTGATGAAGATTGCTCGAAGCATCGGCATCTCTCGAAAACAATTGGCAGCTCATAAGCTGAGGACCGCACTGGCTCTTCTTGGCATCGTCATCGGCGTCTCTGCTGTTATCATTATGGTAGCCATCGGCAACGGCGCCCAGGAGGAAGTGCTATCGAAAATAGAAGCGATGGGAACGAACCTGCTGGTTGTGAATGCGGGACAAGTGCAGAAGAGCGCCGGGCGGCAACAAATTCGGGGAACGGTCACGACGCTCACCCTCGAAGATGCCGAAGCAATCGGACGTGAGTGTGCAACGGTCGACGCTGTTGCACCCCTGCAGGCCAAAAAGATACAAGTGAAGTACGGCGACCTCAGCACGAACACAACTGTTGTCGGCACCACAACGGAGTTCCAAAGGGTCAGAAACTTCCGAGTCGCGACTGGCGCTTTCTTCACTGATGAGGAAAATCTGGCGTCCCGCCGCGCAGCAGTCCTCGGACAATCGGTCCTGAAGAACCTGTTTGAAGGACACAGTCCCATCGGCGAGACCATTCACGTCGGTAAGGTCCCTTTCGAAGTCATCGGTGTGATGGAACCGAAGGGCGTGGACCTCAACGGTGCCGACCAGGACGACCAGATCTTCATCCCTATCCGGACGGCACTGCGACGCGTTTTCAATCTTACGTACATTAACACAATCAACATTCAGACAACAAGCAGTGAAATGATGGGACGAGCTTCCATGCAAATCGCCGAAGTGTTGAGAGATCGACACCGTCTGAATAAACAACACAAGCTGGACGATTTCACTATCCAAAATCAATCTGACCTACTTGCGGCGCAGCGGGAGACTACAGACACCTTTACGATGCTCATCGGCAGCATTGCAGGCATCTCACTGCTTGTCGGCGGCATCGGTATCCTTGCCATCATGCTCATCGCCATTCGCGAGCGCACGAATGAGATCGGCCTGCGCATGGCTGTCGGGGCAAGTCGAAAAGACATTCTGATACAGTTTGTTGCGGAGGCTTCCATCCTCGCTGTCGGAGGCGGTATTGCCGGTGTGGTTCTGGGAGTGATCGGCTCCTTGTTCGTTGCCATCGGGACAATGTGGTCCATTAGTGTTTCCCTCTCTTCAATTCTGATCGCGTTTGGATTCTCCTTCGTCGTGGGACTGTTCTTCGGCGTTTATCCAGCGCGCAAGGCATCGCTTCTCGATCCGATTGAAGCATTAAGGAGCGAGTAAGCTAAGGATGGAAGAAGTCTCCGGCAACAAAACGATAGTGCGAAGTATGCGGCGAGTACGTGCCGATGGCGTGTTCGTTCTGCTCTCGCGGACGAACCTCCATCCAATCCGCTCTTGTGCACACTCTGGACCCATTCAATGTCATGAATATTGACGATTTCTGCGAAAGGACCTGAACCATGTGGATTGTTAGACTGGCGCTGCGACGCCCTTATACCTTCGTGGTGGCGGCGCTCCTGCTTTTGATACTAACACCGTTTGTGGTGTTGCGAATGCCAACTGACATCTTTCCGTCGATCAATATTCCTGTTGTGAGTGTGGTTTGGACATATAACGGATTGAACGCGCGGGAGGTGGAACAACGAATCGTCTACAATCACGAACGGATGATCGCAACATTAGTCAACGACCTTGAACACACTGAATCTACCTCTTACAGCGGAGTCGGAGTGATAAAGGTGTTTCTCCAGCCCGGCGCATCCGTGCCGCAAGCAGTAGCCCAGATAACCGCAAGCGCCCAGACGATATTGCGTTCTCTTCCGCCAGGAATAACTCCGCCGTTCATAGTACAATACAATGCATCCAGCGTCCCGATTCTCCAGTACAGCCTCGCCAGCGAGCAGCTCTCCGAACAGGAACTCCAGGACATTGCGATGAATCGCGTGAAGATCGGTCTTTCAACTGTGCCCGGTGCATCCGTACCGATGCCTGCCGGCGGTAAGATACGAGTAGTCGCCGTTGATCTGGACCTTGCAGCACTCGAAGCGAAGAACCTGGCTCCACAAGATGTCATCATCGCACTTAACGCGCAAAATCTTATTCTACCCGGCGGCACGGCAAAAATCGGCTCTACCGAATATGACGTCTCGTTGAATGGCAGCCCGACTGTACTTGCAGCGCTGAATGACATTCCCATAAAAACAGTCAACGGCGCAGTCATTCGTATCCGCGACGTGGCGCAGGTGCATGATGGATCTCTGCCACAGGCAAACATAGTCCGTCTGGATGGTTTGCGCGGGGTTTTGGTTACCATACTTAAGAGCGGCGCCGCTTCGACGTTGCGTGTCGTCGATGGCGTGAAAAAAGCAATGCCGCGGATTCTTAGCGCTCTTCCATCCGGCGTGCAAGTAAAAGAATTCGCAGATCAATCTGTATTTGTCCGGGCCGCTATTAATGGTGTTGTTTACGAAGGTGTGATTGCAGCAGCGTTGACGGCATTGATGATTTTGTTGTTTCTTGGCAGTTGGCGCGGGACATTTATTATTGCCACCTCTATTCCGCTTTCCATCCTGGTATCTATCATTGCGCTCAGTGCACTTGGCGAGACCATCAATCTGATGACGCTTGGCGGTCTCGCGCTCTCAGTCGGAATTCTCGTGGACGATGCTACGGTGGAAATAGAAAATGTGCATCGTCAAATGGCACTTGGAAAGCCAACGCTCCAGGCAATTCTCGATGGTGCGCAAGAGGTTGCCCTGCCTGCATTCGTCTCCTCGCTGAGCATCTCTATTGTGTTTGTCCCTATGTTTTTTCTCACCGGCGTGGCGCGTTACCTCTTTGTGCCCCTTGCTGAAGCAGTCGTATTTGCAGTACTTGCCAGCTATATCATTTCACGCACATTGGTTCCGACCCTGGTCAAATGGTTCTACCGCAAAGCGAGATATGAAGGGCATCCAACCAACCCGGGCGATGCTGTGCCGCAGCTTCGCCCGTTCATAATGTTTCAGATCCGTTTTGAGGGTGGCTTCTCGCGATTCCGCGAAGGTTACCGCAGATTCTTGGGAAGAGTGTTATCGCGTCGCAGCACATTCGCAATCGCATTCCTTGCATTTTGCGCCGGCACACTGCTGCTCATTCCGCTCCTTGGTCAGGACTTCTTCCCGTCAGTCGATGCGGGACAATTCAGACTGCACATTCGTGCTCGTACCGGAACAAGGATTGAGGAGACAGTTAAGCTTGTTAACCGTGTGGAGTCCGCAATTCGCCAGGAAATTCTGCCATCTGAAATAGGCGGCATACTCGACAATATCGGCGTTCCGGGCGGGGGACTTCCTCTTACATACATAGATAATGGTTTGGTTGGAACGGGTGATGCCGATGTTCTTGTCTCCCTGAAGACTGGTCATCATCCTACTGCAGATTATGTAAAGCGTTTGCGTTCCCGGCTCAACAGAGAATTTCCTGGAACCACATTCTATTTTCTCCCTGCAGACATTGTGAATCAAACGATTAACTTCAGTCTTCCAGCACCGATCGATATCCAGATAGCGGGCAGGGAACTCGAGCAAAACCATGCTCTTGCCGAACAGCTTGCTCAGAACATACGCAGAATACCAGGCGCTGTTGACGTGCGCGTCCAACAGATTACAGATCAGCCGGAACTTCAGTTTGCGGTTGACCGCACGAAGGCATCGGAAATCGGCATGTCGGAACGCGATGTAGCCAACCAGGTATTGTTGAACCTTAGCGGCAGCAGTCAGACACAGCCTAACTACTGGGTTAACCCGGTTAACGGCGTTCAATACCCAGTGAATGTCCGCGTTCCAGAATACGCAATAAGTTCTATCAGCGCACTCAATTCCATGCCGGTAAGCGGCAGCCAGCCCGGCAAAAACAACACGCAGGTGCTGGCTAACCTCGCACCGGTAACTCTCAAGAACACTTCGCCCATTTATTCCCATTATGACGTCCAGCCTGTGATAGATGTTTACGCGGGAATAAGCAGCCGCGATCTTGGCGGTGTTTTGGAAGATGTTGCGCCGCTCATTGAAAAGGTGAACAAACAACTTCCGAAAGGGAGTTTCATTATGGTCCGCGGCCAAGCAGAGACGATGCGTTCGAGCCTTATTGGGCTTGTGATTGGATTGCTGATGGCGATAGCTCTTGTTTATCTTCTGCTGGTTGTGAATTACCAAAGCTGGCTCGATCCCTTCATCATCATCACCGGAATCACCGGCTCACTTGCAGGGGTCATATGGGGCTTGTATCTGACATTCACGACAATCAGCATACCCGCATTACTCGGTGCAATCATGAGCGTTGGTGTTGGCACTGCCAATTCAATCCTCTTGGTGACCTTCGCACGTGACAACATGCGGAAAGGGATGGATCCGTTGACTGCTGTCTGGGAAGCGGGCACTACACGATTGCGTCCGGTGCTTATGACAGCGCTCGCAATGATTATCGGTATGTTCCCGATGGCGCTTGGACTTGGCGAAGGTGGCGAGCAGAATGCGCCTCTCGGTCGTGCGGTAATTGGCGGGCTGGCAATGGCTACATTCGCAACTTTGTTTCTTGTCCCTGCAATGTTTCGTCTATTGCACACGAAGACTCTCTCGAGTCCGTCACCGGATGAGCTTGGTGTTTTGAGCGACAAAATAAATTAAGAAGGTATTGCTATGATAGTAAGACAAGATGATTCAATAGAACCAACACAAACTAAGGAAGGCTCAGTGGCGCCTGCCCGTTCACGTATGAAAATGAAACCAATAGCGTTAGTTATCGGCGCGATAACAGTATTTGTGGTTGCCGGTCTGATTCCACGATTGCAGCAGCGGGCTGCATTAGAAGTCGAGACTCGTGAATTAGCTGTTCCAAAGGTCTCGGTCGTGCTGCCAACTCCCGGCAAAGCTGGAGTCGAACTCGTACTTCCTGCTGAAATCCAGCCGTGGGTAGAAGCTCCTATTCATGCCCGCGCCACCGGCTACTTGAAACAGTGGCTTGTGGATATTGGCGCGACGGTTAAGGCGGGGCAGCTTCTGGCAGTGATAGAAACACCCGAATTAGATCAGGAACTCGACCAGGCACGGCATCAACTCACTCAGTCAGAAGCTGCGTTATCCCTGGCGAAAACTACTGCTGCCCGCTACGCTGAACTCATCAAGAGCGCCAGTGTCAGCGAGCAAGATAACGCAGAGAAACAATCCGACCTTGCATTGAAGACAGCCACAGTTTCTGCTGCACGTGCCAACGCTCGGCGCCTTGAGTACCTGCAATCTTTTTCTCGGGTTACAGCACCATTCGCTGGAACCATCACTGCTCGGGAATGCGATACGGGTGAGCTTATTGCCGCTTCCGGTAAGGAGCTTTTCCGTTTATCACAGACGAACAAGCTTCGGATTTATGTCCGCGTTCCACAAACGAATGCCTTGAACATCGCACCAGCTCAGACGGCAGAATTACTGATACCTGAACTGCCCGGTAGTCAGTTCTCCGCAAAGGTAATGCGAACGGCGGGCAAAATCTCCGATGATTCCCGAACGTTGCTAACGGAATTGGAGGTAAATAACTCGAATGGTAAGATTCTTGCAGGGAGTTTTGGTCAGATTAAGTTTGTCAGCACTAAAAGTGGGTCGACTCTTACACTTCCGTCGAACTCAGTGATGTTCGGAGCGGAGGGACCGCATGTTGCATTAGTGAGCCCGGGTGGAAAGATCGAATTGAGGAATGTAAAACTTGGTCGCAATTTCGGACAGACGATTGAAATACTGGATGGTGTTGGTATGCATGAACGTGTCGTCTCGAACCCATTCGAGTCTCTCACAAACGGCACAACTGTTACCGTTGTTGAATCGGCCAAAGATTCAAAGGGTGAACAACAATGAGTAAGGGCGCGAATCCTTGTTCAAGGAAAATCCACCAAATCATTGTTGTGGCAGGCATGGTGTTGGTTTCCGGCTGCGCAGTCGGACCAAATTACGTGCGCCCCAATGCGACTACTCCAGCTCCAGCATACAAAGGCGTCTCCGGTGAGTGGAAAATCGCCACTCCCCAGGCTCATCTACCCAAAGGCAAGTGGTGGGAAGCCTTTAGTGATTCGACGCTCGATCAATTGGAGGCCGATGCAATTATTGCGAACGAAGATATCAAGATAGCTCTCGCACGATTCGAGCAAGCTCGCGCCACAGCCGATGTAACGCTTTCGGATTTCTATCCGCATATCGTTGCAGGCGCTGATGCAACACGACAGCATGATTCTGAAAACAGACCGCTTGGCAATACCGGCAAAGCCGCCGGACAAGGTTATACATACGACAACTTCGCTGTCCCGTTCAACTTCAGCTACGAACTTGATATCTGGGGCCGTGTGCGGCGCGAGGCAGAATCCGCCGCGGCTGGCCTGCAGGCAAATGCCGCTGATCTTGAAGGGGTGAGACTGAGCATAGCCGCTGAGGTTGCGGCAGATTATTTCACACTTCGCACACGCGATGCTGACAAGGCAATGCTTCTTAAGACCATTGAGGCCTACCGCAAATCGTTGCAGCTGGTTCACAACCGGCGGGCAGCGGGACTGGTTTCTGATCTTGATGTCGCACAAGCAGAGACGATACTCAAAACCACCGAAGCCCAATTGCCCGACAACGAACTCCAGCGCACAAAATTCAAGAACGCGCTTGCGGTACTGGTTGGAAAGAATCCATCCGTTTTTGAGCTAGTAGAGCAACTTCTCGATATCGCTCCGCCGCTCATTCCGGCAGGACTTCCGTCAACACTACTGGAACGCAGACCAGATGTGGCTGCTGCAGAACGCCGCATGGCTGCCGCTAATGCAAATGTAGGCGTGGTAACCGCCGCTTTTTTCCCAACAATTGGTCTGAACGCTGTGGGCGGATTCCAAGGCATTAATGCTGGAACGCTTTTCAACTGGTCAAGCACATTGTGGGCTGTCGGCTCATCACTAACGATGCCGCTCTTCGAGGGAGGTAAACTAAAAGCTAAACTGCATGGAGCAGAAGCTGAGTACGATGAAACAGTCGCTCATTACAGGAAAACCGTGCTAAGAGCCTTTGCCGATGTTGAAGATAATCTAGCAGCACAGCGTCTTCTCAATGATGAATATGAACAGGAAGCTTCCGCATTTCAATCTGCCGACAGGCAATTGCGAATCGCCGACAACCAATATCGGGCCGGACTGATTACATATCTAATTGTTGCTTCCGCACAGGTAACTGCCCTGGGGCTCCAACGCGCTCTTGTACGCTTGCGTGGTGAGCAACTCACTGCTACAGTAGCATTGATAAAATCACTTGGCGGCGGGTGGCACGCCGATAGGGTCGAACTTCACTAAGTGCTTCCCCTGGCAATGAGCATCGGGAAATACGCAAGACGATTAGAGTCGCTAGTGCTACCACTGATTGGTGGTCTCATCGTCGGCTTGCTGTTGGTGTTTATCTTCCTGCTGAAGTCATCCAACAAGCTCTGCGCGGACGCTACTTTCTACTCAACATCAGCGGTTCTCGATCTGCTCTGTCACGCCAGCTTCAACCATTTTCGGATCTACCAAACAATCTATTCTCATGCAGATTCAACGACTGCGATTGATGCCGTTATCGATGGCTATGGAGAAGGTGCTTTCGTTGTCTTTGCTTCCATCAAACAATAAGGAAACAAAATGAACATTCTCATATTGATTAACGACGCTCCGTACGGAACTGAGAAAGCGTACAACGCCCTGCGATTGGCGATGACGATTCAAAAAGACCATCCAACGGAACAGGTAAACATCTTCTTGATGGCGGACGCTGTTGGTTGCGCCATCCCCAACCAGAACACACCTCAGGGGTACTACAACATCGAAAGAATGCTGAAATCCGTTCTCAGCAAAGGCGGCAAGGTAAGGGCATGCGGCACTTGCGCCGATGCCCGAGGCATCCGGAACACTCAGCTTGTGGAAGGTGCGGAGATCAGCAACATGTCCGAGCTTGCGCAATGGACCGTGGAGGCTGACAAGGTATTCACATTTTAGGAAACCGGGTCTTTGCGCATCCCAGAAACGAGACTGTCTTTCAGCTGACCACACCCTGTTGAACGGTTATCTCACGACGATTACTGAGATAATCGTTCCTAAAACAACTACCCAGAGAATGTCCACTTTGAAAAGCAACGCCCCAAGCGCGCTGCTGACAAGCATAATGCGCGGCAGATCCCAATGGATGTTGCCTGCAAACCGAATAGTAACGATCAAAAGAAGTCCGACAAAAGAACACAAAATACCACTGATTACCTTGCTGAAAGAGGGCGATGCGCGCAGCTTGTCAAAGAACGGTACGATTGCAATGACCATTATGAATGAGGGCAGAAAAACACTCAACGTAGCGATGATGCCACCCAGCAACCCATGTAACCAGTAGCCTACGAAGGTCGCAGTTATTACAATCGGCCCCGGGGTAACTTGCCCCAATACGATTCCATTCAAGAACGTCGCACCATCCATCCACTTACGCACATCAACTATCTCGTGATACATAAGAGGGATAGAGGCAAACCCACCGCCAAACGCAAACAGATCTATTCTGAACATGAGCGCGGCCAAATTGAACAGCGAAGGCTGAAAAAAATAGAGGACAATGAATCCCGTAAAAGCAACTCCCAGGAGAATCAGTAGAGGTTTCGCAGATTGAACCTCTATTGCTGAATCAACATGTTTCCGGTCGGGCATTGGCTTGCTCTCGACGAGCACCAATCCGATGAACGCGGCCAGCACGATCACAATCATTGGATTCAGACTAAAACCAAACAGAGCCGCAGCAAGAGATGCGATAAAGACTTGCTTCCAGCTTCTTAAGGTAGATCTGCCGAACGTCAACATTGCGTTCGCCACGATGGCCACAATGATTGCCTGAAGGCCCGCAAATGCCGAGACCACCAAAGGCCAACCGCTCGTTTGTGCATAGAGTGCCGAGAGTGTCATCATCAGAAGAAATGCTGGCAGACCGAAGCCGATAAAACTCGTGCCGGCACCGAGAGCTCCCCTCACTCTGAACCCAACATACGCCGCTGTTTGCATGGCAGTCGCGCCAGGTATCGTTTGACATAGAGCGACACCATCACGAAAGTTTTCGTCGTCAAGCCAGTGCTTATCATCAACGGCCATTTTGCGAATGTAGGCCACCATTGATGGCCCACCAAACGCGGTAGCACCCAATCGCAGAAACGATACAAATAATTGCGTCAGTGAAGGGTGCGATCTAGAGCCGATGGTCATAGGAATGTGGCCCGATCTTCGAGTGATACAGAATTCGTCATGAACTCACAAGAAGGGAGGGCGTTGCAGTTTATCAACGCTGTATGAACCTGTTGCTCTTTAAAACATCGGCGTTGGCACGGTGCCCCATCCGCTTCCTGTTGGTGTATCTCGCACTTGGAGTATCTCTGCCGTATGAAGATGGACATCGACGAAAAACAGCGGGGTGCGTTTCGTATTGATGTCGAAATCATCAAGAGATGACTTGAGCTCATTTCTGTCTGAAGAAATGTCAATGAAGATCACTCGTCGTTTCATCGCTGGCGAGGCGTACATTTCCGGGCCATGTTTCATGTTCGCCATATCCATATGATGTGCGTGCCCACCAGTCAAATGTACAAACGGATGGAGAATATACTTCGTAATCATGCCGATGGTTTTATGTTGCTCAAAGAGCTTCCATTCGTCGCCTGTGTTGGCTATCATTCCCTGCATCACATAGTCTATAGGAATGAAATAGGCGAGCAGACGATGATGTTGCGTGCCCTCCAACGCTTTGAGCTTTGAGGCAACGACACTGTCTCCAAGAACAGCGGGAAGCAATTCGTGAACAGTAGTAAAGTCGTCAGACGTGATGGTGATGACATCAACAGTACCGACTTGTTCAAACGGAAGATGACGGACAGTGTACGCCCGTAGGATGAATCCGCTTCCGACGATGACGATCACAAGCCCCAGAAAGATAAGCCCCACTTTCTTGAGACTCAGAGCTTTCTGCAGATTGCGGTTCTTGATGAATAGCTTCTCGACCGAAAGTGGGACGAACATGCCTGTTCGATTCATGTACGCTGCGTAACCTTCTCCGAAACGATTGATCATCCGGCGTTCCTCATCCTTGGCCAGAATGTAATAGAGGAGAAGCATCACTGACAGGAGGAAGAGAGTCAAGAACCTGGGCCACATAATAGCAAGTCCCAGTGCGGCAAAGGCAAGACCGACGTACTGTGGATGACGTATCAGCGTGTACAGCCCTTTTGTGGCAGCCCCCCTCTTGAATAGTTTGCCGAGATAAACTTGTCCGGCGCATACGAGAAACACCAACACACCTGCAACGAAAAACACTGAACCAAGAATGCGAATAATGGTCAGAACTCCATTGGGCGGAACGACCATGTGAGGAAGAAAGAACGCCGTCAGCCAGCGAGTGATGCTTGACTGATTGAGTGCGAGCAAGAAGGGGTTGAATACGGCATAGAAATAAAAAGCAAATGGGCTAATCATTATAACGATCTCTAATGCCACGATGAAGGAAAACACAATGGCGCTATTTGCAGAGATACGGTTGAATCTTTTGTTGTTTGGATTATTCTGTTCCTTCATTTTCAAGTATCTCCCGAGCCGTTTTTGCTGCTGTTAGGCGCCGTTTGCAGTCTTCTGTGACACAATATACAAAAAGTGCTCATGAATTCTCTGAGGAGGACAATGCCGTAAATCTTCCGTACCGGAGTGCCAGTGTCGGCAGTACGAGAAGATTGAGAACGGTTGATGTGAAAAGGCCGCCCAGAATTACAATCGCCATCGGTCCTTCAATCTCACGTCCTGCGGAGCCGGAGCCGATTGCCATTGGCAGAAGTCCTAAGGCAGTAACAAGCGCCGTCATCAGGATTGGGACAAGTCGTTCAGAAGCGCCACGCAATGCGGCATCAAGACCCCACGTCATTCCTTCGGCGGTTACGAGATGCTCGTAGTGAGAGATGAGCATTATAGAGTTGCGCATCGTGATGCCGAATAGAGTTACAAAGCCGACCGTCGAGCCGAGCGTAATCCAGCTACCAGAGAAGAATACCGCCAACACACCGCCAACAAGTGCGAATGGAAGATTGACTAAGACAAGAAGGAGATTGCGAAGATTATTCAGCACGACGAACAGAAGCAGAACAATGCCTGAGCCTGCAAGCAGAGAGTGAATAGTCAAATCTCGCTTTGATTGCGCTTGTGCGGCTGCTGCGCCGCCAAACTCGAAATATGTTCCGGCGGGAAGTCTTACCGTCGCTTCGAGTCGTTGCTTTGCTTCGTCCACGAACGAGATGAGATCACGACCGCTAACATTGCATGTGACTGCTTGAACTCGTCTCGCACCCTGATGCAGAACATCGTAACGTCCCGATGTCTCATACACATCCGCAAGCTGTCGCAAGCGCACATACGTTCCGTCAGAATTCCTCAACGGCAGATTGCCGACGTTGTCAATTGAGCGGCGTTGACGAGCGTCGAGATTCACCGCAACGGAGAACACCCGATTTCCTTCATATACCTGACCAACTTCGATTCCTTGATACGCTGCCTGAACGGCATCGAGAACATCTTTCGCGTTGAATCCCCATTTCAGCAAATCATCTTTCCGAAGTCGCACGGCAAGAAGCGGCATCCCGGGCGGCGATTGCACCTGCACGTCTATTGCGCCGAAAATACTCGATAGCACCTTTGCCGTTTCCTGCGCCTTCGCATCGAGCATATCGAGATCGTTTCCGTAAATGTTGAGTACGACAGAGGCGGTGTATCCCGATAGAGTCTCTTCGACACGCTCGGTGAGAAATGTCTTGACGGCGGAGTTTACTCCGATAAACGAAGCAAGCTTTCTGCGAATTTCAGCTTGCGCTCGCTCAATGTCCTTGCCATCAAGTTCCTTCAGATCAACTTCGAACTCACTGTAATGTGTGCCCCACGTATCGTCTGCTTTCTCAGCACGACCGACCCGCTGTGCCACCGTGCGAACGTATGGGAGCTTGAGAAGCTCATCGGAAAGCTTTCGACCGAAGCGGCTTGATTCCTCAAGAGAGGTTCCTGGAACAGCAGAGACGTGAATGACAAAATGCCCCTCACGAAGTTCGGGGAGAAATCCTCCTCCAAGAAACTGGACGGCAGCAATCCCTCCTAAGACAAGAAGAGTTACTGCAACGATGATAGCCCTCGAGTGTCGTTCAATCTCATTGAGAAGAACAAGATACTTGCCTTTCAACCAGAGTGCGACATACGATTCCCGTGTCTCAAGGTGTTGGTTGCCGAGGAGTACCAATGACAGTGCTGGTGTCACTGTCAATGCAACAGCAAGCGATGCAAGAATTGCGAAAATGTAAGCGATGCCGAGCGGAGCAAAGAGTTTTCCACCAAGTCCTGAGATCGTGAGGATGGGGATGAACACAAGAACCACCGCAAATGTTGCGTACACAACTGCCGTCCGAACCTCCATCGAAGCATCGAGCACAACACGAAATGCGGGTTTTGGATTTCCCGATTGCCGATTTTCCCGCAATCGTCTGAGAATGTTCTCGACGTCAATAACGGCATCGTCGACCACTTCACCTATGGCAATTGCCAAACCCCCAAGCGTCATCGTGTTCAGAGAGAGTCCGAGATATTCGAGCGCAACAACTCCCGCTAACAGAGAAAGAGGAATTGCCGTGCAAGAGATGGCAGCAGTGCGAAGATTGAAAAGAAAAAGGAACAGCACCACAACCACCAACACTCCGCCTACTAAGAGAGAGGTTCCGATGTTGGCAACTGCACGCTCCACAAATGTTGCCGGCCGGAAAATGTCGGTGCGAAGATTGATCCCTTCCGCAGTAACTGCCGGACGAAGTTCTTCAACGGCTGATTCAACTCGCCGTGTTACTTCAAGAATATTCGATCCGTATTGAGATGAAACCATCAAAACGACGCCTCCTTTGCCTTCGATGGTAGCCGCACCGACGGGTGGCTCAGGCGCTTCCACGACATTTGTAACATCGCCCAAGCGGACAAGCTTGCTGCCCTGATGCAGAAGAACGGTTCTTGCAATTTCGGACGGTGTCAGTGATTGTCCTTCAGTCTGAAGCACGACACGTTGGTTCTCCGTCTCAATGAACCCGGCGCCTTGCACGCCAGTCGCACGTCGAGCGGAGGCAAGCACGTCGTCAATCGCAAATCGATACTGCACAAGTTTGTCCGGACGAACCTGAATTTGAATCTGTTTCACGTCGCCGCCAAAGACAGTCACTCTGGCCACGCCCGGAACAGCAAGCAACCGTTGTTTCATTGTCCAGTCGGCAAACGTACGCAATTCCATTTGCGTGCGCTTCTCGGAAGTCAACCCGATTGCCAACACCAATCCTGTGGTTGGCACGAGCGGCGTCATACTCGGGGGCTTGACGCCTTGCGCTAACTGTCCGGAGAGAGTCGCCAGCCGCTCAGTTACAAGTTGCCGTGCGAGATAGATATCAGTGGCTGACTGGAAAACTACGGTGACAACGGAGAGTCCCTGAATGGAACTCGATCTGAGCGCTTCAATACCGGACATCCCGTTGACTGCGTTCTCAATCGGTTGGGTGACAAGTACTTCAACTTGCTCTGGCGAAAGTCCGGCGGCTTCTGTTTGAATGACAGCTTGCGGTGGTGCAAACTCCGGAAAGACATCGTACTTGGCTTGCGTCAATCTGTAGAGCGCATAAACCATGAACACGACGCTGAGGGCAATGACGACCCCTCGGAAGCGGAGAGAAAAGCGTACGATACTGTTCAATATCCCTCGATCTTCGATCATCATTGTTTTTCTCCCTCTTCACCGACCTGTATTTGAGAACGAAATTCCTCGGAGAGCAGAAGCTGCACTCCACGAACGACGACTTGCATTGAATCGGAAAAACCATTCCGGTCTTTGGCGACAAACCAGCCCGTTTCCATTGGCTGGTCTATCGGAAGTTCTGTTCGCACAAATGTGTCTGAACTCTTCTTTGCATACATCCACACTTTGCCCTGCCACCAAACAGCGGCAGAGCGAGGCACAACAATTCCTTCTTTCTTCTCGCCTGCGGGAAGAAAGACATTGACGTTCATTCCGCCGAGTAGAGCATTTGAGGAAGAAGGTGCAACGTAGAAAAGGATTGACCCTTGAAAGCGAGCGTCGGCTGACTGTGCGGTAGAAACGAACGAGGCTCTTACAATACTTCTTTCATTTATGGACAGCTGTACGATTGCTGTGCGGGGAGCCGATGGAAGCTTTTCATCTGCGGAAAGTGTGACTTCGACGAGAACGTTTTGATGATTGAGAATCTTGTGAAGCTCTGCCGAGCCGGTGAACGCCCATAGTGCAGTAGTTTCACCCCATTGCTGGCGAATGGAACTTTCGAGAGAGAGGCGTGCCGATTCCGCAGCTTGCGCGGTGGCATCATCGGACCGCCAATCTGCTTCAGCCGTTTGAATAATTTTGTCCGATTCCAACTTTCTCTCATACAGGTCCTTTGTGCGGAGATATTCCTTTCGTGATACCGCTGCTGTCGCGTTGGCTTTCGTCGCCTGTGCCTTCGCTGATGCATAACTCTGGAATGCATCGGCAAGTTGTTGAGCAGGAACAATGGTTCCGTACGTTTTGAATTGCTGCTGATGAGAAGAAAGCGACAATGTCTGTGAGACAATTCCCGCTTTGACTTGTTCGCTGGTGTCGATTTTGACTTCAACCCCTGTCTCGCCAAAACGGACACGCGAAGTAGCTTTGACGGGACGTTCCCGTTCCTGCTCCGCTGCGAATTCACGTCGCCCTTCGATGAACGCCCAAAGAAGAAGAGCAATGACTGCTGTTGCCGCAATGGCAAGGATGAAGATTCTTGAAGTTCGATTAAATTGCATTTGATGCTCTCATTCTGATTAAGTGCAAATGTGTGAACAATAAAGTGACGCACTCTCTGACGCACTGGCGCGAGAGTCCGCTAAGTCACGAGCGAAGAATGGAGCTAAATGCGAAGGGAGGAGATGTTGAGATAAAGAGGCACACCGAGGTGTGCAGGAGGATACGCTGCAGGTCGGTCATTATCAATGCAGGAAAGAGCCGTGGGCGATACAACATCAAGCGGAACGGTAGCAAAGGGAGGGAATTTCACAACAGGTGAGATGATACCACTTGCACCTGCACCAATCGAGGAATTGTCCGCACCAATAAAGACGTGACTCTCAGTATTGTAGTACTGCTGGCACTCATCGCTGGAAATCTCCGCGTTGGATGCCAGAAAGAGGATTCCTAGTGCAATGATACCGTATTTGACGACCGATGATTGCATTTGACTTCTAAAATATACTAAGAAGAATGAGCACCTGCAAATGTTGGGGACTGCAAATGACGCCAAACGCATAGTGTAAAACTGCCGTTCTGCTTGCCGCCATCAAATGACCAATTCTTTCTGCGGCAATCGGAATGGAGCGAACACAACTGATGTTCTCTTAACAAATGAGTGAGCGTGAGTTTTACGCTTGTTATGCGCTGGCACGCGGTCTTGAGAAATTTCGTACATTGAACTTGACAAACCCCTCCCCCTCAGTGTTATATTAACAGTGATGAATTCAAAGCAGAAAAAGGAAATAACAAAACGAATCAAGTACGTTACAGGCCAACTGGCCGCGATTAACAAAATGATTGCAGAGGGAAAGAACTCCTTAGACATTTTTGTGCAATTGCGCTCGGTGGAGTCCGCATTCCGCAAATCAATTGTTGAAACGTTTGAGACTGAACATCGGCTCGAACTGGCTGAGCGGATTGTCGAGGAATTGGAAGGCTGCCCCGGCTCCTGCGGATATTGCGATCTTGTTGACACATTGAAAAGAGATTTTCCAAAGTTGACCTTGACACAAGTACTCGATGGATTGCACCAAATCAAGAAAAGGAGTAAGTGAATGGGAAAGAAATCACTGGTTATCGTTTCGATTTCTCTCGTTTTGCTCGGGGCGGGTTGGGGCGTACACTTGCTAACTTCAAAGTCGCCAGAGAAATCAGGGACGCAAACCACAGGCAACAAGGCGAAGATTATCAATGTAGATGACGTTGTGAGCAGCCCTGAAAAGTTTGCTGGCGTCATCGGTGTCGAAGGCACAGTGACGAAGGTAGACGAAGCGAACTCAGAGTTCACATTAGGTTGTGAAGATGCTTGCATTCTGATGCCCGTTAAGTTTGATGGACGCCCACCCAAAGAGGGGGCGAACGTCATTGCTTATGGTGAAGTGAAGAAGACCGAGCAGGGAAAGTATATCTTCGTTGCGCAGGAGATAAAGGCTAAGTGAAGAAAAAGATCGTGCTGTCGTTAATTGCTTTCGTTGTGGTGCTGTTTTTGCACGCTTCATACTCCATCGTGCAGGCCGAGAAACTCGCTGAGCGGTGGGCAGGGATGAACGAGACAAATTACTTAACGCTTTATGTCGAACGTTCCGAATACCTGATCGGTGCTTCGTATGCGCTGGCGATTGGATTCTCAGTCTATGCGCTATTGAGATTTCTTGACAGTAGGAAAAGGGGATTGGCTGGTCTCGTTGGTGGCATAACATTGACAGGCGTTCTCTACGTTGCGGGATGCTTCCTGCTTGGCTGCTGTGGTTCGCCGATGCTTGCTGTATATCTGACATTATTCGGATCATCGTTCTTAGGATTTGCAAAACCATTGACGTTTGCACTAACGTTTGCTTCGATCGTCGTTGGATGGATTTGGATGGAACGAAAGTCGGTTCCTTCGACAGATTGTTGTGAAGGAGAGGAAGAATGCAAACCGAAATAGAAACGAAGCCACTGGAGAAGATAGAAGACGAACTTCGTGAAGGGATGTTGCTTTCGAGGTGTCGGAAGTGTGGATGTATGAAAGAAACTCTCGAAACACTTGAAAAAGCTCTCAAGAACGTAGAAGCACGTTCTACAAATGGCTTAGAAGGAAACATCGTAAGTTGGCAGTCCGAAATGGAGCCGATCAAATACGCCTGCCTCGGTTGCCAGTACTGTTACCCAGCGGTGGCGATGAATGTGTTCAACCAAGCATATCCTGAAGCAGCTCCTAAGGATGCGCTTGGATGTGCATTTGAAGTGAAGGAACAAGTTTGGCCGCCTGTTGCTGGAGAGTACAAAGTGTTGTGTGAAAACGGAAAATGTCCCGTTGCGGTCTCAACACTTGGCAGTCCAGATTTGGTGGATAAAATTGCAGCGCTGAAGCCCGAAGGGGTTTGCATCGTCGGCAAAACCGAAACGGAAAACATTGGCATAGACAAAGTTATCAAGAACACAATCACGAATCGAGCGATTCGATTTCTTGTACTCGTCGGTTCCGACCCGAAAGGCCACCTCCCTGGGCAAACCCTCATCAGCCTCTCAGCCAACGGGGTGGACGAAAAAATGCGCGTAACTGGCTCGAAGGGGAGACGGCCCATTTTACGAAACGTGACTCTTGCAGAGGTTGATTCGTTTCGGAAGCAAGTGCAAGTCATTGATTTGGTTGGATGCGAAGATCCTGAGACCATTGTTAGAAGAATTAAGGAGTTACCTATGACTCAGAAAACATCGTGCGGCTGTGCAGAATGCGACGATACGATTGCTGTCTCCGAAATTACCGATGTGCCCGTCGTGCAGGCGAAGGAGCCGTCCAAGATTCAAATGGACAAGGCTGGATACTTTGTCGTCTTGCCGCAACTGGAAAAGGGAACACTTCTCGTTGAACATTATGGGTATGATGATAAACTCCTGCGAACGATTGAAGGCAAAGACGCCAGAAGCCTGTATTGGACAATTATTGAGAACAACTGGGTTACGCTACTTTCTCATTCCGCCTACCTCGGCAAAGAACTCACCAAAGCAGAACTCTCGTTGAAGTACGGATTCAAATACATTCAAGACGGAGCTTAGTTCCTTTCGTACTCTGACCACGTGCTAGCGCAGAACGTTTAGGCAAACCGCAGTGCCGTTGCGAACTCCTTCACTCTACTATTGTGTGAGCAACGGCATTGAGCGAGTGAACGAGCCCAACATGGCTTCGTAACAACTTCGACGTGGAACTAGTACCGGGTCTATAAATTAATGTTGTGTTTTCTTTTTGGGCTTGTTACGCTGTCGCTTGTTGCGGTAACGGATAAACCTGCGTACAGCGCGCTGAAGCTGACGATGCGATTTATAGAAAGTGTTGTCGATGCTGAACTTTCTAATTTCAGTGAACTGGCATTCGATCCGATTGAGCCAAGAAGCATTGGTCGGGGTCCAAACCAGGCAAACATTGTTTTCTCGAGCCCAGCGTCGTATTTCCGGACGCTTGTGCGGTGAAAAGTTGTCCAGAATGAGATAGATTCGTATTCGGAGGGGATAGAGTTTTCGTAAGCGTTTGAACGCACGAAGAGTCTCTTGCCAGCGCTTGCGCTGAAAGAAGTATCCCCAGAACCGATCACCGTGGACATCAAAGAACGCCAGTAAATGCCTCACCCCGTGATGGCGGGTGTAGGTTGCAGGCAACCGCTGTGGATGCCTGCGTTGTGCCCAATGCATTCCATACTGCGGACGCAGTTCCAATGGGCCAAACTCGTCAAAGCAAACGACACGCGATCCCTTGGGACGGTGCCGGTAAAGCCGTGTCAGCCGTTTTTTTTACCTTCAAAGTCGGGATCATTCGACTCTTTCCACGTCTTGGTCCGCTGATGGCTGACGCGTTGTTCTTTGAGGATTGTTCGTAGTGTCTCAATGCTGATCTTTGAGACAACCTTTGTCTTGATCAGGTAGACCTGAAGTTTGTCCAAGGACCAACGGCTATACGGTTGACGCAACAACGACGGTGGACATTGGGCTATTTCGGCGATCTCAGCCTTGATCTCATCGGAGAACTTCTCATTACGACCACGGCCAGGTCGTTCTTCAAACAACCGGAGTCCTTCGATGTCGAACCGTCGAATAAGTCGGCGTACATATTCAGGATGCAAGAGGGTTTGCAAGGCTATGTCCCTGACCCGCACTTCTTGCGCAGACATCAGGATTACCTGAGCGCGCCGTATCACCGTGCGATTCTTTCCACGGCGCAGGATGGCTTGGATCTTCCGGCCTTCCTTCAGTTTCAAAGAACGTACATACAAGCACATTGTTGGGCCTCCTCTTTTGTGGCTCCTCTAATGTGCTAAACGTCTCAACAAAGTACAACCTTATTTTCTAGAACTGGCACTAGCCAGCCCATATTTGCCCACGAGCGGCGGTTTGCCGCATGTTAGGTGTTCGTTGCGACTCCTCAGAACATTGGCGTCGGCACGGTGCCCCACCCGCTTCCTGTTGGTGTATCTCGCACTTGAAGTATCTCTGCTGTATGAAGATGAACATCGACGAAAAACAGCGGGGTGCGTTTTATATTGATGTCGAAATCATCAAGAGGCGACTCGAGTTCATTACTGTCTGAAGAAATGTCAATGAAAATCACCCGCCGCTTCATCGCTGGTGAGGCATACATTTCAGGACCGTGTTTCATGTTCGCCATATCCATATGATGCGCATGTCCACCAGTCAAATGTACAAACGGATGGAGAATATACTCCGTAATCATGCCGATGGTTTTATGTTGCTCAAAGAGCTTCCATTCGTCGCCTGTGTTGGCTATCATTCCCTGCATCATATAGTCTATGGGAATGAAATAGGCGAGCAGACGATGATGTTGTGAGACCTCTAGCGCTTTGAGCTTTGAAGCAACCACGCTGTCCTCAAGAACAGCAGGAAGCAATTCATGGACAGTAGTGGAGTCGTCAGCCGTGATGGTGATGACATCAACTTTGCCGAGTTGTTCAAACGGAAGATGACGAACAGTATACGCTCGCACGATAAACCCGCCTCCGACGATTACGACCACAAGCCCCAAAAAGATTAGCCCCACTTTGCTCAGGCTCAGAGTCTTCTGCGGATTTGTGTTCTTTGTAAACAGTTTCTCGACTGAACGCGGGACAAACATGCCTGTTCGATTCATATAAGCAGCGTAACTCTCTCCGAAGCGATGCGGCTACAACCAGCTCACCTTAAGCGATCCAACCAGGAGCGCTTCATGCCGCCTCGCCAAAAGCTCCCCGAAGCAATAACGCCTCACTCAATCGCTTCACTCCGTTGCGACTCACTCATCTATTGATAGATAGTTGGTTTTCGTTCGCCTCCACTTCGTTCCGCTCTGCTCATTCGTTTCGGCGTAATTGCCACCAGTTCTGAACAACATCGGTTACGCGCATTGGCAATCCTCGCTCACGCCATTTTGCGACAAGTAGTAATTTTTCTCGTTAACGGGACAAGGAAATGCCTCCTTTTGCATCCTTTCTTAAAGTTGATCCGTCTAACGGAATATGGATGTTTTTTCATTTGCTTCCCGGCCTACGATTAACTAATCGACATTGGAAACCAAGTATCGACCTTATCAACAAGGGACACGAAGTCACCCGCTAAAATCACTCCATCGAAAATGACAAATTCAGTCGACCCAAAAGGAAATAGACCGCACGACATCGATGACGATTCTTCTGCCGAATCAATTAAGGTCGCGGAGATTGCACCAAGTGAAGACCTGACGTTGCGAGTCGAGCAGATTTTCGAAGAAGCCGAGGAATTGTGGCAGTGGATGTACAATAATTGAGGATTTTCGGATCACCAATCTGTAAGCAAAACAAAGTCTTGCTGCCACAAAACCACTCATCGGCTGGAATATCAATCGAACAAGCACTGTCGATCGATAAGTTGAATCATCTCGGTTCTTACCTCCCCGCACGGCGGCATCAAGCGCCCGCACGTGAAATATTGTAGTTTCTCTCGACACGTGCGGCTACAACCAGCTCAGCTTAAGCAATCCACCCACGAGCGCTTCATGCCGCCTCGCCCTAAAGCGGTTCCACAGCAATAACGCCTCACTCAATCGCTCACTCCTCTTCGTTCCACACCTTAGTCATTTCAAAAGTATTGGTTTCAATTGAGTCACTCCGCTCCGTTCGCTCCTTCGTTTCGGCGTAATTGCCACCTGTTGTGAACAACGGCGGCTGTCAAAGTTTTTGCCTTCACCTCGTATCGCTCAACCGCCGCAATCCAGAATCGACCCTCGACACTCTCTGAAGAAGTCGAAAATGTCTCCGCACAACCCCTCGTTAGGGGGTAAGCTACAGCCGATAAGACACTTTACGAAAAAGGAGGCGGCATGGAACTAGTATCAGGTGGTCATGGAGGAGGGACAAGCGAGCTTCAAGTTCTACGATCAGGCCGAAAGGATTGACGCAGAATCTCTGGCAACCACAGAGCTCTTCCGCAATCGCACTCCTAGGTCCACACCTCTGCCAGCGTGTGACAAGGACAAATCAACCGATACGCCGTCAAATTCAAGTGATCCTATTAGCTCCATAAGCCAGTGTGGCAACTTGTTCAACTTACTCTGACGATCGGGCCTGATCTTATAAACACAGTAAACTCCAAGTTTGTCTTCTCCAGCCAGGAAATCCACCGACCCACCGAAGAAAACCCGATCAAAAACAAATCTGTTTAAGTGAAACAGGCACCAATCAATAGCCGTCAGCGGAGGCCACACATCAGCTCGCGTGAATTTCCCCTCAATCACTGGGTTGAACGAAACATGGTCAATTGGACGACCGACATATTTCGCGAATCGATACCACGAGCTATGAAATGTCGACAACATTTGTTCGTCTGTTTTGGCTTCGGTGGGGTGCCTCATCCGATCTCTTGCCAATCTCCGCAGAAGAAACTGCCAATCGGTCTCGCTGACGACACTGAAACAGAGATCATCGATGGGTACATGATGTAGAGACAGCAAGAGAGAATAGTCTCCCGCTGCTAATTCCGGAAGCGAAAATGATTTCGACGACCCTAAAAAGACACCGACCTCCCCGACCCTCACCTCACTATCCTCAATTCTAGCAAGGGACTCACCACCACTGCTTAGCTGCAACGACAGACCGGACAAGAGCCCCTTGTGCAGACTCTTATCCCCTTCAGCTAGGAACACGCAACACTTGGGCTTCAACCCTGGAACGATGAATCTATCGTTGATCAGGAGTCTCATAGCTCAACGAACAATTGTTTTCAAGATGTCGACTATTCGCCGACTGTTGCACATCTGCGAGTGCTTGACAAGAGCAACGGGGATGGCTTTGTTGATTGATCGGAGTGCTCCACGACGGGTTGCCGAGTAGCAAGTCACAGTACCATCACCTTCCCGCGTCTCTTTTAGGTACGGTGGAATAAGATGATATGGAAGAAGAGGATTGCTTTGTCGCTGCACAAAATAGAACTCATCCGTGCTCCAGCCTAGACCGTAAATGAGGTACAACTTGTTCCTCGTGATCACCGAGTCCTTCAGCGCAGCATTAATCTCTTGGTGAGTTCTGGACGCGGACTTCGTCATCTTCGTATCTAGGATTTTGTCGTGAAACGGATGACCTGCGTACTTCCTATTGTCGTTCCAGACAAACTGCTCCTGCACCGGTGGCATAAGTTCGAAAACGGACGGACAACTCTGTAAGACCGTGCGGAGCGATCTCAAAGCAAGTTCAGCGTTTTTTCCCCACCAGAACTCGATAAGATCCTCCAAGAGAGGTATCCCAGCCCGATCAAAGAGAGAGCGAAATGAACGAGGGGAGCCGGTCAACGGTGCGCCCACTAGAATCAACGATTCAATGTTTCTTGGATGTATGAGCCTTCGAAAAGCTGAAAGGAGCAGGATTAAACCACCCAAGCTGTGACCGATAAGGACAAAAGACTTGTCCACATCCCTTATGGCCTTGCCTCGTGCATCGTAGGCTAAGCCATATTCAGAGATTAGGCGTTGCTTCAGTTCAACGATCGTCTCGTTTATGGCCTGACGCCAATCATAAGCAAATAATAGCGTATTGTTTGCCTTCGAAAAATCCGGGTGGCTTTTCAGATACTCGAGGGTTTCAGTGTATAAGTGCCTCTTAAAGATTTTCGCCATTTGGATGTCACTCAGAATATCAGTGGCTCTGGCAGGTGCACCGTGGTACATCAGTCGTCCGGGATTGTCTACCAGCGTCTCGTAGATATCCCATGCACTCTTAGACCAAAGCCGCACACCGCCCTGTTCAAGAGTGCTTCCCATAATGCCCGGAAGGAAGACCGCAATTCTTTGGTTTTGCTTTGCGATGGTAGGTATACCTCCGTGCTTGAGCACATCTCAATCGGTACCGTACTGTGAACGTACCGTAATCAACCATGAAAGTCAACAAAGCTGATCCGCTCCGCGAACGACGCATCCGATGCAACAATCAAATTAGTCAAACAGCTGCCGATTTCACGATCGCAGTCTTCACCCAAGCCATCTATCCCCCTCTCGGCGGCATCAAGCGCCCGCACGTGAAATATTGAAGCCTCATTGACACGTGCGGCTACAACCTGCTCAGGTTGTGCGATGCAACCAGGAGCGCCTCATGCCGCCTCTCCCAAAAAAGTTTCCCTGAGCAATAACGCCTCACTCAGTCGCTCTCTCCGCTTCGTTCCACAAATTAATCATTCTTGACGATCTAGTTTCAATTGAGTCACTACGCTCCGATCGCTCCTTCGTTTCGGCGTAATTGCCACCTGTCGTGAACAACGGCGGCTGTCACAGTTTTTGCATTCACATCGAATCACATCGACGCAAAAACCCCTCTTCGAATTCTCTATCTGTGCCAGCCGCCTCACCCTCATTCATAAATCTCCGCCGAAGGTGGACGCGCCTCCGGCGCAGAAAATCGACGCCGCCCAAAATCGGCGGGGCGCACAAAACGCGCAATCCCAAATCCGCAATTATCAATCCGCATTCCGAAATCCCACGAACAAAACCTGAACAAATCGCCCCTCCCTCAGAAAGGGAAAAGAAGCAAAAAAAGCGGCTCAATTTAAAAACGGCAAACGGCTCATGATGAGCTCAGTGCAAAAAGGCAAGGGTATATAAACCCCTCAAACGCGAAGAATTGGATATCCATAGCGTCTTCGGGGCCCTTGCCTTTTTGGTTTGCCGTTTTAGATACCACATCCGCTTTTTTTCTTTTCCCTTTCTTTTTTTCGGGGCTTTTCGCCGCCGGGGTCAAACTGCCAAGCGAATTCATGAAGAGCCTACAACCCATCAAGATCAAATCAACCGGAAGAGTCATCGGATACTTCTACCGGATGCACGATGATGGAACGCTGCAATATGTGTCCTTTGCATCCTCCGTGAATTCCATTGAAGCCGACAAGGTTGAGCCAGCATCCCCGGCTGAACTCGAAGCCACCAAACAACGACAGCGAGAAGCCGGCTCACGGGGCTAACCTCCGAGGAAATCGAATTGAAGACGAGCACAACAAAACCACTCATCAACCGGGGTGCGCATGGCAACGCACGATAAGGAGAACCAAATCATGAAACCAAACACTCAACCACGGGACGAATTCTTCCCCGAGGCCATAGAAACGGCACTGGTCCAGTCAGAGCACCTGACCGTGCTTCAACGCGTCGTTCCAAAGGCAGAATTTGCCACTTATGCCGGAGCTTTGACAGACGCCCTTCTCGAAGAGCAGTCAGCCATCGAAGCCTACGTCCGCATCCGGAATGTCTCCGACATTCTCGACCAGGCTCTCGGGCGGATCAAGGACCGGGCGATCAACTCATTGAACGGAACAAGTGCAGACATCTGCGGCGCGAAGGTTTTGCTCAAATCCCTTCCAAAGAAGTACGAGTATCAGGACGCGGTAGTCGACGATCTCGAATCTCAGAAGAAGGCGATCGAAGAAAAACTCAAAGCCCGGAAGAAGTTCTTGGAGAACTTGCCGACAGACGTTGCCGATACCACAACCGGCGAGATCATCCACCCAGCTCGTTTCGTTTCCGGCGGCTCAACTCTGCAAGTCACGTTCTAACAAAGCAATCAACCAATTTCCGCCAGAGGCGGATGGGCCTACGGCCCAAACCAATCACCAATTAACCAATCACTCTGAGGTCTACCATGAATACCACATCTTCAACCCAACCCTCCGGCTTCCAAAAAGCCCAACGCATAGTCAAGAAAGCCCGCATCGGTCTTTGCGGTGCAGCTGGATCCGGCAAAACCCTCTCAGCGCTCAAGATTGCATGCGGTCTGGGCAGCCGGATTGCACTTGTCGACACCGAGAACAATTCCAGTGTGCTTTATGCCGATCGCCTCGATTTCGACGTCCTCAACCTCGAACCCCCGTTCGAAATCGACAAGTACATCAAGGCCATCCATCAAGCCGAAGTGGCCGGCTACGATGTGCTTATCCTCGACAGCATCTCTCACGCCTGGGCAGGCGAAGGGGGCTTGCTCGACACTCAGGGTAAGCTTGCCGACGGCGGTATGAACAGCTTCACCGCCTGGCGCAAGCTGACACCTCAGCACAACGCTTTCATCGAGGCGATGATCCGCTCAAAGCTCCATCTCATCGCAACGATGCGCTCGAAGATGGACTACGTTGTCGAGACAAACGAGAAAGGTAAGTCAGTCCCGAAGAAGGTCGGACTTGCTCCCGTGCAACGCGAAGGCATGGACTACGAATGTGCGACTTGTCAAGCTGCCTGAACAATTGTTCTCTGTGAGGAATCATATGAGAACCTACTGTTCCACCAGTAGTAGCCTGCCGGCATATGCGTCCGGAGTAATCTGGGGGTATAAAGCTGCCGGGACAAAGTAGCCCGCCAATGTGGTAAGTCCGAGTCGTGAGACAAAGACCGATCCTGCTAGTGTCATGCGGGATGGGCGCCAGGCTTGATGGTAAGGTTAACGCGAAGTGAACTGTTGATAAACGTCGTCATCTAGCAGGAGCCAAAGACACTGAGAGGCTCCGACCCAAAAGGGAAGTGGTCAGTTGATCCTTTATTCGTTGGGATCACGTGGATGCGCAGACCACCGGCGAAAAGACAGAACCTAACCCATCATGTTGTTCAAGCGGAACAAGGAAATCCCGAATCTCTCCTAAGTTGAATCATCAGGACAGCGACCCGCAAGGGTAGCCCACGGAGATGCGGGCATGGGATGTCGGAAAAAGCGAATGCTGGCAGCCGAAAGGCAAAACAGTTTCACTGGCCAGATAGAGGTTTTAATGTCACCTCACGCGAAAGCGGGCAGACTTCCGACTGGTCTTTCAACACGAGAAAGCCTACGGAACCTCTTGAAAGGAGGAAAGCAAATGATGACTGCGCAGGTATGCAATCAAGCGACAGTTTGTGCGCCTCCTACAGACGTGGAATGGCACCAGATCGATTGGGCCATATGCTACGGAAACGTAAGGAGGCTGCAAGCACGCATCGTGAAGGCAACACAGGAAGGCAAGTGGGGGAAGGTGAAAGCCCTCCAGCATCTGCTGACCCACTCGTTCAGCGGCAAGTCAATTGCCGTCAGACGAGTGACGGAAAACCAAGGCAAGAACACGCCGGGGGTTGACAAAGAAGTTTGGTCAACTCCTGATTCGAAAACCAAAGCCATACAGTCTCTCAGACGGCATGGGTACAAGCCGCAACCTCTGAGACGGGTCTATATCCCGAAAGCAAACGGTAAGAGACGTCCACTCGGTATTCCGACGATGAAGGACAGAGCCATGCAGGCGCTGTATCTGCTGGCGCTTGAACCTGTCGCCGAAACGACCGCCGACCGCAACTCCTTCGGTTTCAGGAAGGAAAGGTCGTGCCATGACGCTATTGAGCAGTGCTTCAAAGCTTTGAGCATGAGAAGCGCGGCGCAGTGGGTAATGGAGGGAGACATCAAAGGATGCTTTGACAATATCAACCATGATTGGATGCGTGCTCACATTTGTACAGACAAAAGGCTCCTTCGAAAATGGTTGAAAGCTGGATACATTGAAAACAGGAAGTTATTCCCAACTGAAGCAGGTACACCGCAAGGAGGGATAATTTCCCCAGTCCTAGCCAACATGACCTTGGACTCACTGCAATCGCTGTTGGCAAAACGATTCCATGGGAAGAATACATATGGAACCGGAAAACAACGGTGGGTAAATCCAAGAGTCAACTTCATTCGATATGCTGATGACTTCGTTATAACGGGAGAATCCAAAGAACTCCTGGAGAATGAAGTCAGGCCGCTAGTAGAAGCATTCCTAGCGCAGCGGGGTTTGGTTCTCTCCAAAGAGAAGACCAAAATCACTCATATCGATGAGGGCTTTGACTTTCTCGGTCAGAACATACGCAAATACAAAGGGAAGCTGTTGATAAGGCCTTCCCATAGGAGCGTATCTGGCTTCAAGAGAGAAATCAAAGCGAAGGTCGACGAACTGGCAACTGCCACTCAGATCACCTTGATACGAGAAGTCAACCCGATCATAATCGGGTGGACCAACTATCATAGGCACGCCTGCTCGGGCAAGACCTTCAAGGGTATTCAGCACTGGCTCTGGCAAACGACGTGGCGATGGGCAATGAGAAGACACCCTCTCAAAACTGCACAATGGGTCAAAGACAAATACTACCACCATAACGGGAGAAGGGACTGGAACTTTGGAGTACCACAGAGCAACAACAAGTACTTCAATCTGATGAATACAATGGATGTGAAAATCATCAGGCATCCATGGATTCATACCAGCGCCAACCCCTTCGATCCAAAATGGGAAGAGTATTTTGAGAAGCGACTGGATCTCAAGGTCAGAGGCTCAGTGGTCAGGCAGAGGAAACTCGTCGCTCTCTGGAGAGAACAGAACGGGACATGTCCCGTTTGCCAACAGAAGATCACGGGAATAGTCGAGTGGCGGGATGTTGTAGATTGGCATAGCCACCACATTATCCCCAAATCTGAAGGCGGGTCGGACGAAAACTCCAACCGTGTTCTTTTGCATCCCAACTGCCACAGGCAAGTTCATAGCCAAGGAATCACAGTTGTGAAACCGGCTCTTCGCAAGAAGGGCTTACGAAAGGCTTGAGCCGTATGAGGGGAAACTCTCACGTACGGTTCTTAGAGGGGAAAGAACCAGCAATGGTTCCGACCTACTCGACTCGACATTGTACTCGATCTCGACCTCAACCATAACGCCCAGTCCACGAAAGATCGGTCAAGCCTCTTTGATGGAAGACTGGTTTCGAAACCCGATGAGAAAATCGGCAAGCAGATTCTCGAATGGCTCGATCGCGGCCAACAACCAGTGCCAGCTGCGAATGCCGCCGCCCCAGCTCGGACTCCAATTTTCAACGAATCGGGATTCCTGACGGGCGAGAAGGAAACAAAGGAAATGCTGGATGCAATCCAAAAGGCCACGACAATAGAGCGGTTGAACTCCATCGACCAAAGCCGGGCAAAGGGCATCAGCACCAAGAAGCTCACCGAGGATCAGAGCAAGCGCATCGCCGCTGCTATTGAATCGAAACGCCGTGAACTTCAAGCTGCCTCGCAGTCCAAGGCGGCGTAGCGGTCCCACCGGATCGGGGTGGCCTCCTGCCACCCCGATTCCCCTTCCCACACTTCCTCCTACCAACCCTACACCTCCCACTTCCACCACGACAACCTCGATGACGACACCCACGAGCACAACGACAATGACAACCGCCAGGACGATGACAACCACCACGATGACAACGACAACTACAACGACGACAACGACAACGACGACAACGACAAGCACGATGCCCTTGCTGGCCCGTTCTTATCCATGTCTCTCGGCTTTCACCCACTTGCTTCTTTGTGCTGAATTCGGAAGTTCACTCTTTCGCCGAAAAAACGTATGTTTGACCTATCTCTGTTAATTGTAGAATTCACATTTGTTCAATCTCAACACTTCTGCCAAATCGGGATCGCCTCTGGCTATTCTGGTCCCCTTGCAAGTGAAAAACATATTATGCACATTCTTAGCGAATCACTAAGCGTGAGCATATTCGAATTGGACGGGATCTCGTGAAAAGAAGAAGCCTCTCAGGAAACGAAGCCAAGCTTGTCCTTCAGCTCGAATGGGATAATGCATGGTTTCTGGACACGGCTACCATCAGGAAGCTGCTGAGGTGTTCGAAAAGCTACGCCTATGTCATAGCTCACTCCCTCGTCAAGAAGGGCTGGCTGGAACCCGTCGGCAAGGGTCACTACTTGCTCATTGAGGCAAAAAGGGGCTATAAGAAGCTCGCCCCGAAGATGACCCCCTACGTCATTGTTAGGATCTTGAATCAACCGTACTACCTCGCGTACCTCTCAGCCGCCTATCGCCACCATCTTACGACGCAACTTCCCCGCGTCCTGCACATCGCTGTGCAACACCAAAGGCGACCACTGAATTTCAAGCACGTGAGAGTTCAATTCGTGACAGTGACGAAGAAGAAATTCTTCGGCTACGAAAAGGCGAGGCTCGACAACGAACAGGTCCTTGTTTCTGATCTGGAAAAAACTCTCATCGACTCTCTTGACCGCCCCGCTCTGGTGGGAGGCATTGAAGCCGTGGCGCGGTTCATTCAGGTCGCGAGCCCGCGAACGGATTTTGAAAAGCTGCTGCAATACACAAAGCGGAACGGAAACAGGGCGCTCGCGGTCCGATTGGGATACCTGGTCGAGACACTCCGAACACCCAAAACCCCGGACTACTTCATTCGTGAGCTTAGACGACACGTGAACCATCTCGTTATTCCGCTTGGCGAGGTAAAGCGATGGGGCAAAAGCGGTCACATCAATCCCAACTGGAACATCATTGAAAACGTCCCCATCAACAACCTTATGTCTGAAATCGAGATCGCCTAGATGATCGAGGACAAGTTTGTTGACCTCTATGCTTCAAACTCAAAGGTCCCGGTCGGTATCGCTCGACAGGAAATCATACTGACGTACGCGCTCGCCCTCATGGACGATCGCAAATTGCTCTCCCACCTCGCTTTCAAAGGGGGGACTTGCCTTCGCAAAGTGATATTTGGGAAGCAGTATCGTTTCTCAGAGGATCTTGATTTCACGATCTTGGATAACATTGAGCCTCCAGCGCTGCTTGAAACAATCCAAGAAGCATTCTCAAACCCCTTTCATGACATCTCTTTCAAGGAAGTGCAAGGGTCCGCCCGAATAACAAGCGGCGGTGTAGGAGTTCAATTCGAATACCAGGTGCCGTCTGCAAACGGGACATTCGATCTGGAGGTCAGTTTTCGAGCAGAGCCGATACTCCCCGTTATTCGAAAACCACTCCAGGCGCAATCGTACTTCAAACAACTCGAGTTCTCTCCACCGGAGGTTTCCAGCTTAGCGTTCGAGGAGATCGTCTCTGAAAAAACTAGGGCGACATTTCAGCGTACGCGACCCCGGGATATCTATGATCTCTTCTTCTGTTATCAGAAACCCATCAATCTGCATCAGCTCAAGGGATTGGTTCTGATAAAGTGTTGGCAAGTGAAGGACCCGTTCGACATAGAAAAATTCATAGAAAACCTTCATTCCCAAAAATTCAATTGGGCCGAGCTCGACAACCTGCTGCCAAGAGGCGGGAGGCCAGGACCGGACAAGATGATCAAATTGATCGAATCACAGTTGAAATTGTTCCAAGTGCTCTCTGAGGAAGAAAAAGAAATCATCGGCGACTCGAAAAAACACAAGTCTAACAAACTCATCGAGGCCACGATTGCCAAGCTCAGGGCTTCAAGCAAGTAGTGGACATCGATGAACTACGTATCCCTTGTAGCAACCGAGGAAGAAATAGACTGTAGAAAGCACTCATGCCGACTCTAACGGGTTCTTCAAATAGTCATGGGGTGGGAAAACGCTCACCTGCATGAGTTCAAGGTGGGGAGGGTTTCGTTTGACGACCCGAGCCCGGATTACCTTGGCAAAATGCTCGATGCGAAGAAGGTGGAGCTTCGTCGGGTTGCACAAGATAAGAAGGATCGGTTGAACTCGATCGACCAAAGCCAGGCGAAGGGCATCAGCACCAAGAAGCTCACCGAGGATCAGGCGAAGCGCCTTGCCGACGCGATCGCATTGCGGCGCGGCCAATTGCAGGCCACATTGCAGACCAAGGCTGCATGAACTACTCGCCTGAATCGGGGTGGCGCAGGCCGGCCACCCCGATTCCATAATCTCACAATCCATTCCTCCACTTTCACTATTTTGTGCCAAACCCTCGACCTTGCCACCACAACATCCCACCCAAGCGTGCAAAAGCACCCATTCCTGATATGTAACCGAAACTAACATATGACTTGCGATATGTTCGTTTTTTGCTATCTTTGTTACATACATTCTGCCCATGAATTACTGGAGGCATATGAAATTCGATCCGAATCGTCCGTTTGACCTGCCACTGCTTCCACCTGCGCTGAACTTTAGGCACGAGCAGTTCATGGATATTATGCTGAAGACACGCACAGAGCTGGGTGAACTGAATGGTTACTCGTACTCCCTCCCAAATCCACTGCTGCCATTGTCTCCTGCTGTCATAAAAGAATCGGTGGCAAGTTCCAATATAGAGAACATCAACACCACGATGGAGGAGGCTCTGCAGGCGCAACTGTTTCCGGAAGCTGAGCAGAAGACATCCGACAAGGAGGTCCTCCGTTACAGGGACGCGATTATGTGGGGGTTCAAAAGCCTCAAGAAGGTTCCAATCTCGACAAGATTGATTCTGGGCATTCATGAGAAACTGATGCCTGATCAGAATCCGGACTACCGCAAGACACAAAACCGGATTGCGAACAGCTCAACGGGCGCAGTGATCTATACGCCTCCTCCAGCAAATGAGCTGCCTCGACTGCTCAACAACTGGGAGCAATTTGTCAACAAAGATGATGATGGAATTGATCCACTTGTCAGGGCGGCGATAGCACACTGCCAGTTCGAGGCGATCCATCCGTTCAGCGATGGGAATGGTAGAACCGGTAGAATCCTAATGGTCCTGCAATTGATACAGCAGGAGTTGTTGTCCCTTCCGATTCTCTACGTGAGCGGGTACATCAACAAGAACCGGACCGAGTACTACAGATTGCTCCAGGCGGTGAGGACGGATGAGGGCTGGCACGACTTCATTTTCTACATGCTCAAGGGTTTTCAACAGCAGGCAAGGGAAACCAAAACAACGCTCTTCAAAGTTATGGAGCTACTGGAGAAGACACGGAAACACCTCAAGGAGAAGCACCGGAAAATCTACTCGGCTGAATTGGTTGAGGCTATGTTCGCACTTCCCATTATCACACCGGTGAACCTTGGCAAGAAGTTGGATGTGAACTACCGGACGGCGAGCCGTTACCTTGTGGAGCTTGCAAGCGGAAACGTCCTTAAAGAGAGTTACGTGGGGAAGTATCATCTTTACGCGAACATGCCCCTGTTGAAACTGCTCAAGGCGTGAGTCTAGACTGAGGCCATGACTGCTACAATCTGCGCCACAAACCAAGCTCGCATGAACTACTTGCCTGATCCCGGATTGTTTTCCTGAAACGGCCGCATCCCTTTCACATCTGCACTCTGCTCGCCTTTCCCACGCCCTCACTTTTCACCTCCGCGCTCTTCCCTCGCCCAAAAAGTTCCCCCAAAATATCCAGCAGATTTGCCGGATAGCTTCCCATCACTCCTTCCCCTTAACTGGCCTGCAGTTCTCTGAGATCCAGGTGATGTCATCACAAAGTGCACCCGGGCTCGGCCATAATCGCCATCTGCGTCGCAGATATTCCGAGCAACACACGGACCTGAAGGTTTGGGAATCTTCTCGGGGAGTTCTGGAGCTAGTTGGAGAAGCATCACAGTTCTTCACTCGCTTGAAAGGTTCCCCAAAATAGTCGGCATTTTTGCCGACTTGTTTTCCCTCGCTCCTTCCCCTTAATTGGTCCGCAGTTCTTTGAGATCCAAGTGATGCCATGAACAAAGCGCACCCAGCCCGGGGCAACAACCATCATCCGTGCTATAGATACTCGGAGCCACGCGCGGCCGGAAGGGTTAGGTATCTTTTGCGGACTTCTGGGGGTAATCAGACAACCGCCACAGTTCTTCCCTCGCCCAATAAGTTCCCGAAAAAAAGCGGCAGATCTGCCGCCTTGTTTTCCCTCGCTCCTTCCCCTTAATTGGCCCGCAGTTCTCTGAGGTCCAGGTGATGTCATCAACAAAGTGCACCCGGGCGGGGCAATGAGCGCCATCTGCGTCGCAGATATTCCGAGCAACGCACGGATCTGAAGGTTTGGGAATCTTCTCGGTGAGTTCTGGAGCCAATCTGACAAGCATCTCAGTTCTTCCCCCGCCCAGAAAGTTCCCCAAAAATATCAGGCAATTTGCCTGATAGGAATCGCGCCCTCATACCCATTAATTGGTCGCCAAGTTCCTTGAAACTTGGACCTCATCTTCAACGCAACGTGGTGGATCGAGGCAATAACAGCCTCCCGTTCACAAGGTGTTATTGAATAACAGTCAACTGTCCACGTGCTGTTATTTGCGCAAAACAGCGAGGAGAGCGCCCTCTAGAAGAATTTTTTTCTGGACCGACAGCTCATGGTTACCGAGGAAACAACAAATCACATAGAGAGCACCCTCGCCGGGTTCATTGGATACCTCAGGAGGAATAAGATGTCAGACAGAACCATCACCGCGTACACAACCGATGTCCGAGGCTTCTTAAACCGGCACTCTACAGAGCTCAACTCCATTGTCGCAGTTCAGACAAGGGACCTGGAGGACTACCTGTATGGCCTTGCGCGCTCTCGACTACAATTCGCATCGGTCAGACGCGTTTCATGTGCGCTCAAGAGTTTCTTCTTGTTCCTTCTCGACCAGGGGGTAATTCACAAAAATCCCGCCGCCACATTGGCTGTAAGGCCTGTCAGACAAGAAGTCCTTTCCTCCGAGGAGATTGTTTCAATTTGTCACTATCTGAGTCGTCGTCAGGCATCGACAGAGAGAGGTGACAGTTTCCGCTCTCGAAGGGATGAACTCATTCTTATCCTCATGATTTTCTACGGAGTCCGCCAATATCAGATCTGCATGCTGAAACTCTCTTCCATTCGGACGATCGATAAGTCTGTCTCACTCACCATCAGCAAATTGTTCACTCTTCGCCTTCATGCACAGGTGCTCAGGAAACTTCGCTCTTACCTCGAGGCCAGAGGCTCTAACTCCGACACGATATTTCTGGACACCCTCGGGAAGAAACCGCTGGACAATTGGAGTGTTCGCCACGCGCTGAATGATCTCAGTCAAGCTCTCCAGTTCGACTGCTCACCCAAATTGTTGCACAACACCTACATGTATCTGCAGCAACATCCGGAGATAAGAGAATCGCTCATCAAGCGCATTCTATCCAACGAATTTACCCACGACTATGGTGTTGCACCAAATGCCTAGTCATGCACTGACTCGGTTGATAGTTCTGTCCCTCTTGTGCAGGAGTCCTTATTCTTTCTAGGTTTGGTGGGTGAATTGCCTACATCGGCCCCAAGAGGTTCGTATGCGAAACATCAGAAAGGTTACCCCATGAAATGGTTCCATCACGAGTGTGCGGCAAGCAATGATCCAAAGCTCCAGATCCTCGGCTCAACCCATGGAGCCGAAGGTCTTGGCATTTTCTGGGGCATCTTGGAAAGAATCGGACAACATTCTGACACATTTCACCTGAAAGTCATGCAAATCTCAGAGGAAAGTGATCAAACTTTCATGAATCTCCTTCAAACCTCTGAAAAAAGCCCGGACAACTTCTCCGCAGTTCACCTCGACCTGGCGGAGATCCCAAGGCTTCCAGCAAAAATCCTGGCAAAAAACCTCTTCACTTCTCCACGCAGATTGAGAGAAGTCATCGAGACCTGCATCCAGATCGGACTCTTCGACTCTGCCAAGTGGCTGAAATTCAACATCTTATACAGTCCCTCATTCGAGCAAAGTGCGGATGACTACACGCGACGCATGCACAAGAAGACGGACACCGTTCGGACAGACTCCGAACATTGTTCGGACAATATCCGAACACTCTCCGGAGTTTGTCCGGACAATATCGGACAAACTCCGGACTCGCTTCGAACAAAATCCGCGAAAGTTCTCCTAGAAACAGAAGAAGAACAGATACAGAAGGAGAACAGAGATAGAACAGAAAAAGATTTGTTTGTTAAAGACGCCGAAGAAAAAATCAAGAAAGCCACATCTTGCCAGAACGGCTTTGTCAAGAATGACAATTATCTCATCGAACTCTCCCAGGATGCATTTTTCGAATACAGCGCCAGGGTTCGTTCCGAACTTGCCAGCTGGAATGATGGCCGTTCAAACAAGTTCGATTGGAATCCAACTGAAGCCGAGCTTCGCAAGCTTTTCTTCGGTGGGGAACCGGAACACAAGGAGAGATCGTGCTACAGCGCCTACAACCTGCTCGGTGAGAAAATCCACTACGCAGAGCTCGTGTTGCGGGCACTACGCTTGATGCTCAAAGCGAGTGAGAAGACTCGAATCGCAAATCCGTTCGGCTGGACCTGGTCATGCCTCCACGGCAACGGCGATGGAACCCTCCCATGGGTCCAGCTGCTGACCGCGGATGAAGAGAATGGCTCAGTGTCACTGTCACGAACCCGCGTTCGGTACAATCATCCACCATGATCCAACCCACCTGTTTCAGAACAACATTCGCATCGGCGGGTCTCAATGTTTCTCGGCACTCGGATTCTTCGCGTATCTGATCTTCCGGGTGTTCAGAGCATTCTTCCTCTTCAGGCCTCAGAAATACAGATGAAGTCAATACGGCGAGATAAAGTGAAAAGCGAATAATGTCGATGTTAAACAATTTTGGGGGCGTCCAATGGGCAAAGAACAGATCGAGATTCTGGAGAAGTTGAATCGAATCGAAACTCTTCTCGCGGAACAACAGCCAGCGCCCATGACTCTCGCAGAGGCGGCCACGTATCTGCACGTCAGCAAACAGACTCTCTACCGCATGACAAGTCAATCACAGATCCCGCATTACAAGCCGAACGGGAAGAAGCTGTATTTCACCAAGCATGACCTGGACCAATGGATCCTGCGCAACCGGGTCCGGGAAGTAAAGCGATGATGCCGGGCTGGATCAAACTTCACCGTCAGGTCACGGAGAATATCTCCTGGTTCTCGGAATGCTTCACGAAAACTCAAGCATGGGTGAACCTCTTGGTGTACGGCCGGCTGGATTGATTTTGATCTAGCCAACTGCTACCTTCATAAGTGGGAAGAGTGAGACAATGAGGAGTATTTGTTGCACCGTTGTTGCACGAAACGGGGTATATACGAGAAAAGGCTTGATAACAAGGGGTATTATGATACGGGATAGATTATATCTCCAAATGAAGTACGGAGTCTTTACTATACTTCTTGCTGCGATCGTGTTTCTTCTTTCCGGTTGCGGCTCATCCGGGAGTTCGCAAAAAGATGATTCTCCTCCGCCGGGGGAACGCGATCAGCGGGTCCCACTCTCCCGCTATGAAAAAGCATTCAACCCATCCAGTTATGACGACGAAATTGCAGAAATCCAGAGACGGCATGTGCTTGAGCAGGAAAAGGCTGCAGCGGAGAATAAGCATGACAGCGTCGTCGTCGAGTCCGAATTCTCCCAGGGATACCGCATCCAGATCTTTGCGACCGGAAACATCGACGAAGCCAACGCGATGCGCATGACTGCGGCACAACGTATCACAGATGACTCCCTCTACGTCGTGTTCGATCCTCCCGTGTATAAGGTCAGGATTGGCGATTTCCGGACACGGGCTGAAGCCAACCAGAGGCTCGGGGCTGTCGTTGCCCTTGGATTCGCAGATGCGTGGGTCGTGGGAGATAGGATCATACAACGCAAACTTGTTCGGGTGCCGGCCCAGGTCCCGCCGCGGAGAGAATAGCCCGCCGGAAGCGTGAAGTCCAAGCAGCTTGCCGGCTTCTTCCACTTCCTACTTCTTACTTCTTACTCCTTACTCCCTACTTCCTAGTCCTTACTTCCTACTCCTCCCTCCATCTAAACCTGTTCGGAATCGCCGGAGGACGAACTCCGCGACAATTCGCGCGGCAAGGAATATGCGACATTCCCGACGAGGATATGCTGGTCGACATTTTTCCTCTGAGGAATAACGCGCTCACCGCTCGCGCCGCGATGCCCTATCGTGATATTGGAACCCTTTGCCAGGGTCTCTCGACCACCGGCTGTGGGGGCTTCCGCCGGTCTGCTTTGAAATCCCCGTCCGGATCTGTTCGAAAAGGTTTGGCACCGTTGTGACAACCTCCGGTTGAATATCAGGCACGTTGACACATACTGTCTCAGTGTCTTCTGCTTATATGACCGTAGCACCGCGCGCAATCTCAGTGCAGCAGCTTGCTCTATACGCTCAAAGGGTTGACAGAGGTGAGGAATCAAAAGCACGCGGAGCGATCACTGAGCGAAAAGACCTCAGCAACTGACTTGACGTTTGATGGCAGTTTCTCTCTCGTCGATCGATCATTCTCACTATTGACAATGATTCGCTGAAGAATTCCTGCTCCTGAATCGATCTTCAGGGATTTTCCGGACTGAAGGGAGCCACAAACCCGGTCGAGACCCCATTGTCGCCACACGGCTGCCTACCTGTCCGCCGTTCTGTCCACCAACACTCCACGAAGCACAGGTGGAGGTACTTCAGCTTCACTGCACGAAACATCTGTTCCCAGAAGTGCATGGTGCGATCAGATACACAGAGAAAAACATTTTTTTTTGTCCGCCCACTTCTGCAACGCTGTGCGCCTTCCGCACCCAAGAGGCTTGAGCCTCTGGCTCAATGTCCACCGGCTTACAAACCGAAGCGTTTCGGCCCCACCCAGACCGCGCCCGCCGGAACGACTTGTCGGCCGCGTCTCTCCGATCGCAGTCCTGACAACAAGATAGTTGAGTCTGTATGCGAATTGCGGTGGCGTGAGCGTTAGATAGTTTGAACGACTTCACGACTTCATGCAGGTGAATAAAACTGGAGAATGCAGGTTGACCTGAGTGAAAAAGGCACATGGAGAAATCGCGTCAGGACTCTGAGGGACTTTGCCAACCATGCATGGATATCGCGATACGGCGTAACTCCGAGTTCACATACAGTGTGGCGCTCGGTCACCGGATTGTCGATTCGAGGTCCTTCGTAGATCGCTATGCTATTTCACGGAACCGAATCGCATGTGACAAAAAAGTCGTCCGGCGATTTTTGGCTTTCGCGACCGGCTTACATGCTCCTAACCGAGGTTATGTCAAGTGAAATTATACCGGAGATCGTCGCGGTCTAAATATTAACTTGACAAAGGTACCGCAACCGCTTATATTCACAGTGAGTTGCATCAGTTGAAAACCTGATTTGTTGTTCTTTACCCCCGAGACGTTCCGTCTTCCACAAGGGGTATCTTGAAGTGGGAGGCAACGTCACTCGCCCTCGAGAGGCGTCAACCAAAACAAAGATAATGACCTATCCAAGGACAGGCTCCTGCTTGCCCAAGGATGGCTTTTTCCTTAGAGATTAGAAACCCTACTTTCACGAGAGCGTAACCAAGAGGAGAGTGCTATGGTTGAAAAGGCGACGATTTCGACGCCCGAAGTAGCTGAGCGCGCTGAACAATCCACCGATGTTCGTGGGCTGAAATTTCAGCGCTACTTTTCAAAACCCGGAGTCCATCCTTTCAATGAAGTTGAATGGGAGCTGCGTACGGCAGTAATCACCAACGAAAAGGGAGAAAAGATATTTGAACAGAAGGACGTCGAGATCCCGAAGCCGTGGTCGATGACCGCAACCAACGTCGTCGTCTCGAAGTACTTTCACGGCAAACTGGGCTCTCCCCAACGCGAACATAGTGTCAAACAATTAATCGAGCGTGTTGCACGAACAATCTACACCTGGGGATTGAAAACCGGTTACTTCGCCAGCCAGGAAGATGGTGACATTTTCTACAACGAACTCTCCTACCTCCTTGTCAACCAGCAGATGTCTTTCAACAGTCCTGTCTGGTTCAACGTCGGAAACGAAGATCATCCTCAGTGCTCAGCGTGCTTCATCAATTCGGTCCAGGATTCCATGGAGTCAATTCTGACCCTTGCAAAGACGGAAGGGATGCTCTTCAAGTGGGGATCAGGAACCGGCTCGAACCTCTCGACTCTGCGATCGTCGAAAGAATCTCTCGCCGGCGGAGGCACTGCGTCGGGCCCTGTATCTTTCATGAAGGGATATGACGCGTTCGCAGGCGTCATCAAGTCGGGCGGCAAGACCCGCCGGGCAGCAAAGATGGTGATCCTCAACGTGGATCATCCGGACATCAACGAATTCATCAACTGCAAAGCTGACGAAGAAAAGAAGGCTTGGGCGCTCATCGAAGCAGGATACGATGGCGGCTTCAATGTCCCTGGTGGTGCGTACGACTCCGTCTTCTACCAGAACGCCAATCACTCGATCCGGGTGACAGATGAATTCATGAAGGCGTTTCTGGAAGACAAAGAGTGGGCGACAAAAGCCGTCACCTCGGGCAAACCTGTTGAGAAGTATCGAGCACGGGACATGATGCGACAGATCGCCGATGCGGCGTGGGTCTGCGGTGACCCCGGGATGCAATACCATACGACGATTAACAGCTGGCACACGTGTCCGAATACTGCACCGATCAACGCTTCGAATCCGTGCAGCGAGTACATGTTCCTGGACGACACAGCCTGCAACCTGGCGTCGCTGAACCTCATGAAGTTCCGTCGCCCTGACGGCGAGTTCGATGTCGAGTCGTTCAAGAAGGCAGTGGAGGTCACGATTACGGCTATGGAAATCGAGGTGGACAACGCCAGCTACCCGACCCCCGCGATTGGTCAGAACAGCTTCGACTACCGCCCGCTCGGTCTTGGCTACGCCAACCTGGGTGCTCTTCTCATGGCCCGCGGGCTGGCGTACGACAGCGACGAGGGACGGGCATTCGCGGGAGCGATTACTTCGTTGATGTGCGGTGAAGCGTATAAACAATCGGCGCTCGTCGCCAAAGAGATGGGGCCGTTCAAGGGATATGCCATCAACCGCGAGCCGATGCTCAACGTGATGCAGAAGCACGGTATTCATGCCGAGCGGATCAATCGGGAGTTCCTGCCGGCAGACCTCTGGGACGCCTCCAATGATGTCTGGAAAGACGTTTTGAAGTACGGCAAGCAGTACGGCATCAGGAATTCACAGACGACGGTGCTGGCCCCGACGGGAACAATCGGATTCATGATGGACTGCGATACAACCGGCGTGGAACCGGACATCGCCCTTGTGAAATACAAGAAGCTGGTCGGCGGCGGACTGATGAAGATTGTCAACCAGACAGTTCCGGAAGCTCTTCGCAAGCTCGGATACGATGGCGAACAGATCGAGCACATCGTCGCTTACATCGATAACAACGATACGATCGAACGATCGCCACATCTGAGAGAAGAACACCTGCCGGTCTTCGACTGTGCGTTCAAGCCTGCAAACGGCGAGCGCTCGATTCAGTATATGGGACACATCAAGATGATGGCGGCAGTCCAGCCGTTCCTTTCGGGAGCCATCTCAAAAACAGTCAACATGCCGACGGATGTCAGGGAAGAAGATATCCAGCAAGCATATATTGAGGCATGGAGACTTGGGCTGAAGGCTATTGCCGTGTACCGCGACGGCTGCAAGCGGACACAGCCTCTCAGCACGTCGCTTGAGACGAAGAAGGAAGCCACGAAGGCACACCCCGCGCGACGGCGCCTTCCAGACGAGCGGCAGTCCATTACACACAAATTCAGCATCGCCGGCCACGAAGGCTATATTACTGTCGGCATGTTCGAGGATGGTATGCCGGGCGAGGTCTTCATTACAATGTCCAAAGAGGGGTCAACCATATCAGGCATGATGGACTCCTTTGCCACTTCGATTTCGATCGCCCTGCAGTATGGTGTTCCGCTCAAGGTTCTTGTGGACAAGTTCAGCCATGCCCGGTTTGAGCCATCGGGCTTTACGAACAATCCTGAGATTCCAATCGCCAAATCCATCAGCGACTATATCTTCAGGTGGCTCGGTCTGAAGTTCCTTCAAAAAGACGACGCTCCGACAACGGGCGGGATATCACCGACGGCAACGGAAATGGCGCACCAACCGAAAGCCCGTCAACACGATTCGTCTCAAAGGAGCTCTTCTGCTCTCGAGCGGAACGAGAAGGTCGTTTTCCAAACGCAGTCTGATGCCCCCCCCTGCCACGAGTGCGGAAGCATCATGATCCGCAGCGGCAGCTGCTACAAGTGCCTGCAATGCGGTTCGACCAGCGGGTGCTCGTAATCCAGAAGAGACACGTTCAGAAACAACAGAATCGGCACGCTCGAACTCGGGCGTGCCGATTTGCATTTTTGTCTTCCTGCAAGGCAAGAGACTTGCATTTTTGACACGAACGACCTACCATCTACCTATCGGTTTTCGAAAACCATCCATCACACATTGAAAGGCGAACGAATGAGGAATTTCCTCACAAAGCTCATGCTCCTTCTGGCTTGCACAACCGTTTCTCTTCTCGCACAACAAACCCCGCAGGAAGGCGCGCTTCTTGCGAAAGCCCAGAAGCTCGCCCAACAATTCATCATCGTCGATACGCACGTCGATGTTCCCTTTCGGTTGAAAATGAAATGGGAAGACATCTCCGAACGTACTCCCAATGGCAATTTTGACTACGTACGGGCGAAACAAGGCGGGCTCAACGCACCATTCATGTCAATCTACATTCCGCCTGAATACGAACAAACCGGCGGCGCCAAACAGCTCGCTGACACGCTCATCGATATGGTCGGGACAATCGCCAACAGTTGGCCGAAGAAGTTCGCAATCGCCACCTCTGTGAATGACGTGACAAACCAATTCAAGCGTCGCGTCATCTCATTGTGCATGGGGATGGAAAACGGTTCGCCGATCGAACATGACCTGAAGAATGTCCAGTACTTTTATGATCGGGGGATCCGCTATATCACTCTCGCACACGGCAAGACCAATCACATCTCAGATTCGTCCTACGACACGACGCACGTGTGGAAGGGGTTGAGTTTCTTCGGCCGCCGGCTCGTCCTTGAGATGAACCGTGTCGGTATCATGGTGGACGTGTCGCATATCTCTGACGAAGCATTCTACGAAGTCATGAATGTCACCCAAGCACCTGTCATTGCGTCGCACTCTTCGTGCCGGTTCTTCACACCCGGATTTGAACGCAACATGTCTGACGAAATGATCAAGATACTCGCCGGAAAGGGGGGCGTTATCCAGATTAACTTTGGCTCGTCTTTCCTCCGCTCGGACTATCAGAAACGGGAAGACGAACAGGGGAAACAAATAGCCGCATACATGAAATCGAAGAACCTCAAGTACAGGGACACTGAGGCACAAACATACATCGCTGCGTACCGAAAGGAACACCCGATCACCTACGCCGATGTTACGGATGTGGCGGACCATGTCGACCATGTCGTGAAGCTCGTCGGCGTGGACTATGTCGGCATCGGCTCGGATTTCGACGGCGTCGGCGACTCGCTGCCTACAGGGCTCAAGGATGTGTCAATGTATCCAAACCTGATCTACGAGCTCTTGAAACGGGGCTATTCCGAAAAGGATATCCAGAAAATCTGTGGAGGAAACCTGCTCAGGGTCTGGTCGCAAGTCGAACGAAGAGCAAAAGAAATCAAGTCCGGAGAGACGAACTGACAAGGTCGCTCCATGAACAAAGCAGCTTCATTTCCATTATCGCGGATGGATATAATGAAACGGGCATTCACTGTTCTTCTCGTACTGTCCTTCACTGTGACGATATCCCAAGCCCAGTCGAATGGACGATCACACGTGCGTGATCTTGGAGTTGAGATCGGGATCTTTCCCGCAGGAAAACTCAACGCGATCACAGATGTCGCAGGTGTGAGCGTCGGACACGTGACGATCTTTCAGGGCGATAGCGTTCGAACCGGCGTAACTGCCATCCTTCCCCACGGTGGAAATCTTTTCCAGGAAAAAGTACCGGCAGCGGTGCACATCGGCAATGGTTTCGGCAAACTTGTCGGCACCACTCAGGTGGAGGAGCTCGGCCAAATCGAGACTCCCATCTTGCTGACAAACACCCTGAGCGTTTGGGATGTCGCGGACGGTATTGTCGACTACATGCTGAGTTTGCAGGGGAACGAGAATGTCCGGTCGATCAACCCGGTTGTCGGTGAAACGAATGATGGCGGCCTGAACGACATCCGGGGGAGGCACGTGACGCGACAGCACGCCCTGCAGGCGATCCAGAGTGCAACGTCAGGGCCTGTGCCTGAGGGAAGCGTCGGGGCAGGGACAGGGACGATCTGCTTTGGCTGGAAAGGGGGCATCGGCACCAGCTCTCGCCTCCTCCCCTCTTCTCTGGGTGGATTCGCAGTTGGTGTGATTGTGCAAACCAACTATGGCGGGGTTTTGGATATTGCGGGGGTGCCGGTCGGCAAGGAGCTGGGTCGCTACAGCTATCGAAACGATGTCAGGAGTCCCGGTGACGGGTCATGCATGATCGTTGTCGCGACGGACGCTCCACTCAACAGTCAGCAACTGAAACGCCTTGCAAGAAGAGCAACACTCGCACTTGGAAGGACCGGGTCAGCGATGAGCCATGGAAGCGGCGACTATGTCATTGCATTCTCCACTTCCCGGGATGTCCGCATACATCCCGATGACCAGAGGATTGAATCGATCCCCCGACTTCGGGAAGATGACCTCTCCCCTCTCTTTCAGGCAGTCGTGGAATCGACGGAAGAAGCGATCTACAACTCGCTGCTTCAAGCCACGAGCGTGAAAGGCCACAGGGGAGCAGAGGCGGAAGCTCTCCCCATCGACAAAGTGCGAGATGTATTGAGGAAATACGGAAGGATCAAGTAGGAATTCCGGCGCCAGAGTCTCAGCCATCCCTCTATCAACGCGTAGCCGGAACACTCTCCCGTTCCATCATCGTGACAAACTGATCGAACAGGTAGTCGCTATCGTGGGGACCTGGTGAGGCCTCCGGATGGTATTGAACGCTGAAGACCGGAAGCTCTCTGTGCCGCAGCCCCTCGTTCGTTGCGTCATTGAGATTGACGTGAGTAATCTCAACAGAGTTTGTGTCGAGAGACAGCGGATCGACGGCAAATCCGTGATTCTGAGAGGTTATCTCGATGCCCTGAGTCAGGAGATTCTTGACGGGATGGTTTGAGCCGCGGTGGCCGAACTTCAGTTTAAAGGTCTTCCCGCCCAGGGCCAGCGCCAGCAACTGATGACCCAGGCAGATGCCGAAGATCGGTTTCTTTCCCACAAGTTTCTTGATGTTCTGAATCCCATAGCGCACAGCGGAGGGATCACCCGGACCGTTCGATAGAAAGATCCCGTCTGGTTCCATTTCAAGTGCCTTTTCGGCCGGGAAAGCAGCCGGAACAACCGTAAGTTGGCAACCGTACGCGGTAAGACGGCGCAGGATGTTCTGTTTCACCCCATAATCGTAGACGACTACACGCCACTGGCGACCGTCGGTCCTTAGCTTACCGGTGGTCTTGAGCGCAAACGGGGTCCTGTCGACATCATTCCAGGTGTACACTTTGTCTGTCGTGACCGTCTTCGCCAAATCGAGGCCGTTCATCGATGGCGACCGTTTCGCTTTCTCGATGAGGCTTGAATCATCCAGATCGGCGGTTGAGATGATCCCTCTCATCGCACCCACGGTCCGGATCATCCTGGTCAGCATTCTCGTGTCAATCCCTTGGATGGCAATGATGTGATGCGACGCCAGCCATTCACCAAGGCTCCCGGTTGCACGGAAATTGCTGTAGAAATCAGAGTATTCCTTCACGACAAATCCGGCGACCTGCGGCTTGATGGATTCAAGGTCCTCGCTGTTTATCCCATAGTTGCCGATGAGAGGATAGGTCATCGTGACTATTTGCCCGGCATACGAAGGATCAGTCAGGATTTCCTGATATCCGGTCATGCTCGTGTTGAATACGACCTCGCCGGCGACCTCGGACGAAGCCCCGAAGCTCTCACCAGTGAAGACTGTACCGTTCTCCAACGCTAATTTGGCAACCAACGACGTCCCTTCGCCTCCTGAGGTTCTGAAATCTGTGCGGGAGCCAAGATAGCAAGAATTGGCTGCCAACGCAAATCTCGATGCAATGTCCGCAGACGACCGGTCAAGCGATCGCGTCGCGAGCTTCAAGCGCCGATCCCTGTTCCCGATCACTGTTCATAGAGAGCACTGCGTCGCGTATTGTCCTGACATCCGTCAACAGAACGGGATTCGTTCATCAAGTCGGGAGTCACGTTGAAAGCAAACGGCCAACTCTTTTTTCTTCGAGAACCCTTGTGATCCATATGGTGTTACAGGAGTCAAGAAGCGGATATAAGACTCATCCTTGACATCCTACGCAAAAAATGTTAATTTTAGGTGGAAAAACAGGCATTTTTTGATGATTACTTCTGGAAATCCGGAGCAGCTAAACGAGCGGGAGCGGGATATCCTGCATCGCGTCGTATTCAATTTCATCCAAACTGCAATCCCGGTTGGCTCGCGCTATATTTCCAAGCATTTTGATTCGCAGCTGAGTCCGGCGACGATTCGAAACGTCATGGCCGATCTCGAAGACCTGGGCCTTCTTTCACATCCGCACACTTCGGCGGGCAGGGTCCCCACAGATCTCGGCTATCGTTTCTATGTCGACTACCTCATGGAGGTCCAATCGCTGAGCGAGAAAGACATGCTGCAGATTGAGCAGCAGCTCACGAGTGCTGCTGACCCGGATTCCCTGTTACGTGAAACTTCCAAGCTGTTGGGCAAGATCTCGAAGCAGCTCAGCGTAGTGTCTTCTCCCCATATCAGCAGCGGCGTCTTCGAGAAACTCGAGCTGATTCCCATCTCAAGCTCGAGGATCCTGGTAGTCATGTCAATCCGTACAGGGCTAGTGAAAACCCTGATGATGGAAGTGGGTATTGAACTGAAGCGTGAGTATCTGGAGCAAGTCAGCCGGCTTCTGAATGAGCGCCTGTCCGGGCTGACGCTGAGGGAAATCCGCGATACCTTTGTGGAACGCACGCTTGACGTGCTGGACGAGCGAACGGGGCTCATACGCCTCTTCATCGATTCCGTTGACAACCTGTTCGACGACATGAAGGATCGTGACAAGGTCCATATCTCTGGCACACAGAACATCATCGATCAACCTGAGTTTATTGACCCGAAGAACTTCCGGAGCGTGATCGAGCTCATCGAAAATGATGACATCATCGTTCATTTGCTCGAAAAACACGAGGCCATCGACAAGAGCTTCGCCGTGACGATCGGTTCTGAGAATCAGGACAGCAAAGCAAAGGAATACAGCATCGTCTCGGCCATGTACGATCTGGACGGAGTCAAGGGAAGAGTCGGCATCATTGGCCCGCGGCGGATGGACTACGCCAAGGTGATTCCTCTCGTAGACCATGTAGCAAAACTGGTTGCGAAAATGATGAGGGCCTAGAGAGCCGGTCGAAAAGTGGTGCCACGAAGGCACAAAGTCACAAAGGTTTTTGAAACTGAAGAAAATTCAAAGATCTGCTTCGTGTCTTGCCAGCCCGCTACGCGTTCTGGCGGGGTGACTTCGTGGCAGAGTTGATGTTTTCGTCCGCGCTTCTAGGAGCATCAAGAATGAATGAGAGTCAGGAGAGCATGGAAGAAACGAAGGATCTTGGCGAGCAGTCGCTGCAAGCCGAATCAGAGCCTCAGGTGTCAGAAGTGCCCGATTCGGGAAAGGGCGAGGACGCGGCCCTGAAGCTCGCAGAGGCGGAAAAACAGGTCGAGTACTACAAGGACCTTCTTCTGAGGAAAGTTGCGGAATTCGACAACTTCAAAAAGCGGATGGAGAATGACGCAGGTGCTGCTCTGAAATACGGGAAAGCCGACATCATTCAGAGCCTCCTGCCGGTCATCGATGATTTCGAGCGGTCTCTCAGACTTGGCAAGGACCGTCGCGAGTCCGAGGCGTTCTCCAAGGGGGTTGAGCTCATCTATCAGAAACTGATGAAGTTTCTAACTATGCAAGGGGTGAAGGAAATCGAATCTCTCGGCAAAGAGTTCGATGTACATTACCACGATGCTCTCCTCCAAGTACCCCGAAGCGACGTCCCACCCCACATTGTCATCGAAGTGGTCGAGAAGGGATATTCGCTCGACGACCGCGTCCTCCGCCACTCGAAAGTTGTCGTATCAACAACTCCGGCTGCGAATGGACCTGGCGATGGCAGCATTCAAGCCACCGATGCAGATGCCGGCACCACCAAGAAGCTGGAGAGCTAGCACATAGCATGGCAAAACGCGATTACTACGACATACTTGGCGTCTCCCGAAGCGCCTCTCAGGAAGAGATCAAAAAAGCGTATCGGCAGATGGCGCTGAAGTATCACCCTGATCGCAATCCCGGGAACAAGGAAGCGGAAGACCAGTTTAAGGAAGCTGCCGAGGCATATGAAGTGCTTTCCGATCAGGAGAAGCGCAGACGCTATGACCAGTTTGGTCATGAAGGAATGCGCGGGGTACACGGCCGTGACTTCCACGACGTAAACGATATCTTCTCTGCGTTTGGTGACATCTTCGGAGGCGGTTTCGGCGGCGGCATTTTTGATGAGGTCTTTGGCGGCTCCGGTCGGGGAAGACGCTCAGCACGGTCGCAGCATGGCACACCCGGGGCGGATTTGAAGGTGAAGCTCCCACTGACGCTCGAGGAAATTGCGACAGGGATAGAGAAGAAGATCAAGGTCAGAAAACAGAAGAAATGCGACGTCTGCAATGGCTCCGGAGCGAAATCGGGCACCGAGACTTCGAGCTGCCCGCAATGCAACGGGAGCGGTGAGTTGCGCCAGGTGTCCCGCTCAATGTTCGGACAGTTCGTCAACATCACGACATGCCCAACGTGCGGTGGCGAGGGACGGATCGTCCGCGACCCATGCCTCAACTGCCACGGTGAAGGGCGCCTCCCGGGTGAAACCACGATCAAAGTGAGTGTCCCCGCCGGGGTGGCAGAAGGCAACTATATTCCGCTTCAGGGACAAGGCAACGCTGGACAACGTGGCGGGCCTCCCGGCGATCTGATCGTTCTGATCGAAGAACAGCCGCATCAGTACTTCACGCGCAGCGGCGATGATATTATCTATGACCTCAATGTCAGTTTTCCTATGGCGGCATTGGGAGGCGAAATCGAGATTCCGACGCTTACCGGCAAGGCAAAGCTGGTTATCGACGCGGGGACCCCTGCCGGCCGGCTGTTGCGAATGCGGGAGAAGGGAATTTCCCACCTCAACGGGTACAACCGGGGAGACCAGCTGGTTCGAATCAACATCTGGGTGCCTTCAAAGCTCACTTCGAAAGAAAAGGAACTCCTGAAGGAGCTGGGCACCAACGAGCACATCGTGCCCAATGAAGAAGAACGCCACGGCCATTCGAAAACACTGTTCGGCAAGATGAAGGACGCTTTTTCTTAGAATCGAATGTGGCAGCGCCTTATCAACTGGCTTGCGATGACGCGTTCGGAACAGATGGTCATTCTGTTCCTTTCGACGACTCTGGTGGTCGGTGCAGGAATTCGATTGTATCAGGAGACCTATCCGTCCCGGCGCCAGTTCGATTATCGGACAGTTGACAGTTCATTTGCTACGTTTCAGGAGCAGCTTGCGGCCGATTCCATCCAGCAAAAGTCGGGGCGTCCGGGAAAGCTGGTCAACATCAACACTGCTTCCAAAGATGAACTGATTGCGCTCCCAGGAATTGGCCAGGCACTTGCAGAGCGCATACTCCTTTTCAGAGGGAACAGGGGAAAGTTTGGATCGGCCGAAGACCTGCAGAAGGTCAAAGGAATCAGCAAGAAGAAGTTCGAGAAGCTGAAACCATTCGTTACCGTTCAATAGACCATCAGGGATCCGTCGTCCGCACATTATACAGAACGGGAAAGGCACCGTGCAATCATGAGATCCTCCTACTATGTCGGTATATCGTTGTACAAGGGGAAAATCCAGCTTGCCGAACTCGACCATGGGAAGAAGACAATGGTCACGGCACTGAACGAGCGCAGCACTGCGATCGATTTTAGCCACGACGGCAATTTTTCTCCCGATCATCCCCAGCTCTTTACGTTTGTCTACGAGCTCGAAGAGCTGCTGAAGCAAAACAAAGTGCACTCCAAGACGATCTCCTTCGCCCTTCCAACGGAACCGATCCTCATCAACATCATTCCCGTGGACGCAACGCTGCAGGGGGCCGAGCTGACGTCTCATATCCAATGGGAATTTGAACAGTACTACCCCAACGTCCCTCCCAAGGACTTCGCCATCAGCGCCTACCCGATTCCAGGTCCGAAGAAGAACGTGAAACATGTTTTCCTCGTGGGGGTGCGGAGAGGGCTTATTGGATTCCTGAAGCGCGCCGCAAGCGAACTCCGCATGGAGGTTCATCTGATCGACATCGATCATTTCAGCGCTGAGAAAACGCTCCGCCACTGCCACCCGGAGATCCTCAAAGAGAACGTTATGCTGATCGGCCTTCGCGGCGACTTCCTCGATGCGAGCCTCGTGTGTCAGGGCGAGTACACAGACTACCGCGGATTCTCCACGGAACACCTGGATGACCTGAAGAAGTGCATCCTCACATACAGACAGTACCTTGAACAGAAAGACGGGGGCCAGTCCCCGACAAAAATCATCCTCTACGGTTTCAATGTTACTCCCCAAACACTTAACCAGATTCAACGGGAAACGGGGATCGCAACGCTGGCCCTGGACTCTATGCGTAATCTGATTCCATCCAAGAAGCTCGACGAGTCTTACGTGAAAGAAAGCTCACGTTTTGCCGCAGCAATAGGACTGGCATTGCGAACTCAATGAGAATAATAGCTGGACAGTACCGCGGCCGTAGCCTTTCCAGCGTCCGCGATCTTTCGATACGACCGACGACAGACCGGGCAAAACAAACCATTTTCGACATTCTCTCAAACCGACTGGAATTCGACGGAATCGAGGTCCTCGATCTTTTTGCCGGAAGTGGAAGCCTGGGGCTGGAAGCGATCAGCCGTGGTGCCCGAAACGTCGTCTTCGTTGACAAAGCACACCAGTCCTTGCGCTCACTCGAGACCAACATTACAACGCTCGGCTGTTCCGATCAGTGCACTGCTTACACAGCCGATGTCTTCTGGTTTCTCAAGAACACGCATCGGGCGTTCGATCTCGTCTTTGTCGATCCTCCCTATCGCCTTGAACGGATCGAGGACCTCCCCAACGCGATCTATGAATCGCCGGTGGTGAAAGAGGGATCATACGTCGTGATGGAGCACAGTAAGGAGAGCCAGATCGTGCTCTCCGATTCGAAGTATGACGTCACGCGCAAAGCCTTCGGTCAGACCACGGTCCTGTTGCTCCGGACAAAACCAAAGAATTCTTTCCCGACATTATAGATACAGCTACGAGGAATTCTTATGAGAACTGCAATCTATCCTGGGACATTCGACCCAATCACCAATGGCCACCTGGACATTCTTGAACGGGCGCTAAAGTTGTTCGACAAAGTCATCATCACCGTCGCCCGGAACTCCGCCAAGAATCCGTTGTTTACAGAAGAAGAGAGACTCGCGATGATGAGAGAGTCCGTACGCCATCTCAAGGGTGTTGAAATCGACTCGTTCGATGGATTGCTGGTCGACTATGCCCGCAAGAAGAAGGCGACAGCCGTCGTTCGCGGGCTTCGGGCAATTTCGGATTTCGAGTACGAACTTCAAATGGCGTTGATGAACCGCAAGCTGGATGAAGACTTTGTAACGGTCTTCCTGATGCCGAACGAAAAATATACATATCTCAATTCGAGTATCGTTCGTGAGATCGCCAAACACAAGGGGAATATCAAGGAATTCGTCCCCCCCCACGTCCTCCGATCATTGAAGGAGAAATTGCGCCAGCAAAAGAACGCGACACAAGGTAGGAACAGGTGAAGTCTCCTCCATCGCGTGCATTCTCTGCCGTGACTTCGTGCCTGCACGCCAAAGTGCGGCGCACCTGCGTGCAGGAGCACTGCGGTGCGTAGGCCCGTTTCGGCCTGTCTGCCGAAGCGCCTGCCAGCCGTAACGCATTTGTGAAGGCTGGGCAGCGCAGGCAGGCACGCAGGCGTGGTGTCACTTTTCGATCGGGTGTCTGGGATAAAGCTCGAAATCTTATACTTCTGAAGCCACAGGGAAGGAACAACCGTCGTTATGCCGACGTACGACTACAAATGCAAGGAGTGCGGACACCTTTTTGAAGAATTCCAGTCGATGAGTTCCGACCATTTACTCACGTGCCCTTCGTGCGGCAAGCCAGGACTCGTTCGGCTCATGGCTGGTGGAGTAGCGATGATTTTCAAAGGAAGCGGATTTTACCAGACAGATTACAAAAACACCGGATCTTCTTCCAGCACATCGTCATCGAAATCAGACTCCTCACAACCCGAGAAAAGTCCAACTTCCCCTTCTTCAGCCGACTCATCCAAATCCGATAAGAAGCCCGATTCCACTTCGTCATCCGATTCATCGAAATCTGAGAAGAAGTCTGAGAAATCCGATAAGAAGTCTGATTCCCCTCCACCATCCTCGGACTCGGCCAAACCAGAGAAATAATCGCTTCTTACTTGCCGCAGGCTCTTGTTCCAGGCCTGCCTGCCTCGACAATTCCGTCATTCCCTCTCAGCAAATGAATTCACCGCAGTGTGCCCGGGCGCGTGCTCCGAAGTGGATTGTCGGATTCATCGGGCGGCGTGTTAGGCGCAGTGTTTTGGCTTTATTGAGCATTCAACGATCTTCGAATTTCGGACAACCAGCTAAGCAGGTCTCCGGCGGGATCGATTTCCAGGAGAAGTTGTCTGGTCATGTATTTCGGGGCAACTGCATTCAGTATTTTTTTCGCGTTAGATACCTTATTGCTCCGCGTTTCATCTGTTAGTTCATCCCAAGTGTTCCCTGTAGCAGCATGTTGGTGAACCAGCTTGGCGACTTCGACGGGAACATCGTCGAAATCACCAAAGTTTGCTGCGATTGCAAGGTTAATACCAAATTGAGAATAAGCTGCAACTACAGCTTGGCGATGAAGGTAGTTTTCCATTTCTTTTTTGGCGGTTGAGCGAGCAACGCAATTTGGGCGTCTGTTGATTTCATCAACCTGTGCCTGATATTTCGCTGTGGCTGGGGGAGTGGTATCTCGGTCAAACAAATGGAACTCCGGGCGATTGAGATTCTTAAGACGGGAAGTCCATAATACCAGAGTTGAACCTCCGAGCGGGAAGAAGATGATTGCTCCATCAAGCTCAACCTGTAGCAAATCGTCCACATCCAATCGGTCAGCCCGAAGAGCGGCTGAAATCGTCTGAAGAAAAGTTATGTCGTGTTTTCCCTCTACGCCTATAAAGAGTTTGACATTGTGATCTGGAAGAACTCCGAGTGCTTTGGTAAAAAGGAGGTTAGTAGCCTCCCCGCCCGTCAGAATGTCCCGAACTTTGTCGTTTCGTACGTTAATGTATCGCAAACATTTGTCTGGCAAACTTCGGGCGAGCATAGGAGTGTGTGTGCTTAAGACAACTTGATATTCCTCCGAGAGGTCAGTGAGAGCGCGAAGCAACATCCTCTGGTTGTTCGGATGTTGACTCGTTTCTGGTTCTTCGATTCCATAAATGACTGCGGAACGGCCCGATTCTCTTGCTAACTGTTCAGCCTTAGCTCGGAAGAAATTGAGCAAGATGAGTCGCTTGACGCCGCTACCTCGCTTGTTTATTGGGATATCCTCGTCACCTGTGAGACTTGCTTTGAAGATTTGATCCCACTTTAATGTGGAGAATTGAGGATTGAGTTGGGTCGCGAGCGACGAGTCCATTTCTCGTAGTTTCTGTAGAGTGGCTTGGGCAATCTTCTTGACCTCGGTTTCAACATACGCTGCAATAGCGTTGAGGTCGGCCTCTTTGTTCTTTATCGCCTCTTTGATAGCTGCTTTGAGAGGATCTTGGGCTTCTGGATCTTGATCTGTGCTAGCACGATCAGATTTGAAAAGGGCGAAAGTCGGCAGATACTTTCTTATGCCTTCCCACGCGCTCTTAGCATTCTCTTCGTTTAGCGGTATTAGTCTCGGTTGTAGGCCAAGCTGGCCGACATGGGCTCGAATGCAGGCTCGAAGTTGGAAATTGACTTTTTGGTCGACATTAGTCAAATCTGTGTTGAGTTCTCGAGCACGTTTCTTCAAATCGGGATTTTTCAACTGGAGTAAGTCAGCAACGCCGTCCGCAGTGGGATGGATGGCGAAAGCAGACAAACTAGCCAGTTTCGGTGTTTGCAGATGGCCACTAAACGTCTTATGAATTTCCAATCTGCCTTCTTGGTTCAGCAAGTATTCATCCCGAAAGTTTGTAGGAGAAATCTCGTCTATAACTACTTGATCAGGCAAATCGGTGAATTCGCAGATGATAGTAAGGTCTTTCGGATCACCGCCCTTGGACGCATCATGTTTGTCAGGAGCGCCCTCGTTCAAAAACAAATCCATCGCCTCCATAACACTTGACTTGCCGGAGTCATTTTTCCCGATGAGTGCTGTAATGTCCTCGAAGTCGATACTTGTTTCTGACTGGAAGCAGCGAAAGTTGCGTATTCTGATTTTTGACAGTTTCATAGTGTCTCCACTTCACATTGATCTACGTGCCAAAACAATTGCGCATAACGTCTCGGCAAACAACTCATTGCTTTTGCGAACTATCAAATGACAAATTCTCTGCTAGCAAGAACAGTGAGCGACAAATATGATTTGCCATGTAATGAAGGAGCGTCGTTGTTGGGCGTGCTAGCTGCAGCCGCCGCCGTGCCTAAGAGATAACTTCCCAAAGGCTCGACTTGAAGGCATTCTCATCTTCGTTGTTGTAGAACGGCACACCAATGAGGCGGTAGTTGGAATCACCATCAAGCTTCAAGACTCGATTCGCAAACTCCTCCCGGATTTCCTTCAAGAATGCTGCCTTCCATCGGTCGTGTTCTTTCAGGTGTTTGCCCTTCGGTTCAATGAACAACTGGTACGTGAATAGCTTTCCAGTTTTCTCCCGGAGGAAGAGCACAAAGTCAGGCTCGAAAGCTTGGCCATCCGAAAAGTTGTAAATCTTGAAATGCCCTTCGTTGCGGAGAAGGTAAATGGCTTCGTATTTGTCCTTCAACTCTGGAACCATCCTGTCGAGCATCCGCACAAACGGTTTTTCTTCGCTCGTGCCATAGAGCGCGTTGAAGACATACCAGTCTTTGCCAGCGAGGAAAGCATCAAATTGCGGATCGTCTAAAGCTAGCGGATTCCGCTTGTCAAATTTCAGTATCTTGTCGTGAAAAACATCGCGCACCCAACTGTGCCGGAATTCCCGCAAGCCGCGATACTCGGTGATTTGCTGCCTCGCTTCGGCTTCGATCTGATGGAGCAAGCCAACCATAGCACGCAGCTTCTCGGTCTTGTTTTCATCCAGCAGGTAAACACTCCCCTGGAACGTAATGGCCAGACCGCCAAGAAACGATTCCGACGTGATGAACTCTCGCATCGACGTCAGGTGCGGGAAATACCGGTGGAGTGACGCAAACGTGAAGAACGGATTCCTCGCCAGTGTCGACTCAACGATGTTGCGTTCGATGTCCTTTACTTTGACATCCTTCCGATTTTCTTCCGATACGACCGCCTTTGGCCGCCCATTTGCAAGGACAGCGCTCTCACCACCGTGACCGGTGGCGATTATGTGAACGTAATTCCGTTTCTTCACACCCATATCCGCAAGGGATTTGACCTGCCGATAATCGTTTTCCAGCCGGTCGTTCGTATAGATCACGCCGTACTTGTAGAAGGGAGTATTCTTAAAGGAATCTTTCAGCGTAAGTCGTCTCTCAACAGTTTCCTCATCTATCATGCCTTGCTCGACCAACGCCGCGCGAATTTCCTGTGCATAACGAAAGTCATTGATGCTATGGTAGTGCAATTCTTCCAGCACGCGCAACTCGTGCCCCAAGTCGCCATCAAGCTTGCGACGAAAGCGGTCGTTGTTCTTCGGCAAGGCGAAAGGGAAATATCGTGCCCCGCGCCCTATCAACTGCGCCTCCGAGACCGTTGTCTTGCCTGGCTTGCCAGCTTTGGCATCACGGGTTTCGTAACACCGGACGATGTCAAACAGGTTGAGGACGTCCCACCCCTCGTTAAGTTTCTGGACCGCGAAAATTGCCCGGATCCGATTGTTTTTGTCTTCGAGCGAGTTGAGCAGAAGCTGGTATTGCTCCTTCTCACCTTCCTCGTTGACCGACAGGCAGAAATCTTCCTGAAACTCCCGTTTGAGCCGTTCAACGAGTTGACCATCGGTGATGTTATTCTCGGCAAAGAAATGAAAGGCGCGTTGAATGATAGGAATATCCGACTTGTGGACTTGGGCAATCTGCTTCGCCGTGAGGCCGGCAATCAGTTTGTGGAAGTTCGCTTTGTTCTCGTGCGACTGCGCGATGGTTCGCTGCGCTTTCAATAGGACCACCGGCTTCAAGTTAATCCGGTGCTTCGCCGCTACCTCCTGTTTGTACTGGCTCAGAATCAGTGCCTGAAGTGTCCGCTCCTCCAAGTCAAAGTCGGATTGCACAATCATGACATCTTTTGAGAACCCGTCGTTCCGGTATTGTTGCAGGTCGTACCGGATGATGACCTTGTTCCGGTACTTGCTCACCATATCGGGGTCTTCGTAATCATGCGTGGCCGTGAACTCGAGCAGCAGATTCTCCTGATTCTGCTTGAGGATGCGCTCGACGGTGTTTTCCCAACTCTCGAACAACTCCAAGTCGCTTTTCGTCTTGGTGTTTAAGTGGTGCGCCTCGTCAGCAATCATGACAACCTTGTGCTTGCGGAAATCCTCGAATGTGAGGGCGTTTTCTTTTTCCGTCGTCAGGTCAATATGCAGCTTCTGAATGGTGGTAAAGCAGATGTTGATGTCGTTCGGGTTGACGCCCTCAAAGTTCTCGACTGGCGATACCCGCACGTGGCGGTCGCCGATGACGATGTCCGGGTTGAGCAAATACTTGGAGGATTGCGGATTTAGGAAATTGTCTTTAGTCTTCTGTATTATGTTTGTGGAATTGACGAAGAAGAGGAAGTTCCGGTAGCCCCGCTCGTATAGGTACAGAATCAAGCCCGCCATGATGAGTGTCTTGCCGCTGCCCGTCGCCATGTTAAACAGGAAATACGAGGGATACGTTTTGCCGGGAAAATCAGTCGTGTAGCAGCGGAAGAAACGCGCGAACGCCTCGATCTGATAGCCGCGCAATTCGTATTTGCGGTTGAGGTTGAGCTTTAAGGAATTAGGAATTTCCTTTGCTAACCCTCCAAAGCCCGATAGGGCATCCAGCTTCTCGTAGAGGAACTGCTCAGGCATTGTAGGCCTCGCCGTAGAAGGCCTTGTTCAACGCCTTGTCCTCCGCGCTCACTTTGAATCGCGAGTCGTCGATCTCGGAAAGGTTCACATATAGCTGGTTCTTGTCGAGCAGTTCTGCCAGCAAACGCCTTTGCTTTGCAATGCCGCCTTCGTCCTTGCCGATGGCTTCAAAATCGTTGATGGCATCTTCTGGAACTCGGGGATTCACGTACCAATTCAGGAATGAACCTTCAGCCATTTCCTGCCAGATATTAAGCAGCTCCTTGCTGGATATCGCTGCTTTGATGCGCCCCATGAAGGCTTCATTGTACTGCATTTGTTCGCAGTAGACGAAATCGCCCTTCTTCTCGGCCTTGATTACTGCATTCACACGGGCAGCGGTTACAGTTTCGGCATAATCCATCTGTTCGCAGACGATGAATTTCCGGTTGCCACCATCCCTATTTAGCTCAATCACGGCGTGTGCTGTTGTGCCGCTCCCACCAAAGAAGTCCAGAACTATTGCCTCCGTGTCGTTCGCAACGACAGCGTAGAGACAATCGAAAACATTCCAAAGTGACTTTGGAAAATCGAAGGTGCAGTCCAGCACTAGGGACTTGACTAACTGTGTTCCATAGGCATTGGCATCGTATCGGCTATCTTCCCACACTGTTTTGTACGTTCCAAAATCCTTTCCGATCTCAATGTCGTATCCGCTATCGGTTTCCTTCGCTCGAAGCAGGTGCTTAATCTCCTCGACGCTTTGCCTAGCGTATCTCCATTTTCGTTCCACGCCGTTTTTGTCGATAGGGTACACGTGCCATTTCTTGCCGGACCTCACGGATTGCAAGGCGGGGTGTTTATCATCGTCGAGCACACCTCCAAATCCGACAATCTCTCCGTCCTCAACAATAACCGGATAGAAGCAGTTCTTGGCGTCTTCTCTTTTTGACTCACCGCCCCAATTCCTGAGGGGCGACCAGTCAATGTCCTCATTCCTAATCTTACGGTTACCGATGGATTTCTTGCCCGCAGGAATTACGAAGATTGCGTATTCATGTGTGTATGAAAAGTTTGTCCCTTGAACGCCGCGCGGGTTGTGAACAATCGTAATACAGTGAGTTTCATACCCCGTGAACAATTCTTTGAGAAGCACACCCAGGTAAGCCAGTTCGTTCTCATCAATGGCGACAATCAACACCCCATTCTCGGAAAGCAATTCCTTCGCTACCTCAAGCCTGTTTTTCATAAAGGTCAGCCAAGCCGAGTGATTGAAATTGTTATTGTAAATGAAGGTGTTTGAGTTGCTGTCCGGATTGTACGGTGGGTCGATGTAGATCAATTTGACCTTTCGACGGTATTGGGTCTTCAGAACGTGTAGGGCAAGCAGGTTATTCCCTTTGACGATCAGGTTCTCCCGGATGACGCCGTTCTCATCGCGCTTGAACTCCTTCACCGGCTGCTTGCCCTTCGCCGTAAAGCGCACAAACCGAGTCAAGACCTTCGGGGCGAGCAATCTGGTGATTTCGTCCTCCGCGAGCACTTCATTGAAGAAGATTTCTTTCCGCTTCTCCTGTTCTTTCGTTTGCCCGCCTTCCAGCACCGTGTCTTTATACGCCCACGCCAGCGCCACATCGCCGCGCTCACGCAAATACTTGTCGCCAACCGTCAGGCCAATGCGGTTGCGAAACCGCGTATACGAGTTATCGAGGAAATTCTTCTGCGAGACGTATTCGATGAACATGTTGAGGTTGAACACCCAATGCCCAGCGATTTCGTCAAAGAACTTGGCTTTGATATCCTTGTCTAAAACCAACAGCTTGACGAGCGCATGGTCTATTTTCCACGCACTGTCTTGCACAGCAGCAACAAGTAACTCACCTTCATCGTCGATGAAGCGAGGATCAGACTTTAGCAAATCGGTCAAGTTTTGATTGAACGTCATCGAAACTCCTATTTGTGAAAGAGTCTATATGTTTCTAATATCGTCCTTAATGTGCCTACACTCAAGGCGGCGGATTCAACTAACCGTTTCGATTCCGCATGTCGCGTATTCTGCCAATATTGACAGGAAAGCGTGGTTTGTTGTTTTCGGGATGCACACCAATGGGATGAAGGCAAATTGCATTTCTTCGCCTCAAAAACAGCACCGGGCGATGGTTCGCATCGCCCGGGATAAGATTTGTTTTTGAATTTGAACCTAGATGCTCGGACGAAAACCCAAGCTTCGCCACGAAGGCGCCAAGACACGAAGAAAATATCTGAATTTTCTTCACTTTCAAGGACCTTTGTGACTTTGTGTCTTGGTGGCAGGACTTGTCGGCCGCGTCTCTAGACCTTCGGCCCTGCTTTTATCACCTCCGGCGGACATCCCGATTCAAACTTCTTGAAGTTCTCGACGAACCGGGAGGCAAGCTGCTTGTACTTTTGCATGTAGACTTCCTTGCTCGGCCAGGAAGCCGACGGGTCAAGAATATTTGACGGAACCCCCTCACAGGATTTCGGAACGCTGAATCCGAATACAGGGTCCGTCACGAACTCTGACTTCAGCAGTTCCCCCGTCAACGCAGCTTCGAGAAGTCTCCTCGTGTAGCCTATGCTGATGCGCTTCCCGATCCCGTATGCTCCCCCGATCCAGCCCGTATTCACGAGCCAGCAATGCGACCCATGCTTCATGATCTTTCGCTTGAGCAGATCGGCATAGAACGACGGATGGTGCACCATGAATGGCGCCCCAAAGCAAGTGCTGAAGGTCATTTCCGGCTCCTTGCCCAAACCAACCTCGGTGCCCGCAATCTTGGAGGTATACCCCGAGATGAACTGATACATCGCCTGATCGGGCGTCAGTCTCGCTATTGGCGGCATCACTCCGGAGGCGTCGCACGTCAGGAGGATGATGCTCTTCGGGTGTCCGGCCATCTTCTCAGGGATTGAATTGCTGATGTATTCGAGAGGATATGATGCGCGGGTATTCTCTGTGATCGATCCATCATCGAGATCAATTTGGCGTGTCACCAGATCATAGGTGACGTTCTCGAGGATCGTGCCGAACATCTTCGTGGTTGCGTAGATCTGAGGCTCCGCCGACGCTGAAAGACGGATGACCTTCGCGTAGCAACCTCCCTCAATGTTGAAGATGCCGTCATCGCTCCAGCCATGCTCGTCGTCTCCAATCAGGCCACGCTTTGGATCGGCCGAAAGGGTCGTCTTCCCCGTGCCCGAGAGACCAAAGAAGATCGCAGAATCCCCCTCCTTACCGACGTTGGCGGAGGCGTGCATCGACATCACTCCGTCGAGCGGGAGTACGTAGTTGAGAATCGTGAAGATCGACTTCTTGATTTCCCCGGCGTACGCCGTATTGCCGATGATACAGAGCTTCTGAGAAAAGTTCAGAACAATGAACGTATTCGTTGCCGTTGCGTCTATTTGCGGGATCCCCTTGAACGACGGCACGGCGATGACTGTGAATTCAGGAATATGCCGGCGGTACTCTTCATTGGTTTTTGGGAGGATGAACATATTGCGAACAAACATGGCATGCCATGCGTGCTCACAAATGATACGGATCGGCATTCTGTGGTTTGGGTCCGCTCCGGCATAGCAATCCTGAACGAAGACGTCTCGTCCCTGGAGAAAACCCTGCACGCGGTTGTAGAGATCGTTGAACTTGTCCGGGCTGAAGGGGCGGTTATACTGTCCCCACCAAACCTTGTCTTCCGTTGAAGGTTCCTTGACGACAAACTTGTCGTTCGCCGATCTGGCCGTATGCTTGCCTGTGTTCGCGACGATAGGGCCCAGGTGAGTGATACGGGCTTCCTTCCTGAACGCAATTTCTTCATACAGGGCTTCTGTCGGCAGATTCCAGTATGCCATCCGCAGATTCGTGAGACCATGATTGTCGAGTCCGTAATCGCTCTTGAGAGCGGACGCTTCACTTTGAGCGGGAGTTTTGATGTCCAGGATATTGTTCATAGCCAATCCCTCACAAGTTTGCGGTCGCCAATGTAGATTTCATTGGGTGAGTTGGGGTCGAGAGCCCATTTGATGCGCGCAACCCCCTCCGTGACGTCCTTGATCGAGCCGGCGTAGCTGAGGCGGAGATGCCCTTCCATGCCGAACTCCTTGCCGGGCACCGTGACCACAAGCGCCTTCTTGAGCAACAGCTGGGAGAGTTTGATGGAGTCGTTTGAGTACGCTCGGAAATCAGGCAAACAATAGTACGTTCCGTTTGGTTTCGTAATCTTCACCCCGGAGAAGGAATGCAACTCCTGCATCATGACATCACGGTTGTTTTCGAGTGTCATGCGGAGGGTCTCGATGTGGCTCTGAAGTCCCGTCAGAGCTCCTTCCGCCGCTGCCTGGAGAAGAACCGAGGTGGTGGTCGTGATCTGCCCCTGAACGTTCGTCATGATTGTTATGAGCTCCCGCGGGGCAATCGCCCAACCGACCCGGAAACCGGTCATGCCATACAGCTTCGAAACGCCATTGACGACGATGATGTGGCTCGACTCGAGGTCCTTCTTCGTGAACCTGTAACATGCCGGCCATTTCTTTCCATCAAAGACAAGCTTGTGATAGATGTCGTCCATGATGATGTAGATCCCTTTCTTCTCGCAGTACTCGATAATCTGCGAGATGAACTCCTCCGAGTATACCACCCCCGAAGGATTGTTGGGACTGTTGATGATGATCGCTTTCGTGTAGGAGCTGACCGCCTTCATGATGTCTTCCATCCGCGGATGGAAGCCGCCGTCTTCGGGGGTCACGATGACCGGAACGCCGTAGACCATACGCACCATCTCCGGGTAGCTGACCCAGTACGGCGCGAGGATGATTACTTCGTCCTGCGGATTCAGTATCGTGTAGAGGATGTTGTAGACCGATTGCTTCGCCCCGGCGGAGACGATGATGTTTTCCGGCGCAACGACTTTGTCATAGTTCTCCTCGGTGTACTTGATGATCGCTTTCTTAAGCGAAGGTGTCCCATCCGCCGGAGTGTACTTCACATCGCCAGTATTGAGTTTTGCCGCCGAGCTCAGGATTGCGGAGATCGGGGCCCGATTCTTTGGTTCACCCGCTCCAAGATGAATCACCGCTTCCCCCTTCTCGCGCAGAAGCCTCGCCTCCTCGTTCAACTTCAATGTCGGAGATTCGGCTATCGATTTTGCAAGCTGACTAACCGTCATGTTCTAACATCCTCCTTTTCCTGTTCCTGCCACTTTGAATAATACCAGTTCAATTCAACATTTGTGCCATGGAAACCCCCAATTTGTTCAGGCGTCCGGCACCCGGTTCAGTGCCGTTTCTCACCCCTGAAAGCGGAAGTTCCAATTTCTGACAAGGATTAACCACGGACAACACGGATTGCGACGGATGTGCGCGGATTTATCGATCCGTGACTGTTCCGTGCCTCTTCAGTGTAAATCAGTGGTTGCTTTTTCTGCGCTCACTCCCCGATCTCGAATCCCGCTCGCTTCAAGATCACTACCGCACGCGAAGAGATTTCTTTCGACTCGAACGCGAGACGGAACGTACCGCCCCTGCCTTCCCGCACTTTCATGAGCTCGATGTCTTTGATGTTGATCTTCGCTTTCGCAAGGACCGAGGTCATCTTCGACATCATCCCCGGTTGATCCCTCACAAAAACGTATACCTCCGCAAGCTGATGAAGGAATCCTTTCATCGACTTTGGAATGCTGTCGCGAATGCGGCGAGCCGAGCGAAACCTACCCGTGAGACTCGTCCCACCCCGATGGAGAAACCGACGATAGCGCTCGAGCTCCCGAATCAACATTCCGAGAGACTTGTCGATCTCATCACTGTTGAACGACAGGATATCCTTCCAGATCTCGGGCCTGCTGGATGCGACGCGGGTCAGGTCACGAAATCCGCCTGCGGCAAGCCGCAGGTGACGACGACTCGAGCGATGCTCGAGTCCGGCGACATTCGTGAGAGCTACAGCCGTGAGTTGAGGCAGATGGCTTACTGCCGAGGCCACTTCGTCGTGGGTCTTTGGATCAAGGATCACAACTCGCGAGCCCAGCTCGTTCAGAAAATCCGCAAACCGTTGAACACTCTCGGGCGGATTCGACTTCATCGGTGTGAGCACATAGACAGCATTTTCAAAGAGCAGCGGATGTGCGGCATCCACCCCCGACAACTCTACACCGGCCATAGGATGGCCCCCTATGAAGTTGCCGTCCGGAAAAAGCCTTGACGCACTGCGCATGATGCTGCGCTTCACACTTCCGACATCCGTCACCAGTGTCCGGGCAGACGAGAACGCAGCGACTTTCGGCAGGACCCTTAGAATGACCGAGATGGGCGTAGCGAGGAATACAAGATCGGCGCAGGAAATCGCGTGTCGAAGGTCTGTCGTCGACTCGTCAATCGCTCCTCTTCTCAGCGCCTTCTTCAGTACTTGGCGCTTATCGACGCCAACGACGTGTACAGAGCGGAAATGCTTCTTGATGGCAAGGCCGAGCGACCCCCCAATAACGCCGACGCCGATGATGGAGATCCGTTTGAAGGGAGTCTGAGTGCGGGAAAGATTCTTCATTCAGATCCTGGGTGGTCTGAAGGTTGCTGACAAGTGCTTTCTTTGCATGAAGGCTGAACATGCGGAACGACGGGGACGCAAAGAGATTTCTTACATTGTGATAGAAAAAGCAACTTCATCATCATCGTGAGGTACTTTGTGTCTTTGTGGTGTTCTTTTTCAGCTGATTGCTAGCCGATTGTGCGGCCGATCGCCTCAGCGATCAAGCGCACCTCTTTCATCATCTGAGCAAACTGATCGGGGAAAAGCGACTGCGCCCCATCCGATTTGGCGTGATCGGGGTCGTGATGGACCTCGACCATAATTCCGTCGGCGCCGGCAGCAACACACGCCCGGGCCATCTGGATGACCTTGTCACGGATACCTATGCCATGTGAAGGATCGGCAATAATGGGAAGGTGACTCTTCTTTTGAACCACAGGAATGGCGCTGATATCCAGCGTATTGCGTGTCGCAGTCTCGAAGGTCCGGATTCCCCGCTCACATAGGATCACCTGATGATTGCCGCCGGAGAGGATGTACTCAGCCGACATCAGCCATTCGTCGATCGTTGCAGCCTGGCCACGCTTCAGAAGAACGGGCTTCGATGCTGTGCCGAGCTCTCTGAGGAATGTGAAATTTTGCATGTTCCGGGCGCCGATCTGCAGAATGTCCGCATACTTTTCGACCAACGTTATCTGGCTCTTGTCCATCACCTCGGTTACGATCTTGAGCTTGTACTCGTCCGCCGCTGCCCGCATCATCTTCAGTCCATCCTCGCCCAGTCCCTGGAACGAGTATGGGGACGTCCGGGGCTTGAAGGCACCGCCTCGCAGGATTCGTGCACCAGACCTGGCGACCGCCTCTGCGATGGTAAAAATCTGCTTTTCATTCTCGACAGCGCACGGGCCTGCAATGACGACGACATTGTTCCCCCCAATCTTGAGGCCGCCGATATCGAAGATCGACCCCTCCCGCTTGAAAGTCCTGCTCGCCAGTTTATACGGTTCGGTGATCCGAAGGACCTCTGCGACGCCAGACAGTAATTCAATCTGACGATGATCAAATTCCGGGTGGACCCCGATGGCGCCAAGGACGGTTTGTTGCACACCCGTCGATCGATGAACGTCAAATCCGTGCTCGTTGAGGACACGGATAATTTCTTCTATCTGCTTTTCAGAAGTTCCAGGTTCGGTAACGACGACCATAGCGTTTACTAGCCTGCCGCAAAATGGATGATGTGAGGATTAATTGTCGTGTGCTATTCGTATCGATCGAGTCTAAACTTTTCACCGAGGTAGAGTTTCTTTGCTTCGGGATCATTGGCCAGGTACTCTGCTGTGCCCGATTTCAGAATCCTGCCTTCAAAGAGGAGGTATGAATGATCCGTAATGGAGAGCGTCTCGTGCACATTGTGATCGGTCACGAGAACCCCGATGTTCTTTTCCTTCAGTTTCATGACGATCTTCATAATATCTTCGACAGCAATGGGATCAATACCCGCGAACGGTTCATCGAGCAGCATGAATTTCGGATCGAGGGCAAGTGCCCGCGCAATTTCTGTGCGGCGACGTTCACCTCCCGAGAGGACATATGCCATGCTCTTTGCGAGGTGCGTCAATCCGAAGTCCTCCAGGAGCCGGTCACATTTTTCTTCCCGGACCTTGCGCGAAAGGTCGCTGATCTCAAGCACCGCAAGGAGGTTATCCCTGACTGTCAACCGCCGGAACACAGAGGCCTCCTGCGAGAGATAGCCAATTCCCATGCGCGCCCGCTGATACATCGGCAGCGCTGTGATCTCACTGTCATTGATAAATACACTGCCCGCGTTGGGTCTGACCATCCCTACGATCATGTAGAAGGTCGTGGTCTTCCCCGCACCGTTCGGCCCAAGAAGCCCGACGATCTCTCCCTGCCGGACCTGAATCGTCACCTCGTTCACGACGGTGCGTTTCTTGTATTTCTTCACAAGACCGCTGGAGCGGAGGACTTGCGGTTCGTTCTGAATAGGGACGTCAGTCATAGGATTCATGGACAATGGATAGCTGCCTCCGCCGGGGACGGTCGGTGATCCAGCGAAATCCCTCGAGGTTGTACGCGCGTTCGTGTTTCGCTATCATCCTCTCAGGGTAGTACTTCCCTTCCACACCTCCCACGATCTTGATGCGGTCAAGCTTTCCGCCGCGGAACTCCATCAGGATCTGATT
>Ga0208045_1000025_pt1 | contig 69773 bp, 62 predicted proteins | sample PL_2010_200m_FD_184160 | JGI IMG/M metagenome (GOLD analysis project Ga0208045, IMG submission 184160) | Freshwater microbial communities from Powell Lake, British Columbia, Canada to study Microbial Dark Matter (Phase II) - PL_2010_200m... | ecosystem: Environmental > Aquatic > Freshwater >...
CCATTTAAACTGCATGGTGACCCGTAGATGTAGAACTATGGTAAAGAGCAAAAAATTTGTAATGGGTTAATTCAGTTTGGCGGGCTGAATTAACTCCATTGTCGGCCGCACGGCCCGCTGTTTTATGCGCTGATAGTTTTGGTGAGCGCCTTTCCCCAGCCAGAGAAAACGCGACCTCATCAAAAATGGTCCTAATGGATGCCAACCCATTATCTCGTCTTCGACCGCACTTAGCATCTTTGGAAGTTTGCTGGCTTCTTAGGATACGCCGGAGCCTCGTAGTTTCTCCGGACTTCATCAATCCCGAAATCGCCAGTTCAATTTTCGGGATTACCCAGCTGTCCCACTACTATCTTATCCGCTGGGCGATAAATAAACCTTATTTTATTTTTAATGGTTGTATTATAAACTAAACAAAATCATTTGTCAAGGGGGTAAAATAATCTATTGCCTCAGCTAAACACAGACTATATAGTATATTTATGAGTAGCAATCCGAAATTACGAATTCATCCAAATCTACAAATAAATTCGAATAGCTGCAAAATATTTTAGTAGCCATTCGAAAATTCGGATAAATTTGTAGGTTGGGATAGGTTTTTATATTTATGAAAATTCTTGCGATTGAAACTTCCTGTGACGAAACAGCTATTGCCTTGGTTGAAGCGGAAGGAGGACTTAGCGGACCGTATTTTAAAGTTTTGAAAAATTTAGTCGCTTCGCAAATAGAAATTCACCGGCCGTTTGGCGGAGTAGTGCCGAATTTGGCGAAACGCGAACACAATCGGAATTTACCAATTTTATTTGATAAACTGGTAAATTCCTCAAAATCAAAAATCAAAAATCAAAAATCAAAATTACAAATAAAAAGTGAAAAATTTTTTAAAGATATTGATTTGATCGCGGTCACGTCTGGACCAGGACTGGAACCTGCCTTATGGACTGGCATAAACTTTGCGGAAAATTTACATAAAGACCTAAAAACTAACAGCTTAAAACTAAAAGCTAAACTGGTCGGGGCGAATCACCTTTCGGGACATCTATATTCATTTTTGCTTAATTCTAAATCCTTAATCCTAAATTCTAAAATTTTTCCCGCGATTGCTTTAGTAATAAGCGGTGGGCATACGATGCTTCTATTAATGAAAGGCTTGGCGCATTATAAAAAACTTGGCGAAACAAGAGACGACGCAGTAGGTGAATGTTTTGATAAAACCGCAAGGTTGCTCAAGCTCCCCTATCCGGGCGGACCGGAAATTGAAAAACTCGCCAAGCTCGGTAATCCGAAAGCCGTGGATTTTCCCAGGCCGATGCTTAACCAAAAAAATTACGACTTCAGTTTTTCCGGCCTCAAAACCTCCGTTCTTTATCATCTTAGGGATACAAAATACGAGATACAAAATACAAAATACAAAACTGACATCGCTGCGAGTTTCCAACAAGCGGCGTTTGACGTTTTAATTAAAAAAACTTTGCGGGCAGTGGAAGAATTTGGCGCAAAATCTGTTATGATTTCAGGAGGTGTAGCGGCGAATAAATCATTACAAAAGGAGTTTAAGAAAGAGATAAATAAAAGGTTTAAGATTAAAGAAATAAGAAATAAGAAGCCGGAATTGTTTGTGACGAAATTCCCAACTGACAACGCGGCGATGATTGCGGCGGGAGCGTATGTTGATTATTTAAATAAGAAAAAATACAAATTGGTAGCCAATGGGAATTTATCTTTATAGGTTAATTCCCGAATTACGAATTACGGATTGCGGATAAAAAAAGACAAAAAATGTTAAATTTAGTAAAACAACTTAATTGGAAATTAAACTTCGCGGTTTTGTTTTTGATAGCGGCGGGGCTGATGACTTTGGCTTCAAGCCAGCCGGATTTGTTCTGGAAACAACTCATTTTTGCCATTGTGGGAATTATTATCGCCACGGCATTTGTCTTTTTTAATTGGCAATCTTACGCTAATTATCACGGAGCGGTTTTTGGGCTTTATATTGTTTCAATTTTGCTTTTAATTATCGCCGGCTTTTTCGCTCCTTCAATAAGAGGCACAAAGGGCTGGCTGGTTTTTGGAGACATTCACTTCCAAGTTTCGGAATTCGCAAAGCTCGCTCTTATAGTTGTGTTTGCTAAATTTTTCAGCCGAAAAAATATCGGCATCGCAAAATTTTCAAATTTATTCGGCTCGTTTTTGTATTTCTGTATTCCGGCAGGGTTTGTGGTTCTTCAGCCGGATTTTGGTTCGGCGCTTGTTCTCTTTTGTATTTGGTTTGGCTTTCTTTTAGTGAGCGGAATAAAATATAAACACTTGATAATTGCCGTGATTATTTTTTCAATTTTGGGAGGCGTAATTTGGAATTCAGTTTTGGAGAATTATCAGAAAGACAGGATTATGGGATTTATTTTTTCGGAAATGGACCCGTTGGGAGTGAATTATAACGTTATCCAAGCGAAAATCGCCATTGGTTCGGCGGGACTTTTTGGCAAGGGGTTCGGGCAGGGAAGCCAAGTACAGCTTGGTTTTTTGCCCGAGGCTTCAACGGACTTTATTTTTTCAGCTTTCGTTGAAGAATGGGGAATACTTGCCGGATTGCTTTTAATTTTCGTTTTCGCATTTTTGATTTTAAGGATCATCAGGATAGGATTGGACGCGGATAATAATTTCGGGCGGTTTGTTTGTTTGGGAACGGTAATTCTTTTTGTGGTGCAATTCGTTTTTAATATCGGTTCAAACTTGGGGCTAACGCCGGTTATCGGGGTCACATTTCCGTTTTTAAGCTACGGCGGTTCAAGCCTATTGACGAATTTAATTTTTGTGGGTATAATCCAGTCAGTTTTTATACGCCGTTCTATTTAATTTAAATGAACAAAAACAGATTAATACTCTCGTCTTTTTTTATTTTGGCGGCTCTAACGCTCGGATGGTCACTTTTCCAAGGGAAAGAATCGATTAATTTATCGCAGTCCAGGGAGGTGGAAATCAGCAGGGGAATGAGTTTTGACAAGGTTTCAAGTGAATTAAAAGCGAATGGCATTATTTCATCGGAAACGGTTTTTAAAATCTACGGCGCGCTGAGCGGAAGTTTTGACAAAATAAAACCGGGAAGGTATCTTTTTCCCCAAAATATTGAAGTTTCGCGGTTGATGAAAATTTTAGTTGATGGACCGGAAGAAATTTCAGTTATTGTTCCTCCGGGGCTAACGCTCGCGGAAATAGACGACAGGTTGAGCATGGCGGCGGTAATCAAACCGGGCGAGCTGATAAATTTTAATGTTGATAATTTAAGAAAAAATTACCCATGGCTTCCGGCGGAAACAAAAGATGCCATCGGCGGACCGCTTGAAGGATTTCTTATGCCCGATACTTATAATTTTTTTCCGGGCACGGATGCCGGCTCAGTGACGAAAACATTCCTTGATAATTTTTATAAAAAAGCTATAAGCGCGGGGGGCTTGCTTTTTTTTACGAAACAAGGTAATGTTTTGAAAATAATCAATTTGGCTTCAATCTTGGAAAAAGAAGTGTCGGACAGTTCCGAGCGGTGTTTGGCTGCGGGAATTTTAAACAAGAGATTATCTGTCGGAATGCCTCTACAAGTTGATGCCGTTTTAGTTTATAAAGATTGCGGCGGGAGATTTTTAAACTGCCCACCGCTTAATAAAGACGATTATAAAAAAGATTCAGCATATAACGTTTACACGCGACAGGGTTTGCCGCCGGGGCCGATTTCAAACCCTTCACTCGACGCGATTAAAGCCGCTTTAAGTCCGGTAAAATCAAGTTACTGGTATTATCTTTCAGACCCCAAAACAAAAGAAACTATTTTCAGTGAAACGTTGGATGAACATAATGAAAATAGGGCAAAATATCTGAATATGTGATTAGGCAAAATCCCGTTTTAATTTTAGCGCAAGCGGGAAATTTTGTTTTTAAAAGCAATCCGAAAATTATACATCCAAATAAGTCCGAACAAATCCGAAAAACGCACAAAAACGTCTTTCGGATACTTTCGTAGATTCGGATGGATTCGTAGATTAGGATTATATTATTTATGAAGATGCCGACTAAAAATTTTTCGTCTCATCCGGCTCCGTTCATTGAGCAACAGTTCTTGGCTGAAATTCAAATAGCTTCATGGAATTGGTTCGTGAAAAAAGGTCTCAAGGAACTTTTCGATGAAATCTCTCCAATTCGAGATTATTCCGGAAAAGAGTTGGAGCTTTATTTTTACAACTACTTTTTTGACGAGCCGAAGTATGACGAAGAAACCGCGCAATATAAGGGCCTTTCTTACGAGGCGGCCTTGAGAGCGAAGGTGAAATTAGTTAATAAAAACGACAAATCAGACGTGCGTGAGCAGGAAGTTTATCTTGGCGATTTCCCGATTATGACCAAGCGCGGGACTTTCATAATTAACGGAGTAGAGAGAGTTGTTGTTTCGCAGCTTATCCGATCTTCGGGGGTTTTCTTTACGGCGGACATTTTTAAAAACCGTAAACTTTTCGGCGGGAAAATAATTCCAAATCGTGGAGCTTGGCTTGAATTCAGCACGGAGTCCGACGGCTTCATCGGCGTAAAAATAGACAGGCACCGCAAAGCGCCGGTTACCGCCCTTCTTAAAATTTTCGGCCTTACCGATAACGAAGAAATAATAAAAGAATTCAGCGACATTCCCGACGAGCTGAAATCAATAGAAATAACTCTTAAAAAAGATTATTCAAAAACTTCTTTGGAGGCTTACAGCGAAATTTATAAACGGCTTCGCCCGGGCGATTTGGCGACTCCGGAAAACGCCAAGAGTTTGGTGGATGCGATGTTCGAAAGAATAGATCGTTACAGCCTTTCGCCGGTGGGCAGGTTTAAAATCAATCAGCGTTTGGGATTGGAGAATAAAGATTCTCAATTGCTTAATCTTGAAGATTTGATTTTGGCGGTTAAAGAAATAATCAAACTTAACAACACTCCGTCGGCAGAACTCGACGACATCGACCACTTAGGAAACCGCAGAATTCGCGCGGTGGGCGAACTCTTGCAAAGCCGGCTTTATGTCGGTTTCGCCAGACTCCGCAGAATAATCCAAGACAGAATGTCCACCCTTGAAGAAGGAGATTTAACTCCGCTTCAACTGATAAACGCCAGGCCACTGGTCGCGGTGGTAAAAGAATTTTTCTCTTCTTCACAACTTTCACAATTCATGGACCAGGTGAATCCGCTTTCAGAGCTTGAGCACAAGCGTAGGCTTTCGGCTATGGGCCCAGGCGGTTTGACAAGAGAACGTGCCGGCTTTGAAGTTCGCGACGTACACAGCTCTTACTATGGAAGAATCTGCCCGATTGAAACTCCGGAAGGGCAAAACATTGGACTTATCAGCCACTTGGCCAATTATTCCCGCTTGAACGAATACGGTTTTTTAGAAACTCCTTATTTTCCAGTGAAAAACGGAAAAATTGGAACGGAAATCGTTTGGATGAACGCCTTGGAAGAAGAAAAATACAAAATCGCCCAAGGGAGCACCAAATTGAATAATAATGGAAGGATAGCGGAGGAAACGGTGGGCGCGCGGTTCAAGAGCCAGCCGATAGTCGTTAAAAAGGAAGAAGTTGAATACATAGACGTTTCATACAATCAAATTATGGCTGTGGCCCCTTCGCTTATTCCTTTTTTGGAACACGATGACGCCAACAGGGCGTTGATGGGTTCAAATATGCAGAGGCAAGCGGTTCCGCCGATACGGCCGCAGGCGCCCTTGGTTTCAACGGGTATAGAAGAAAAAGCGGTTTTTGATTCCGGCAGGCTCATTATTGCCGAAGCCGACGGCGTGGTTGTTGAAGTTGACGGTCGCGGAATAACTATTGAAGAAAATAACGGCAAGAAAAAAAATTACATCGTTCATAAATTCCAGCGCTCAAACTATTACACTTCGATTTCAGAAAGGCCTTTGGTGAAAAAAGGCGCGAAAGTAAAAAAGGGAGATATTTTGGCGGACTGCGCTTCTTCGGAAAATGGAGTTTTGGCTTTGGGCCAGAACCTTTTGGTAGCCTTTACTCCGTGGGAAGGCGCGAACTTTGAAGATGCCATTGTACTTTCCGAAAGAGTGCGCGAGAACGATATTTTCAGCTCCATATATATAGAAGACTTTTACTGCGATATTCGCGACACCAAACTCGGTCCGGAAATAACGACTCCCGATATTCCGAACGTGCCGGAAGAAAGACTTAAGAATTTGGACGAAGAAGGAATTATCCGAATCGGCGCCGAAGTGGGAGCAGGAGATATTTTGGTTGGAAAAATTTCGCCCAAAGGAGAAGTGGAAATGACTTCCGAAGAAAAACTTTTGCGCGCGGTTTTCGGCGAAAAAGTCGCTGATGTCCGCGACACTTCTTTGGTTTTGCCGCACGGCAAATCGGGAAGAATTGTAGGAATAAAAATTTTCTCGCGCGACCATGGAGATAAATTGGAACCCGGAGTCATTAAGAGAATTCAAATAGATATTGCCCAGTTAAGAAAAGTGCGCGCTGGAGACAAGCTCGCCGGACGCCACGGAAACAAAGGCGTTATTTCGCAGGTTCGTCCGGTTGAAGACATGCCGTATCTTGAAGACGGAACGCCGGTTGATATTATTTTAAATCCGCTCGGTATCGCTTCACGTATGAACTTGGGACAGGTTTTAGAAACACATTTGGGCATGGCCGCTAAAAAACTCGGCTATCGCGCGATTACTCCGGTTTTCGTGGGCGCTACAGAAGAGCAAATAAAAGAAGAACTTAAAAAGGCCGGATTGCCGGAAACCGGAAAAATGACGGCTTATGACGGTAGAACAGGCAAGCCTTTCCCGAGGCCGATTACCGTGGGATATATTTATATGTTAAAACTCAATCACTTGGTTGAAGATAAAATTCACATGCGCTCAACCGGGCCGTACTCATTGATTACTCAGCAGCCGCTTGGCGGAAAGGCCCAGTTCGGAGGCCAGCGATTCGGAGAAATGGAAGTGTGGGCTCTTGAAGGTTATGGCGCGGCGCACACGCTACAGGAAATGCTGACGATAAAATCAGATGATATTTTCGGACGCGGCGCGGCATTCGAATCAATCATCAGGGGAGAAAAAATTAAAAACCCCAGCACACCTTCGGCTTTCAATGTTTTAGTCAGCGAAATAAAAGCTTTGGGCTTGGGAGTGGAAACGGTTATGGGAGAAGGAACGCCATTGAGAAGTTCCAGAAGAGATGAAAATGAAGAAGAATAAAAATTATAAATATGGAAATTAACGCTTTAAAAATCAAAATAGCTTCGCCTGAAGAAATTCTTTCGTGGTCTCACGGAGAAGTTTTAAAAGCGGAAACCATTAATTACCGAAGCCAGCGCCCGGAAAAAGACGGATTATTTTCCGAGAGGATTTTTGGACCGACAAAAGATTTTGAATGTTACTGCGGAAAATATAAAAGAGTCCGCTACAAGGACATTGTTTGCGACCGCTGCGGAGTTGAAGTTACCCGCGCTTCGGTAAGGCGTGAAAGGATGGGTCATATTAAATTGGCGACTCCCGTGGCGCACATCTGGTTTTTAAGGACAATTCCTTCAAAAATCGGTTTGTTTTTAAACGCGCCTCTTCAGAAATTGGAAAAAGTTATTTATTACGCGGCTTATATCGTTACCAAGGTGAATGAGGAAAATAAAAAATCGGCTCTTGAAGAACTTGAGCGTGAATTGCGTTCAAAAAAGAAAGGTTCGTCAAAAGATGGGAAAGACGACCTTGAAAGCGCGGCCTCGGATGTAAGGGATATTATTCTTTCACTCAAGCCCGGAAAAATTTTAAACGAAACGGAATACTTTAATTTGGCGAAAAGATTCGGCAGCGTTTTTGAAGCGGGCAGCGGAGCCGAAGCGGTGAGAAAAATCTTGGAAGGCATCGATTTGAAAAAAGAAGCAGTGAAAATAGAAAAGGAAATTGAAAACGCCAAAGACATCACCCGCGAACGCTATTTGCTTTACCGCTTGAAATTAATGAAGTCTTTCATAAAAAATAAAACCCGTCCCGAGTGGATGGTTATGAGCGTTCTTCCGGTTTTGCCGCCGGATTTGCGCCCGATGGTTGCTTTGGACGGCGGTCGTTACGCCACTTCCGACCTTAATGATTTGTACCGCCGCGTGATAAACCGCAATAACCGCTTGAAAAAGTTGATGGAATTGAAAGCGCCGGAAATCATCATTACAAACGAAAAAAGAATGTTGCAGGAATCCATAGACGCGTTGATAGACAACACCGCGCGCTTTGGAAACCAGCCGCAGCTTTCAAGCCAACGCAGGCCCTTGCGTTCGCTCGCGGACATGCTTAAAGGAAAACAAGGAAGGTTCCGCCAGAACTTACTCGGAAAGCGCGTTGATTATTCCGGCCGTTCCGTTATTGCCGTTGGCCCGGATTTGCGGCTTAACGAGTGCGGTTTGCCGAAGAAAATGGCTTTGGAAATTTTCAAGCCGTTTGTAATAAATAAAATAATTGAAAGAGGTTTGGCGCATAACATTAGAAACGCCAACCATTTGATAGAAAACGCCACGCCGGAAATTTGGGAAATTTTGGAAGAGGTCATCGCGGGCAAAAAAGTGCTTTTGAATCGCGCTCCCACGCTTCACAGACTCGGCATTCAGGCTTTTAAGCCGATTTTGATTGAAGATTTGTGTATCAGAATCCCGCCAATGGTTTGTTCGGCTTTTAACGCGGACTTTGATGGCGACCAAATGGCCGTTCATTTACCGTTGACCGATGAAGCTCAAAAAGAAGCTACCGAGCTGATGCTCGCGAGCGGAAATATTTTGAAACCGGCGACAGGCGAACCGGTAATCACTCCTTCGCAGGATATTGTTTTGGGTTGTTATTATTTGACTAAGGTTATCGAAGAAGACAGCGCGAAAGAAGGCGAGGAAAAAATATTCGTTGATGTTGATGAGGCGACGATGGCTTACGAATTCGGCTACATCAAAATAAACGAATATATTAGAGTCGGCAGAATTATGGGAGAAGAAAAATTGGTGAGAACAAGCGTTGGCAGATTAATCTTCAACGCCGTTTTGCCGAAGGATTTCAAATTCGTTAATAAGGTGATGGACAAGAAAGAACTTCAGAAATTCATTATGGAGTTGATAGAAAAATATAAACTCGGAGACGTTTGGGAAATTTTGGACGAAATAAAAAAACTCGGATTTTACTGGGCGACCATTTCCGGCATTAGCTGGGGAATGGATGATTTGAATATTCCGGCGGAAAAGCCGAGATTGCTCGCGGAAGCGGAAAAAGAAATCGCCAAAATAAAAGACCAATACGAAGATGGTCTTTTGACCGCTTCGGAATCAAAAATAAAAACAATTGAGGTTTGGGAAAAAACAATCGCCGCGGTTGGAAAACAAGTCGCGATTTCGTTTGACAAACGCAGCCCAGTTTTCTCGATTATCGAGTCGGGCGCGAGGGGAAGCTGGTCGCAGCCGATTCAGATGGCGGGAATGAAAGGTTTGGTACAAAGCCCGAAAGGAGAAACTATTGAATTACCCGTTAAAGCTTCTTATAAAGAGGGTTTGAGCGTTTTGGAATTCTTCATTAATACACACGGCGCCAGAAAAGGCTTGATAGACACCGCTTTGAAAACGGCTTCCGCGGGATATCTTACGAGGCGCTTGGTTGATGTTTCGCAAGATTTGGTTATCAGGGAGAAAGATTGCAAAACAAAAGAAAGTATAGAGGTTTTGAGAATCGATGGCGACGCTTTTGGCTACAACCTTGGCCAAAGAATTATCAGCCGCACCATCGCAGAGGACGTTAAGAACGGAAAGAAAGTGATAGTGAAAGCCGGAGAAATAATCGACCGCGAAACGGCGGAAATAATCAATAAATCGGGAATTCAATCGGTGAAACTGCGCTCGCCCATTACCTGTAAAACTCTTTACGGCATTTGCTCAAAATGTTACGGCTCCGACCTTGGAAGAAATGAACCGATTAAATTGGGAGAAGCTGTTGGTGTTATCGCCGCGCAATCCATCGGAGAGCCGGGTACTCAGCTTACATTGAGAACGTTCCACACGGGAGGCGTTGCGGGAGTTGACATCACTCACGGCTTGCCGAGGGTTCAAGAACTTTTTGAAGCGAGGATTCCGAAAGGAAGAGCTCCTCTGGCTGAGTCAGAAGGAATAATTGAGGAAATAGAAGATGAGGGGAACTTGAAAGTGATTAAATTGAAAGTTTTGAAGCCGGGCAAAACGACCAAGGGCGCAAAAAAGGCGAAAGAAAAATTGGTAGAGTATTCTATCCCGCGCGCCAACGCGATTTTCGTGAAAGTCGGTCAGACGGTTGAAAGAGGCGACCAGCTTTGCGAAGGTTCAGTAGAGCTGAAAGAGCTTTTCAGTTTGAAAGGACGCGAGGCGGTTGAAAGATATATCACAAACGAAGTTCAAAAGATTTATGTTTCCGAGGGAACTAACATCAACGATAAACACATTGAAATAGTAATAAAAAAAATGTTCTCGAGGGTTATGATTAAAGAAACGGGAGGTACAGATTTTATTGTCGGCGAAGTGGTGGAAAAATCCAAATTCCTTGAAACCAACCGCGATGTGAAACTTAAGGGCAAAGAACCGGCGCATGCCAAGCAATTATTGATGGGAATTACGAAGACTGCGCTTTCAACAGAAAGCTTCCTTTCTTCGGCTTCGTTCCAGGAAACGGCAAGAGTTTTGGTGCTCGCGGCTTCGGAAGGAAGAATAGACCACTTGAGAGGATTGAAAGAAAACGTCATTATCGGCCGGTTGATTCCGGCGGGCACGGGGCTGCGGGACGATTTGACTAATAGCCACGAAAACGATTAAACTAATACCTGACAAAACATATGCCTAGTAATTCAACTCGATAGAATTTTAACTTCAATTTGTCGAGATTGTTACTGGGTATCATATAAGATAAATATTATTATTAGCTACAGCTTAAGCAATGAGTTAAAATAGACAAATTGCAATTGAGTTGAATTACTGGGTATGCAAGACGAAACAAGAAATTATGAAATAGGTTTTTTGCTGAAATCTGAAGAGGACCGCAAGGTTATCTTTGGGGCCATTGAGCGCGCCGAGTTCGGTCTGTTAAATGAAGGCCAGGTTTCAAGCATGAAGCTGGCGTATCCCATTAAGAAACAAAATTTCGCCCAATTCGGTTATGCTTATTTTTCGGCGGAACCGGACAAAATAGAGGAGTTTAAGAAAGAGTTGAGCATGACGCCGGGCGTTTTGAGGCTCACGATTTTCGCCAATCCGGTTATTAAAACAAAAGAAGACGAAGCGCGCGCCGAAAGAGCCTATTTCGAAAACGAGAAGCCGGCGGAAGCGCAAAAAACGCAGCCGATGAAGGAAAGAAGGCCGGTCGTGAAACAACCAAGGGCCGAAACTTTAAGCAACGAAGATTTAGAGAAAAAATTAGAGGAAATATTAAAATAATTAAATCAACGAATAACTAATCACTTACCAATATACTAATGGAAGAAAACGTATTAGTATATTAGCATTAAAATTAGTAATTAGTTGATAAAGCGAAGCGATGAATTTAAACAAAATTTTCGTTCTTGGTAGGTTAACGGCAGATCCGCAGTTAAGGTCTACGCCAACAGGCCGGCAGGTTACAAGTTTCGGGGTGGCGACAAACAGGGTTTGGAACGATAAAAGCGGAACTAAACAACAAGAAGTGGAATTTCACAATGTCGTGCTTTGGGGCAGACAGGCGGAAATAGTCAGCCAATTTTTGACCAAAGGAAGCATGATATTGGTAGAAGGCAGGTTAAGGACAAGAACTTGGCAAAACCAGCAAGGACAAACCATGAGGACGACGGAAATTATAGGAGAAAGAATCCAACTGGGGCCGAGGCCAATGGGACAGGGCCAGTCAAAAGATTTTTCAGGCCAGGCGAAAGAAAATTCTTCTTCGCCGAAAAACGATTTGCCTGAAATAAATATTGATGAAGAAGAAATAACAGCGGAAGATCTTCCGTTTTAGAAAATCAAAATTGAAAAACCAAAAATCCCTGCCGGCAGGCAGGAAAATTACAGATCAAAATTAAAAAATGAGTAAAACGTTAAGATTTTAACATTAAAAAACTTTAACATTTTACATTGTCATTTTACATTTTGATATTTACATTTTAAACTATTGCTATGCAATGCTTTTTCTGTTCGCAAAATTCAAAAACAATAGATTACAAAGAAGTTGACGCCCTTAAAAGGCTTGTTTCTTCGCAGGGCAAAATTATCGACCCGCGGTACACCGGCGCTTGCGCCAAGCACCAAAGGATGATAAGCAACGCCATAAAAAGAGCGAGGATAATGGGATTATTACCTTTTGTTAAAAGATAGAATCAACCAATAACTAATAACTTACTAATATACTAATAATGGATTAGTATATTAGTATAAAATTCGTAATTAGTTGATGTTTTTATGAAGAAAGACGTCGATAAAAACAAAGCTCAAGAAAAATCCGGCGATATGGACAAGCTCTTAGACTCCTTAAGGGAAAAATTCGGCGAGGGCGCCATAATGAAACTCGGTGAAATAAAAAAAGTTGATGTGGACGCTGTCTCAACAGGCTCTTTTTCTTTGGATTTGGCGTTGGGAGTGGGCGGTTTTCCAAAAGGCAGAATAGTTGAAGTTTTCGGGCCGGAATCAAGCGGTAAAAGCACTCTCGCGCTTCACGCCATTGCCGAAGCGCAAAAGAAAGACGGCAGGGCCGCTTATATTGATGCCGAACACGCCATGGACCCGGACTACGCCAAAAAACTTGGTGTTAAAATAGACGAACTTTTAGTTTCCCAACCTGACAGTGGAGAAGACGCTTTGAATATTTTGGAAGCGTTGGTGCGTTCGGGACAAATAGACATTGTTGTCATCGATTCCGTGGCGGCATTAACTCCGCGCGCGGAAATAGAAGGCGAAATGGGCGCACAATTCATCGGCCTTCAGGCGCGCTTAATGAGCCAGGCGTTAAGGAAAATCACGGCGTTGGCGGCTAAGGCTGGTGTTTTGATTATTTTTATAAACCAGTTGCGCGACAAAATCGGAATGATGGGTTATGGCGAGCCGACAACCACCCCGGGAGGACGGGCATTGAAATTTTACGCTTCGGTGCGCATTGATTTAAGGCGCATCGCTCAAATTAAAAAAGGTGAAGACGTTGTCGGCAACCGTACCCGCGCCAAAGTTGCCAAAAATAAAGTGGCACCGCCTTTTAAAATAGCGGAATTTGACATAATGTACGGCGAAGGAATTTCTTACGAGGGCGATGTTTTGGCGGTGGCGATTAAAAACGGAATTGTTAAAAAAGCCGGAAATACTTATTCATTTCAAGAGGAAAAGCTTGGCGTCGGCCTTGAAGCCAGCCGTGAAAAATTAAAAGAAGACAAAAAACTTTTAAATGAGATAAAAAAGAAAACTTTAGAAGCATTGAATACTAAAGAATAAAAAATCTTGCCTCACGCGGGATTTTTTATCTGTTTGGATGGATAAGCGGTCATTTGTATAATTTAAATATTAATATTATTATATAATTAAACAAGTTTTTTTGAAATGACCGCTTTTATTTATATAATAAACAGATTTTTTTACCGCTTTGCTGATTTTTGGCGGCATTGGTATGCCGGCAGTTTTAAAATAGCAAGCCATATCTTTTTGTCTTTATTGGAAAAGCTGGACAGAACAATCGCTTTTAAAATTACTCTTAAGAATTTTTTCCAGCCGCTGTACCAAGACAGAAGTTTTATTGGATATTTTTTGGGATTTATTTTTAGGAGTTGCCGTTTGATTTTGGGCGGCGTTTTTTATTTATTCGTCGCGATTTTGGCGATTGCAATTTATTTATTTTGGTTTGCGATTCCGCTTTTGATTGTTTTTCAGATTATAAAAGGGTTGGGTTTTAAATTTTAAGGTTTAAGAAGTAAGAACTAACTATGGAAAATTTATATTTTAGCGAGCCGCGCTTGAAAATGACGATGTTTGAAAGGATAACGGTCCGTTTTGTTATTTATTGCTTTTACGCGATTTTCGCAATCGCGATCGGAGCATTTTTGTTTTCAAGCGTCGATTTTATTTTTTGGTTTGGAGTTTTGGGAGTGTTGTTTTTGGCGTACAGAATGATCCATATTGGTGGAGCTGATAAATCGCTTTTCAGCTTAAATGGTATTTTAAATTCTGGCGCGGAAATAAACGTTGCGGAATATTTTTCTCCGGAGAGTATTTCTGTTTTAGAAAATACTTTGGGGAAATCAATCGCTTCAGGCAAGGAATTCTTTCTTTGTCTTGCCGATTTTTTGGCGAGAGATAGAGACGTAAAAGAGGGGCTTGAGAGAATGAGCTTGTCTCAAAATGAATTCAGGCGAAAACTGGGCGAGTTATTGAAGGAGTCGCCGAAAAATCTCGGTTCGTCAAAACAGGAGACGGCCGTTAAAATCGAGAACTTGGCGAAAGCGGCTTTTGAGGCCGCGTTGGCAGAAAACGAAAAATTCGTAGAACCGAGAAATATCTTCTCGGTTTTGGGTGGAATGAATGAGGAAAAAATCAGCAGATTATTTAATTCTCTTTCAATCGTTCCCGAAGATATAAAAAACGCTTTGATTTTCAGCCGTTTCAAAAATAAATTCAGATGGCTCAAAAAAATGCCGGCTTCTTTGGGCGGGTTCGCGAACAGACCGTACAAAATACGCCACCGTTTCATGAATAGGGCGTGGACCGCGAGACCAACTCCGACTCTCGACAGATATGGCGTTGATTTTACCGATTTAGCGCGAGCAGAAAGAGTTGGATTTTTAGTCGGGCATCAAAATGAATACGACCGGCTTGCCAATGTTTTGTCGCGCCAGAGCAAGCCCAACGCGCTTTTGGTGGGTGAGCCGAGCAGCGGAAAAGAAACAATGATTTGCCATTTGGCGTATGAACTGATTAAAGACAGAACCCAGAAAAGCCTTTTCGACAAACGGTTAGTATCTTTGTCTTTCGGAAATCTGGTTTCGGGCGCCGCCGATGCAGAAGTCGCCTTGCGCGTTAATAAGATAATTGAAGAAATAATTTTAGCGGGAAATATAATACTTTACATTCCCGACGTTCATAATCTTTATAAAACTTCCGGCCAGCAGTCTATGAGCGCGGCGGATATTTTGATCCCGGCGATTGTCGGCGACGCTTTCCCTGTGGTAGCCACTACTTCTCCAAGAGAATATAAAGAATTTATTGAGCCGAAAAGCGATTTCGCCGGCGCGTTTGAAGTAATAAGGGTAAATGAGATTAGCGAAGACGAGGCCGTAAAGCTTTTAACGTACGACACCATTATTTTGGAAAATCAGACGCGCGTTGTCGTGTGTTTTGAAGCGATAAAACAGGCGGTTTTTCTGGCGCGCAAATATTTCCGTCAAAAATTGTTGCCTTCAAGCGCCGAGGATTTGTTGAAAGAGGCGCTTGCCGACGCCAGCCAAAAAGGAAACAGGCTTTTATCGGCCAACGACGTTATCGCCATCGCTGAGAGAAAGACAAATGTGCCCATTCATAAAGCGACGAAAGAAGAAGCGGAAAAACTTTTGAATTTGGAAAATATAATTCACCAGAAATTAATAGATCAAGAAGAAGCGGTTAAATCTGTCAGTCGGGCTCTTCGGGAGTACCGTAGCGGGCTTTCACGCAAAGGCGGGCCCATTGCGGTGTTCCTTTTCGTCGGTCCGACCGGAGTAGGAAAGACCGAACTCTCGAAAATTTTAACTAAAATTCAATTTGGTTCGGAAAATATGATGATTCGGTTTGATATGTCGGAATACCAAGATAAACAAAGCATTTCCAGATTTATCGGCTCGCCCGACGGCAAAATCGCCGGCTCTTTGACTGAAGCGGCGATCCAAAAGCCTTATTCTTTGATTTTGCTTGACGAATTTGAAAAAGCTCATCCCGATATTTTAAATTTGTTTTTGCAGTTGTTTGACGAAGGCAGATTAACGGATAATTTGGGCAGGACGATTGATTTTACGAATACAATTATTATTGCCACCTCAAACGCGCATTCGGATTTTATAAAATCGCATCTTGAAGCGCATACTCCGTTTGAAACAATTACGGAAGAATTAAGGAAAAAATTAACCGATTATTTCAAGCCGGAACTGCTTAATAGGTTTTCCGAAATAATTGTTTTTAAAGCTCTTTCAATCTCCGATATTGAAGCGATAAGTAAACTTCAACTTGCCGATGTGGTAAAAACAATTTCCGAAGTCCAGGGAATTGATTTATCTTTTGACGAGGCGGTTACAAAAAAAGTCGCAGAGCTTGGGTTTGACCCGGTTTTCGGCGCAAGACCCTTAAGGGGCGTAATTTCCGAGAAAATTCGCAGCGTTTTGGCGGAAAAAATCTTGCGCGGCGAAATAGAAAAAGGCGGCAATTTGCGCGTTTCGCTCGACGGGCAGGGCAACTTCAATTTTATTTAAAAAAGAAAATGAAAATAAAAATAGATATAAATATTAAAGTAAACAGGATAATTAAATACTTGGTTATTTCGGATCTTCTTTTTCTTGGAAGTTGGAGTATGATATCGCCGATTTTCCCGATTTTTGTCATTGAGAAGGTTGAGGGCGCGAGCGTGGTGATTGTCGGAATGGTCGCCGCTTTGTACTGGATAGTGAAATCCTTGCTCCAAATTCCCGTAGCGAATTATCTTGATAAAAAAGAAGGAGAAAAAGACGATTTTTACGCCCTTGTTATAGCATTGGCTTTAGCGGCTTTCGCTTCTTTCAGTTTCGCCATGGTCAAAAATTTGTGGCAGCTGTTTTTCACGCAATTTTTGTACGCCGTGGCAATGGGGCTTTATATCCCTTCCTGGACCGCAATTTTTTCAAGGCATTTGGACGAAAAAAAAGTTTCTTTTGACTGGTCTTTGGATAGCACTGTCGTGGGAATAACGTCGTTTTTCGCGGCGATTTCCAGCGGAGTTTTGGCGAATTGGCTGGGCTTTCCTTTTGTTTTTTTTACGGTTGGCGCGCTTTCTCTTTTAAGCGCTCTTTTTATCTTTTTCACTCCTAATTTGATTGTTCCTCCGAAAATCGCCGCCGTTGCCAAAGGAGAATCGTCGCCCGAAATGAGAGACCACACCCCGGCGGGATTGGGCAGGTAAAATTTTATTATGACCAATCAAGAAATAGCCAAAATATTTCAAAACATTGCCCTTTATTTTGAAATGGACGGCGTGTCTTTTAAGCCGCAGGCGTATGAAAAGGCGGCTATAAATTTGGAAACTTTGTCCGAAGACGTCAAAGATATTTATAAAAAAGGCGGAAGAGAAGCGTTGGAAGAAATTCCCGGAGTAGGTAAGAATATTGCGGATAAAATTATTGAATATATCAAAACGGGAAAGATAAAAGAATACCAGGCGCTAAAGAAAAAAACACCGGTTAATATTGAAGAGCTTATTTCTGTTGAAGGAATCGGGCCGAAAGGCGTTAAATATTTATATAAAAAACTTAAAATAAAAAATCTTAAAGATTTGGAACGCGCGGCAAAAGCCGGAAAGATCAGGAATCTCCCGAATTTCGGCGAGAAAAAAGAGCAAAATATTTTGGAAGGCATTGAGTTTTTAAAACGAAGCAAGGGCAGATTTCTGCTCGGAGAAATTTTGCCGAGAGTGCAAGAGATTATCTTTAGGCTTAAAAAGTTAAAAGAAGTTAAGCAGATTTCAGAAGCTGGTTCGGTCCGCCGCCGGAAAGAAACAATCGGCGACGTTGATGTTTTAGTTACTTCTTCAAATCCCAAAAAAGTTGTTGATTATTTTGTTTCCATGCCCGGCGTGGTAAAAATTTGGGGCAGGGGGCCGACGAAAGCGTCTATCAGGCTTAACGATGGGTTTGACCCCCACACCAAAGATTTTGGTGTGGGGGTTGACGTTGATTTGCGCGTTTTGTCGGATCGCCAATTTGGTTCCGCGCTTCAGTATTTTACCGGCTCAAAAGAGCATAATATTGTTTTAAGAAAAATCGCCATAGATAACGGCTTGAAGCTTTCCGAGTACGGATTGTTCAGGGGTCCTAAAATAATCGCCGGTAAAACGGAAAAAGAAATCTACAAAACTTTAAAAATGGAATATATTGAACCCGAACTTCGCGAAAATACGGGAGAAATTGGGGCGTCTTTAAAAAAGAAATTGCCGTTAGTTATAGGCTACGGCGATATAAAAGGCGATTTGCACGTTCATTCAAATTGGGACGGCGGAAAAAATTCCATTGAAGAGCTTGCGAACGAGGCGACAAAAATGGGATATCGATATATTGGTATCGCCGACCATACCAAATTTTTGCGGATTGAAAACGGCTTAAACGAAAAGCAGTTAGTTCGAAGAAATAAAGAAATCGATAGCCTAAATTCTAAATCCTATATTCTAAATTCTAAATTTCGTATATTGAAGGGTTGCGAGGCGAATATTATGGCTGACGGCTCAATTGATATTGATGATAATGTTTTGGCGCAAATGGATTACGTTATTGCCGGAGTCCATTCGCAGATGAAAATGTCCAAAGTCGAAATGACTGAAAGGATAATCAAATCAATGGAAAATCCGAATGTGGATATCATCGCCCATCCGACAGGCAGGATTTTGAAGAAAAGAGATGAATACGAAGTTGATTTTGACGAACTTTTGGAAACCGCTAAAAAAACCGGAACGATTTTAGAAATAAACGCTTTCCCGGTGAGGCTGGATTTAAACGATATCCATATTAAAAAAGCGAAACAGGCGGGCGTGAAAATGGTCATAAACACTGATGCGCACCGAAAAGAACATTTACAGCTTATGGAATATGGAATTTCTCAGGCCCGGCGTGGTTGGGCAGAAAAAAAAGATATAGTAAATGCTTGGCCGTTGGAGAAATTAATAGAGGCGATAAAAAAATAGCGAAGAAATTAGATTTTCTTCGCTATTTTTTCAAAAACATCCGGTTCATTTTGGGCAAGATCAGCCAATATTTTCCTATTGAGTTTGATGTTTTCTTTTTTCAAACCGGCCATGAACTTGCTGTAAGGGAGGTTTTGCGTTCTTGAGGCGGCATTGATTTGCACTTGCCAAAGCTGGCGGTAATTCCGCTTTTTTTCTTTTCTGCCCTGGAAAGCGTGCGTCCATGCGTGAAGCAATGCTTCTTTTGCCGCTCTTTCTTTTGATTTTCTTCCCCACTTGAAACCTTTGGTATATTTCAGCGTTCTCGCTCTTTTTTTATTGCTTGTTGTTCCGCGTTTAACTCTTGTCATAAAAATATAATACCAATCTACAAATTTATGTGAATCTGCGAATGGCTACAAATACGTTTTTATATTTATTCGGATTTATTTGTAGATTCGAACGCATTCGTAGTTTCGGATTGCTACTAATGATATTTTTTGATAATTTTATTTCCGAAGTTCATTTCCCGGTACAACTTTTTCCTTTTTTTCTGGGCGGTCCTTTTTTTTGCCAAGTTGTGGTTTTGACCCATTGTCCTTTTTAAGATTTTTCCCGTTTTCGTGACTTTTATTCTTTTTCTGACGCTATGTTTCATAAATATAATACCAATCTGCGAATTTATGCGAATCTACGAATGGCTGCGAATATATTTTTGCCATTTCGGATTTATTTGTAGATTCGGATGAATTTGTAGTTTTGGATTGCTACTTCTTAACTATTTGCATTGTCATTCCCCGGCCGCCGAATTTAGGCTCAGAAACAACTTTATATTCAATTATTATAGTTTTTAAAAATTCATTCAGTTTTTGTTTGGCCCAATCTCTATTGGCTTTCTCTCTGCCCTTTAATTGGAACATAATTTCCACATTATTGCCTTTTGAAAGGAATTTTTCAACCAGTCGCGCTTTTATGTCCAAATCGTTTTTTGCCGCCCGCGGACTCACCCTAATTCCTTTTAATTCTCCGGTTTTCTGCGAAGATTTCTGTTTTTTTAACTCCTTTTCTTTTTGGAAGCGGAATTTATCAAAATCTATTATTTTCGCCACCGGCGGGTTTGCCATTGGAACCGTTTCAATCAAATCAAGCTCGCTTTCTTCCGCCAATTTTAATGCCGCTTCACGCGACATTATTCCGACGCTTTCTCCGGTTTCATTCACAACTCTGAGTTCGGTTGCCGTTATTTGATTGTTTACTCTGTAATTTAATTGCAAATTTCTTAAATTTTTAATTTTTGTGGAGATGGGGGCATTGAAGCCCCGTCCAAATGTTTTTCTAAAAAACTTCTACAAGCTTAGTCCCGATATTTTTAAGGGCTAAAAGATATAATCGGGACGAAAAACTTTTAGTCCTTTTGCCTAAAGGTCTCCCGGTTTTCGGCGGAAACCGGAACGAGCTCAAGTTATAACACCCTTATTGCTAATATGAGCAATCAGCGAAGGATGCCGCATTTACGCAAAAGCGAACACGGGAGCAACATTTCTGTTGGCAGTTATGTGTTTTTTGATCGGTTTAGCGAGTCAATCGGCTCGGCTGCTGTTTTTTGAAATGAACATTTGTCGAAGCCTGGCATCCCCGCGAATTTTTCTTGCGAGTAAACGAGCAACTGAAAAATTCAGCGCCTCGCCGAAGCTGCGGCGTAGGCGGGCTCATCGCCTTATATCTCGTTTCTGATTTCTCTCATGGCCTCTCTTTTTTTGAGAAGCTCTCTTTTGTCAGCCTTTTTACGGCTTTTTGCCAACCCGATTTCGATTTTTATCAGATTGGACTTGCCCTTAGTATAAACTTTGAGAGGCAGCAAAGTCAAGCCTTTTTCCTGCGTCCGGCCTATTAATTCCTTGATTTCATTCTTTTTCAAAAGCAATCTACGTGTGTGTTTTGAATCATAATCTTCCGGCGCGTTCTTCGGCTGGTATGCCGGAATGTCGGCATTCAAAAGCCAAAATTGGTTTTCCCTAAAAATAACATAAGAACCAGCTAAATTTATCCTGCCGTTTTTTATGGATTTGACTTCAAACCCCCTTAATTCAACTCCCGCCTCGTACGTTTCAATGATTTCGTGGTCAAAATACGCTCTTTTATTGGTGGTGATAACCATGATTAAAGTATTAAGTATTTGGTATTAAGTATCAAGTATCTCTTTAAATTTATCTTTTTATCAATTAAAATAAGGCTATGATTAAAACGAAAATAGAAATTTATATTAAAAAAGCCGTTGACGTATTTCTGCGTGAGTCTGCGTTAAGTCCGCGTGAGTCTGCGGCTGTGGAGATTTTAGTTCCTGAAAATGAAAATTTCGGACATTATTCAACTAATGCCGCTTTGAAATTGGCGAAAACTTTAAAGCAGAATCCGATGGAGATAGCGGAAAATATCAAATATCAAATTTCAAATCTCAAATCTGGTCTTTTTGAAAAAATTGAAGTTGCGACGCCGGGATTTGTAAATCTCTGGCTTTCGCCGAAAATTTTACAAAGTAATATTAAAGAAATTCTTGCGAAAAAAGAAAAATTTGGCAGGGGAAAGATAAAAAAGCAAACTATTGTTATAGAATATTCTTCCCCTAATATCGCCAAGCCGTTGGGTATTCATCATTTAAGCTCCACAATTATCGGCCAGGCGCTGGTTGATATTTTAAGATTTGACGGCTATAAAGTCGTTTCTCTTTCTTTCCCGGGCGATTGGGGAACTCAATTTGGTTTGCTCATTGCGGGTTATAAAAAGTGGGGCAATAAGGAAAAAATAAAAAAAGACCCGATTAACGAATTATTGAATTTGTACGTTAAGTTTTCGGCGGCCGCGAAAGAAAATTCCGAGCTTTTAAATGAAGGTAGAAACGAGTTTAAAAAACTTGAAGACGGCGATAAGAAAAATCTTAGACTTTGGAAATGGTTTTCCAGAAAGTCAATGGAGGACTTTGAACGGGTATATAAGATTTTAGGGATGAAGATAGAAAATACAATTCCCGAGAGTTATTACGAATCGGAAATGAAATCACTTGTTCAAGATGCCTTGAAACGGGGAATCGCCGAAAAAGGAGAGGATGGTTCGGTGGTGGTTAAGATTCTTGGGAGTGAAACGCCCGAAATTATCCAAAAATCAGATGGAGCGACCATCTATACCACTCGTGAGCTAGCGGCAATCCGCCACCGTTTGAAAAAATGGAAAGCCGATAAAATTCTTTATGTGGCGGCGAATCAGCAAACGTTTCATTTGGATCAGGTTTTCCGCTGTGCCGAGCTTCTTGGTTTCGCTAAACTTGAGCAGCTTGGGCACGTTAAGTTTGGCATGATGCTCGCCTCGGGCGGGAAAAAATTCGCCACAAGGGAAGGAAGGTTGATAAAAATGGAAAACGTTTTAAATGAAGCGGTAATGCGGAGTGAAAAAATCGTTGAAAAATTAAACCCGAAAATTCCGGCAAAAGAAAAGCAAAAAATCGCGCGCGTTGTCGGAATCGGCGCCGTTAAATTTTTTGATTTGTCTCAAAGTAGAAGATCGGACATTATTTTTGATTGGGATAAAATGCTTAATTTCAAAGGTGCTTCCGCTCCCTATATCCAATACGTTTACGCCCGGTTTAAAAACGTTTTGAAAAAGTCCGTGCCTACCGACCTGCCTGCCGGTAGGCGTGGCAGGCAGGCCAAAAATCGTGGGAGCAAAAAAATAAACCTTTCTCTTCTTAAAAATAAAGCGGAATTTAATTTGATTTTTCACTTGTCGCGTTTCGGCGAAGCGGTTGAAGATGCGGCAAAAATATATGAACCGAATAAAATCGCCGATTATCTTTTGCGGCTGGCAGAAAAAGCGAATGCTTTCTATGAAACCTCTCCGGTTTTAAAATCTGAAAAGCCGCTCATGGAAGCGCGTTTGGCACTAATAGAAGCGACGGCGATAGTGATAAAAAATGGCTTGAATCTTTTGGGAATAAACGTTTTGGAAAAAATGTAGAAATGCCAGGTAGTGAAAACTCGACATTAGCTCGCCCCACAAAATAAAAATTTATCAGGTTATAAAATTATTATCGTGATTAAAATATATTAAATTAACATAGATTTTCGGCTCGCTATTTTTGTGCAGTCGAGTTTCTACTACCTGGATGATTATTGTTTTTACTGGCAATGGAAAAGGAAAAACAACTGCCGCTTTAGGTCAGGCGGTTAGGGCTTTGGGCAGGGGAAGGAAAGTTTTAATAATTCAATTTATTAAAAATTTTGAAAGTGGCGAACATTTGTTTTTCAAAAAAATTCAAGCCTTGAGTTTTGGGACGAAAATTAAAATAATTCCGGCCGGGAAAGGATTCGTGAAAATTTTAGGCGACAAACTTCCTTTAAGCGAACATAAAAAAGCCGCTCAAAATGCTTTAAAATTGGCGAAAAAGGAAATTTTAGGTGGAAAATGGGAACTGATTATTCTTGATGAAATCAATGTGGCTGTTGGTTTGAAATTGATTAAAGCGTTTGATATTCTAAAAGTTATCACTTTTCATAAATCAGCGTTAGTGGTCATTCTTACTGGTCGCGGCGCTCCGAAAAGTTTTATTAAAAAAGCGGATTTGGTTACGGAAATGAAAGAAATAAAACATCCTTTTAAAAAAGGCGCGTCGGCTCAAATTGGAGTTGAATTTTGAAATGCGAATTTATGACATTGCGTTTTATGCCGCCGGATTTTTCATTTTTGGAGTTTTCGGCGTTAGCTTGAAAATCAGTTCCTCGATTATTTTGTTTATCACCGCTTTATTGGCGGTTTTATTTTTATTCGGCGGATTTTATAAAAATTCAAAAAGGTTATTCTGGTTAGCGACGCTTTGTTTGGCAATTGTAGCTGGAGCTTTTTATTTTGATTTTCGGGATTTTAACAGAGAAGAAAGCGCGAAAATCGTTTTTAACGAAAAAATAGATTTTCAGGGGCTGGTAATAAAAGACCCAAAACGGGGGGAGTGGCAAGATTTAATAATAAAATTATTGCCGCCTTACAGCGGGAACATTTCGGTTAAGCTCCAGCTTTATCCGAGTTTTAAATACGGCGATTTGGTTGATTTTTCCGGCAAGATTGAAAAACCGCCTGTGGACGAATACGCCGATTATCTAAAAAAAGAAAACATTTCCGGGACTGCCGCTTTTTTAAAAGCGGAATTGGTTGCTGAAAACCGGGGCTCAAAAATAAAATCAATTCTTTTTAGTTTGAAAAATAAAACAATAGCTAATCTTCGAAAAGTTTTACCGGCCGAGAGCACGGCATTTATGTCGGGAATTATCTTGGGCGAGCGAGCGGAATTTTCAAAAGAATTGAAAACCGCGATGGCGAATTCTGGTACTACACATTTGGTGGCGCTTTCGGGCTACAATATTTCTGTTATCGGCGTGGCGATAGGCGTAATGTTTGGGTATTTTTTAAGCCGGCGTTGGACTTTTATTTTAAGCGTTTTAATTATTTTTATTTTCGTTTTAATGACCGGAGCAGAAGCTTCGGTGGTTCGGGCGGCGGTAATGGGCTCTATTTTACTTCTGGCAAAACAGGTGGGCAGAATCTACAGTTTTAGAAATGCCATTGCTTTGGCGGCATTTTTTATGGTATTGGAAAATCCGAGAATCTTGAATTTTGACGTCGGCTTTCAGCTTTCATTTGCTGCGCTTTTGGGGCTTGTGTATTTGGTGCCGGCGATTGAGAAATTTTTCCGTTTGAATAAAGAAAAAGATTTTTTCGGAGTGAAAGAGAATTTTTTAAGCTCTTTTTCGGCGCAGCTTGCGGTGGCGCCGATGCTGATTTCTTATTTCGGAAATTTCTCGCTTATCGCGGTTATAAGCAATGTTTTGATTCTAACTTTTATACCCGTAACGATGGCTCTGGGATTTATTTTGGCGGGTTTGGGATTTGTTTCTTATTATTTTTCTTTAGTTTTCGGCTGGTTCGTTAATTTATTTCTGGCGTATGAGCTTTTTATAATAAAATTTTTCGGAGGACTAAATATTTTAAAAATAAACTTCTCCGGCGCGGTCTTGTTTTTTATTTATTACGCCGCGCTAATTGGATTCGTTATTTGGGCAAACAGGAAGAAAGAGGCATAAAGACTAACTTTTATTTATAACGCGTTTAATTTATAAAAATTTTCTATTATTTTCGCCACTAAAATGGGGCCGGTGCCGCCGGGAGTGGGAGTGTAGGAAAGTGATGAGTTTTGAGTATTGAGCGATGAGTAATCAAAATCACCATTTATTTTTTTGCTCATTACTCCGTGCTCACTACTCATTTCTATCGGGTTATAGCCGAAGTCAATTATAACGGCATTTTCCTTTACGTCTTCGGCGGAAAATAAATTCGTTTTTCCGGCACCGCTTATTATTATGTCCGAGTCCTTTAATTTTTCTTTAATGTTTTTTGTTTTGCTGTTTAAAATAATTAATTCCGCGGTTTTTCTTTCCAGCCATATGGAAATCGGTTTACCGATTAAACTTCCCGAACCGATAACTGTGATTCGTAAATCCGCAATCCGTAATCCACAATAAACAATTATTTCTTCAATAACTCCGACTGCCGGCGGCAAGACTTTACCGCGGCCCGCGTAAAAAGCGCCCAAAGCGCGTTCGCCCAAAACATCAACGTCTTTTTCCGGGGGAATGGTATTTAAAATATATTGACCGTTGAATTGTTTAGGCAAGGGAAGCTGGATAATTATTCCGCCAACGGGTTTTTGATTGGCGATTCTGCCGACTTCTTGGCGGAGCTTGTCGTCAGTCAGTTTTTTTTCAGGCGAATCGTTGAAATTATAAATTCTGAAATCAACGCCAAGTTCTTTGGCTATTTTTTCTTTTTGTTTAAGAAAACTTATTGAGGCAGGGTTTTCTCCGATCAAAACAGCAGCCAGAATTTTTTTCGGCGCCGGTTTTGATTTTAAGCTGTCTATAATTTTTTGAGTTATCTCTTTGCAGGGAATTTCAGGCATAGTTTTTTTACTTCGCGTTTAACAGTTGCTGGATTTTCATTTTCTATCAAGATCCTACGGATAAATTCAGCGATTTTTTTCATTTCTTTTTCTTTCATTCCGCGGCTGGTTATCGCTGGAGTGCCAATCCTGATGCCCGAGGGGTCAAATGGCGAACGGGTATCATAAGGAATAGTGTTTCGATTGACGATTATACCTGCTTTTTCAAGTCGGTTTTGGGCTTCGCGTCCAGAAATACCCAAATTGGTAAGGTCAACTAACATTAAATGATTATCGGTTCCGCCCGAAATAAGCTCAAAATTAAATTTTATAAGTTCGCGCGCCAATGTTTTGGCGTTTTTCACAATCTGTTTGCCATATTTTTTAAAAGACGGTTGAAGCGCTTCATAAAGACATTGTGCGATTGCCGCAGTTTGATTGTCGTGCGGTCCGCCTTGAAGCGCCGGAAAAACTGCGCGGTCAATTTCTGAAGCGATATCAATATTGTTATATTTAGCGATTTTTGATTTGCGATTTGCAAATATAATCGCGCCTCTTGGGCCGCGGAGAGTTTTATGCGTGGTGGTTGTAACGACATCGGCATATGGAAAAGGAGAGGGGTGAACGCCGGATGTAATAAGCCCGGCAATATGCGAAATATCCGCAAGAAAATATGCTTTAACTTCATGTGCGATGGAGGCGAATTTTTTAAAATCAAAAACGCGCGGATAAGCCGTTGCGCCGGCCACGATAATTTTGGGCCGTTCTTTTTTTGCCATCTTGCGTACAACAGAATAATCAATTAACCCGTTTCTGTTTGTAGTATATTGCGCCGACCTATAAAAGCGCGCGGAAAAATTTACCTTCCAGCCGTGAGTTAGGTGTCCGCCAAAAGGCAGAGACATTCCCATTATTTTGTCGCCGGGCTTAAGCAAGGCGTAATAAACCGCCATATTTGCGGGCGAACCAGAATATGCCTGAACATTAACATGCCAGTTTTTATTGAGTCGGAAAATTTTCCGTGCCCGCTCTTTTGCCAGATTTTCAATTTCATCAGCGATTTCATTTCCGGCATAATAACGTTTTCCCGGATACCCTTCGGAATATTTATTGGTTAAAACCGAACCGAGCGCTTCTAAAACGCTTTTTGAGGCGATATTTTCCGATGGAATTAAATCTAGAGTTTCCGCCTGGCGCTTTTCTTCGGCTTTTATTAGCTTTTTAAGCTCTCCATCTCTCATTATTCAATAATAAATCAAATCGGAGTTATCCACAATAAGAGGTTTAAATCGGGAGCTTTAAGATATATAATGAAATTAACAAAGGTCGAAGAATTGAATCTAGTAAATAAAATTATGGTAATTCAAAGTTGGACGGAAATTCTGGTCGCCGCGCTCCAAAACGTTTGGTACGGCGTTATCAGCTTTTTACCGTCTTTAGTCGGCGCATTAATAGTCCTCGCTATCGGTTTAGTGATAGCTTCCGTGGTTAAAACGATAATAGAAAAAATAATCGCGGCTCTTAAGGTGGACGCCGGTTTGAGAAAAGTCGGTTTGGCACCGTTTTTTGAAAGAGCGGGTCTACAAATCAATTCTGGGAAATTCTTGGGCCTTTTGGTCTATTGGTTCTTGGTTATCGTTTTCGTTTTAGCGGTTACGGATATCCTTGGACTTTACGGAATTTCTTTGTTCCTTAAAGATGTTCTTTCTTACATCCCGAACATCATTGTCGCGGTCTTGATAATGCTGGCTTCGGTCGTTGTCGCGAATTTTTTGAAATCATTGGTGAGAGCCACGGTTTCAAGCGCGGGACTTCCGAGCTCGCGTTTCTTGGGAACTTTGGCGTGGTGGACGGTGGCTATTTTCGGTTTGTTGGCCGCTTTAATTCAAGTTGGCGTCGCGGTTAGCCTTATCAACACTCTGATGACGGGTTTTGTGGCTATGATCGCTTTAGCCGGAGGCATTGCTTTTGGTATCGGCGGAAAAGATTATGCCGCGCACTTGCTTGAAAAGCTTAGGAGAGAAACCGAAGAAAGATAAATTCAGTTCGAATTCGGCTTACCCCGTAGAGCAACGGCGATGGAGGCAACATAATTTTTGAAGAAATAAAGGAAGTTTTTAGCTTTTTGAATTTCTTGAATAGCAGAGCTCTGCTAAAAAGTTGCCTAAAATTACTATCGCCGTTGTCATACCGGGGCTTAAACTTAAAAACAAAAATCCCGTTCTTGTGAGGAAACGGGATTTTTGTTTAATACGATATTGTAAATTTGCGTAAATTGGAGTATAATAATAACTATATGGTCATCACTTTTTACGGCGAAGGCTGTTTTAAAATCCAAAGCGGCGAATTTTCCGTTTTAACGGACCCTTTTGACGCCCAAACGGGTCTGACACCGCCACGCTTTAAAGCCGATCTTATTTTGAAAACAATTACCCCTATTTCTTTTTTTGGAAATAAAGACTCCGCGTCGGCTTTGGAAATCGTCGGTCCGGGAGAATACAACGTTAACGGCGCCGACGTTTCCGGATTTCAGCTAATAAAAGAATCGTCTAAGAATTTTTTTAAGACGGCGTATTCTTTGAAACTTGAAGATATTAATTTGTGCTTTCTCGGGCACATTTCCGAAATTCCCGAACCTACCGTTTTGGAGCATTTAGGAGAGCCGGACATTATTTTTCTTCCGGCCGGAGGCGCGCCGTTCATGGATTTAAAATCGGCCGTGAAGATAATTAAACAATTCCAACCGAAAATAGTAATACCGTCTTTTTTTAAAGTTTCGTCCTTAAAGAGAAAAGCGGGAGACGTTAAGGATTTTTTGGAAGAGCTTAACGGAGCCAAAGAAAAAACCGGCGAAGCCGTTGAGAAACTGACGATTAAAAGAAAAGATTTGGCGGAAATAAAAAAAACGCAAGTCGTGGTGTTAAAAATATAATGTGGATTGAAAGATTTATCGCGAGAATTCAAAATTCCGAAGAACGGACAAAAAGACGATGGATGATTCTATTCAGCGTCGCGGCGATTATGGCGATAGCCGCGTTTTGGATTTTTTTCACAGTTTCGGTTTTCCGAGGCCCTTCGGCGGCTCCAAGCGCAGCCGTAGCGGACGAACCGGGATTTTGGCAGATTTTAAAAAACGGGACGTCTGTTGTTTTTGATTCGGCGGCTGAAAATTTTAAAAATATTTTTTCGCGGATAACCGAAAAGAAAATAATTGTGATAGAATAATATTGGTTATTTATGAATTCAAAAGACCAAAAAATCGAAAAAAGGGAAATAACAGATGAGCTTCGCGAGTCGTATCTTGATTACGCGATGTCGGTTATAGTTTCGCGCGCGTTGCCCGATTTAAGGGACGGTTTGAAGCCGGTTCAAAGGAGGATTTTATGGACGATGTGGGAAGAAGGATTGGGTTATTCCGCCAAGTTCAGGAAATCGGCAAATGTTACCGGAACGGTTTTAGCGCGTTATCATCCGCACGGCGACATGGCGGTTTACGACGCCCTTGCCAGGATGGCGCAGGATTTTTCTTTAAGGTACCCGCTTATTTTTGGCCAAGGAAACTGGGGAAGCATTGATGGCGATGCGCCGGCCGCCCAACGTTACACAGAAGCCAAGCTTTCAAAAATTTCCGAAGAGCTTTTATTTGATATAGAAAAAGAAACTGTTGATTGGCAGCCGAATTATGATTCTACCCGTGAAGAACCGAAAGTTTTGCCCGCTAAACTCCCCAACCTTTTACTTAACGGTTCAATGGGTATTGCCGTTGGAATGGCGACAAACATTCCTCCGCATAATCTTTCCGAAATAGTGGATGCTTCGGTTTATTTGGCAGACCACCCGAAAAGCGGAAATGAAGAACTTATGCAATTTATCCAAGGGCCCGATTTCCCGACTGGCGGAATTATGTACGACAAAAAAGCGATTATCGAGGCGTATGCTTCGGGTAGGGGCGCCATAACTTGCAGGGCGAAGACCGAAATAGAAGAAAGAAAAGCGGGGCAGTTTAATATAATAGTCACGGAAATTCCTTATCAGGTGGACAAGTCGGAGCTTATAATAAAAATCGCCGAATTGGTTACGGACAAGAGAATAGAAGGAATCCGTGACCTGCGCGACGAAAGCGACAGGGAAGGAATGAGAATAATGGTTGAACTTAAAAACGACGCCAATCCGCAAAAAATTTTGAATCAGCTTTTTAAACACACCGACCTACAGAAAAATTTCAACCTTAATATGATTGCCTTGGTTAACGGTATCCAGCCGCAGCTTTTATCTCTTAAAGAAATTTTGGCCGGCCACTTGGAGCATCGTAGATTGGTGGTTGAAAGGCGTGCGAAATTTGAGCTTAAAAAAGCCAAAGAGCGCGAACATATTCTTGAGGGTTTGGCGAAAGCACTTTCAAAAATAGACGAAATAATTTCAACGATTAAAAAATCAAGAGATCGCTCCGACGCCCATCAAAATTTGGTGAAAAAATTCAAATTTACAGGAATTCAGGCGAGCGCCATTTTGGAAATGCGGCTCCAGAGCTTGGCGGCTTTGGAACGCAATAAAATAGAAGCCGAGCTTGAAGAAAAAAAGAAATTGATACGCGAGCTCGAAATTTTGCTCAAGAGCCCGGAAAAAATCCTTAAAGTCGTTAAAGAAGAATTGCTGGAGCTTAAGACTATTTACGGCGACGAACGCCGAACAAGGCTTGTTTCTTCGGGATTAACAGAATTTAAAGAAGAAGATTTGGTTCCGCAAGAAGAAGTGATGATTACGCTTTCGGGCAGCGGCTACATTAAAAGAGCGCTTTCTTCGAGTATCAAGGTCCAGCATCGGGGCGGCAAGGGAGTGGTGGGTTCCGACGTGAGCGACGAAGATTTTATCAGCCATTTTATTTCGGCCGATACGCACGACAATATTTTGTTTTTCACGAACAAGGGCAGGGCTTTTCAGACAAAAGTTTATGAAATTCCGGCCGGTTCGCGAACAAGCAAGGGCAAAGTAATCCAAAATTTCCTTGAAATTCCGACGGATGAAACGATAAGCGCCATTATCAGTTATTCGGGCGCGAAACAAAAAGATTTAAAGGAAGGAAAATTTTTGGTGATGGTAACAAAAAAAGGAATAATAAAAAAAACTGATTTGGAAGATTTTGAAAATATCCGCAGGAACGGGATAGCGGCTATTAATCTTCAAAAAGGCGACGAGCTTAAATGGGTTGAATTGTCTTCGGGTAAAGATGAAATTATTTTGATAACCGCCAACGGCAAAGCGATAAGGTTTAAAGAATCTCAATTAAGGCCGATGGGCAGGACTGCTGCCGGAGTAAAGGCCATAAAAATAAAAGGGAATGACTTTATCGCGGGACTTGATATAATAAATAGAAGCGACAAGGCGAAAGCGACAAGCGAAAAGTTATTAATAATCACCGAAAATGGTTTTGCCAAGCAAACGCTGCTTAAAGAATATAAGGTCCAGAGCCGCGGCGGACAGGGAGTAAAAACCGCCAAGATTACCGAAAAAACAGGCAAGATAGTCGTGGCGAAAATAATAGAAAATGAGGAAGAGCTTATGACGCTTTCAAATAAAGGGCAGATTATTAAAACGAAAATTTCCGATATTAGGACGGCGGGCCGCGCCACTTCGGGAGTCAAAGTAATGAGGTTGAATAGCGGCGATAAAGTGGCGGGAGCGGCAACGTTGTAAGTTCAAAATTGAAAAATCAAAAATCAAAATGCAACTTTCTAGAAACCAAATAATAATTTTAGGCGGGATAGGACTGGTAATTTTGTTTTTTGTTTTAGTTTTTCTCGGCGTTATACCCGGCTTGAAGCCTTCGGGCTCAAGCGGTTGGAGTTTTGGGTCGGGAGGTGGAGTGGACCAGACAAAACTCAGTTTTTGGGGCACGGCTGAAGCCGATAGTTCAAATTCCATCCAGCGGGCGATTGAAGAATATTCGAAAACAAACGCAAGCGCTCAGATAAATTACCGTCATTTTGATAATGCGGAAATCTACGAAAAAACTTTATTAAACGCTTTGGCAACGGGTCAGGGCCCGGACATTTTTATGTTCCGCAGCGGTTGGCTGGCGAAGCACTATGGCAAAGCCGCGCCGGCGCCCGAGCCTTTAAACTTGAATTATATCCAGCAAGCATTTCCCGATGTTATTCGGCATGATTTCTCCATAGAAAACAGCGTTTATGCTCTTCCGCTTTATATAGACACACTTGCTTTGATTTACAATAAAGACATTTTTAACGCTAAATCAATCGCTTTGGTGCCGAAAACTTGGACGGAGTTTGAGAGCCTAACTCCTCAACTTCGCGAACTTAACATTTTAAACCAGATAACCAAGCCGGCGGCGGCGATAGGCGGTTCGGGGAAAAGCATCAATACCGCTTCGGACTTATTAAGCCTTTTAATGCTTCAGACCGGAAGCCAGATGGTTGATAGCCAGGGGCAGGTGAATTTCGGCCAGAGCGGTCTATCGGCTTTTAACTTTTATATTCAATTCGCTAATCCCTCAAGCGGTTATTACACCTGGAACGATAATATCGGTAATTCGATAGACCTTTTCAGCCAAGGGGATTTGGCGGTAATTTTCAACTATCAGTCTTCAATAGTTTTAATTAAAGAGAAAAATCCTTATTTAAATTTGGGAGTCGGCGCCATGCCGCAATCAAATCTTGACCAGCCGGTTAATTATTCCGATTATTGGGGTTTGGCGGTTTCACGCCAAAGCAAAAATCAGATTTTGGCATGGAATTTTGTCGCTGCAGTAACGGCAGACCCGAAAATATCGGATATTTATCTTCAAACAAGCGGAAAGCCGCCGGCATTGCGTTCTCTTATAGATAAATATAAAAACGATTCCAATTTGGGCGTTTTCGCCAAACAGGCGCTCACTGCAAAATCGTGGAGCAAGCCGGATAGCGAAAATGTCAAGCAAATTTTTTCAAATATGATAGAATATGTTTTAAACGGAAAATTGTCTTCGGACAGGGCGCTTGAACAGGCAAAAAACCAAGTAAACGCTTTATGATTAATAAAATAAAAAACTCAATCTTATTTCTTATTGCTTATTTCTTATTCTCTGTTTCGTTTGCCAATGCTGCTGGTCTTGTTCCTTGCGGAACGAGTGAAACTCCCGCTTGCAATTGGTGTTATTTTGGCGATTTGGCGTTAAACATCATAAATTTTATGATGTATCTGATTTTCCCCTTGGCGGCGATAATGATAGTTGTCGGCGGAATATTCATTATGACTTCCGGCGGTTCAAGCGCCAGATTCAGCAAGGGAAAAGAGATGATTACCGCGGCGGTTATCGGCATTTTAATTGCCTTGCTTTCTTGGATAATTATTGATACAATAATATCAACGATAGCTACGGGTTTCAGCGGAATTGTCGGCCCGTGGAGTAAAATAAATTTAGGCTGTTAAAATTAAATTTATGGCTAAATTTTCAAGGAATTTATTAAACGTCTCGTTAGCGGCAAGCTACGATTTAAATAGCGCGGCTCAGCAATTGGCGGCGGGTTCGCCAATCAGCACCCCCGACCAAATATTCTCTATTTTAAAGACAATAGTTCAATACACTTATACGATATTTTTTATAGTCGCGGTTTTATTTATTTTAATCGCCGCTTTCAGTTTTTTAAATGCCAAGGGCGACCCGACGAAAATAACGGCAGCTCGGAGCCAGATTCTTTGGGCGATAGTGGCGATTGTTATCGCTTTGATATCAGTTGCGGCGGCTCAGATAATCAACAATTTTATTAAAGGCGCTTAAAAATACATGAAAAATTTATTAACGCTTTCAATAATTTGCGTTTTATCTTTCCCGATTTTTGTTTCGGCAATCGCGCCGGGCACGATTCCCGAGCCGGGCGATTACGGCATTAATACGGGTGGTCTGCCTTCAGACGCTAATGGCTTGTTAAATATTTTAAGATCGGTTGTTACATGGGTTTACAAGATTTTCTTTATCGTAGCCGTGCTGTTCATTATTTTCGCGGCATTTAATTATTTGACCGGCGCGGATGCTCCAGAAAAAATAAAATCCGCCCATAGCCAATTAATTTACGCGGCTATTGCCATAGCTGTGGCTCTGTTATCAGTTGGCTTCATTGCTATTATCGAGGATTTCTTAATAGCGCCCGGGTCTACTCAAGGAGGAAGCAACGTCCAAATTCAGACCGCGCCTGAAACCGGAAACCCCAGTCAATAAACAAAGAATTGAAATTTATAAATCAAATTATTAATTAAACAAAGGTCGATTATTGGAAAATTAATCAAATTATTATGAATTCGTTAAAATCAAAAATCATCGCGTCGGTTATCGCGATTTCGGTCGTTATGCCGCTTGCGAGCGTTGTTTACGCTCAGCCATCAACGGGTCTTAACTTGCCGGGCGCGAACACCAATATCACGACCGTTTCGGGTGCGGTTGATATTATTCGCGGAGTCGTTAGGTGGATTTATGTCATATTTTTCATTATCGCCGTGTTATTCATTATTTTCGCGGCATTCACTTATTTGACTGCCGGTGGAGATCCTGAAAAAACAACTAAGGCGAAAAATCAATTGATTTATGCGGCTGTCGCCATCGCGGTGGCTTTGCTGGCGCTTGGATTCCAATCTATTGTAAGCAATTTCTTGGCTGCGCCGACAGCAGGAGTGTAGTTAACTATTGAATTTAAACCATACGAGCTCCGCTTAGGCGGGGCTCGTATGAAAATCGGTTATTATTTTTTTATTAAACTTCGAACGTATTTTCGGTTATGAAAAATATTTTTTCAATTTTTAATAATGTGGCGTTGGCGCAAACTACCGGCGGTAGCCCATCGTATGAACTCAAAAACCCGCTTGGCGAAGGCAGCACGTTTATTACAGTAATAAACAATATCTTAAATTATCTTATTTATATTAGCGTTCCTATTTTGGCAATAATGATTTTAATCGGAGGTTTCCAGATTTTAACCGCGAGAGGCGAGCCGGGCAAAATTACTTCCGGAAAACAGACAATTACTTACGCGGTTATCGGATTTACCATAATTTTAGTTTCAAAAGGAGTTGCGCTTATTCTTCTAACGATAATGAAATAAAAAAACAGGCTCCGTTCGGCGAAAAACTTCTTCGCTGAACAGAGCCATGTGGGGTGTAGGGGGATGTCAGAAGACATTCCTTTTTATTGTTACTTTTGCGATTCCGCTTCCTCCCCCTACTTTATAGAGGCGGAATACGCCGTTCGATAACCGGACACCATCATCGGCGGGTTTTCCGGGTTGTCGATAGAATTTCCGCCCATCAATATATTCAATAGTGATGGGGACGTCGTGGTCAATTCGGAAACTTGAACCCGCCGGAGTAATCATCCAACCGCCCGCTTCCCGTGAAAGCAACTGCTTCTCTGGGATTAGTTGGACGTCGATTTGCACGGCGCCTTCGGGAAATTGGTAATTGGCGTAGACCTGACTGACGGTCGCTGATTGTGCCTGAAGCTTTACTTGTTTGGCTTTGCGTTCCGCTTGATCCTTATCCCGTAAATCGGCGATCCAGATTACCAAAATAAGGACAAGCCCAACAGTTATAACGAAGTTTGTTATACTGCGGGCGGCAGGCGGGATGGTAAATAGTCCAAGATATGAAGCAAAGCGTAAGCCCACAGCGATGGCAACAATTAGCCCAATAAGAAGGCCTTTTGCTCCGGCCAACCAACAGGCAATAATCATGATTGTTACGATCGCCAACAACCCCAGAGCAATCATTACAGGTTTTGCTTTCATTATTTACCCCCTTTCAGTGCTCTTACGGCGTCATATATCATGTCACCGACTATGACCCATCTTGGGTCAACATCCCCAGCAGCTTTGGCCTTGGTTGCGATTCTTTCGCCTTCCTTTTGAGCGGAGGCCGATTCTTCTGCAACCTCAAGCAGCTTGTCTGGGGGTTTTATGTTGTGGATTTGAATTTTTACTTCGATGCCCCATTGGTCTTCAACGTCTTGTTTCAGGCGATTGTCCGCTTCTGTCTCGGCATCTTTTATTAATGTTTTATTCACTTTTCCTTCGTCAACAGAAAAAATGTCTTCAATTGGAATACCGGAGAAATAATCTTGGAGAATAGCCTTAATTCTGGCTATTATCAGATCGCGCCTTTTTGCGTAATTTATAACCGTTGCCGCTTTTACGACAGCTTCAGCAGTTACAAGAATTCTTTGGGTATAAATTACGAAGTCAACGCCGATTTCTACACCGTCAGATGTAATGACGGTTATAATATCAGGATCAGACGGTTCATTTTCCAGTGTAACCTCCAACATTTTTTTCTCCACGCCAGGGATAATTAAATATGTCCCCGCAAAAAGCGCATGAGGGATGCCCGTCCAGATATTCTTTACTACGACAGCTCGTTTAGGACCGATTTCAATTTGACCCTCTTTAAAAAAGATGATCACCGCGGCGGCTATAAGTAATCCGCCAAGTAAAAACAAAACGATATTTACCAGCAATTCAGGTATTTCCATAACATCCTCCTTCCGGCCAATGGCCTTTCTATATTTTTATTTATCTTTCTTATATACTTTTTAAGGTTCGCAAGAGCGAACCTTTCGCCCTTGTAATTTTTGAATTGTAGCATAAAATAATAAAAAAGTCAAGATTATTGAAATTTAGACATAATGATATTGGAAATAGCCAAAATTGGATAAAAAAGGTCCCGTTAGCTATAAATATAATTTAACGGGACTTTTTTCTTTCTTGTTGTGGAGGTTTAAAGATTTTTTTGGCGCATAGCGAATTAGCTTTAATTTTTTTAAATTTAGCCCTTTTTATTATCTGAATTTTGGAGCAGTCTTTTTCTTTCTTCTGTGTCGGGGTGTGCACTGACTAGCGCCGAAATGAATCCGCCGTAATGGGTACCACTTTCGCGAAGTTTATCCAGGGCGGTACTAGGGGCCGATGAATTTCCCCCTAATCTTTTGAGAATTTCAGCGGCTCTGCTGTCAGCTTTTTTTTCACGCTCTCGTTGGTCGTGCTTGATAGCTATAAAACTCCCTGCGACACCAGCAGATAAAAATCCGATTTGGACAAGCATTCTTTTGATTAGCCCACCTCCTCCTTCCTTTAACATGTTGTCGATGGTTTCTGCCTTTTCGCGTAATAGCTCTGCATAATTGTCGACTAATTCTTTGTTTCTTTTTGCATCGCCATGTTCAATATGGGCTGTTTCATGGGTAATAATCCAAATAAGCTCGTCGTCGTCTAAATCATTGGCAAGTTCAGATGTTATTTTCACATCGCATTCCCCGTCAGGACTGGTGTAAACAATGGCATTTCTTCTATCGCCTTCTATATTATCCACTTCTTCTATTATAATTTTTCTGTCTATTAATGGTGAAATCAGTTTTGAAATTCGCGTTAAACGTTCTTGGTTAATTGTCGCCATATTATTACCTCTTTCCGGCCAATTGGCCTGTAATTTTTTCTTTAAACCCTATACAATTGACAAAGGACTGTCATTTGAAAGCAATGGACAATCCATTCTTTCAAGATTATTATAATAATAGCATAAAATAATAAAAAAGTCAAGATTGTTTAAAAACGCCATTTTAACTACACTTTATTGAGATTGGTAAAAAAATCCGCCGAGGTGGCGAAACTGGGAAACGCACTAGCTTTAGGAGCTAGCGCCGCAAGGCTTGCGGGTTCAACTCCCGCCCTCGGCACAAATTAAGATGACTCAAAACAAATTGAGATGACCCAAAAAGTTTTGAGAAAAGAATATTTTACTATGATATCCTACGATCGTAGGATATCATAGTAAGTTGACCTTTGCTTGTTAAGGCTAAAAATTAAATAACTTTTTCCAGACTGCCCGCTTTGCTAATTTCAAAAATTTCAACGCAATCAATCAGTTTTAATCTAAGTAAATCATCTATAAAATTTTTCGGAATTTTTACTTTTCCCATCCAAACACTTTTTTGAATCATTGAGAATCCCAAGTTACTTAAAACAAGTCTTAACCAATCTCTTTTTCTCCTTTCTTTTTCTGGGATATCAAAAACAATAATGGTAAATTTATTATCAGTTTCTTTTTCGTAAGAAACTTCCGGCAGCCTGTTTTCGTTTTTCTGTTTTAGAAAACACAACTTGTCTTTGCCCTTTTGTGTTAAAAAAAGGAATTTTTTGTTCAGTCCGGATTTTTCTTTAATAAGACCGTGTTTCTTTAAATAAAAAACTAAATTGTAATATTTTTGCTTATTTTCCGCTTTTATTCTGTTTTCTACCGCTTTTGAGCTTCTTTCGGCCTGACGTTTTGAAATTTCGCGCTGCATTTTCCCATGAGATGCTCCATAGCCGGAATTTGAAATTGCGCTAAAAACATCCGCTGCGTTTACGACGGTGTCTCCAATAACCTCCAGTATTTTTAGAGTAATTTCGCCCTTCATCTTTATCCACTATTATATCTGACGATCGTCAGATATAATAGTGGATTATAGTAAAGTGAAAAATATGGCGCAATATGTTAAATAACTTTAACAATACGAGAATAAATTTATTGATTATTATTTGCGGCGGCGGCCGTGGAAGGCTTGGTGGATTTCGCGGAGTTCTTTGTTGGTTATGTGGGTGTAGATTTGGGTTGTAGCAACATTAGCGTGTCCTAATAATTCTTGCACTGAACGTAAGTCGGCTCCGCCAATGAGCAAGTCGGTGGCGAAAAGGTGGCGGATGGTGTGCGGATGCACTTTTTGCGGAATGCCGGCTTTCCTGGAATAAAAATCAACAATTCTTTGGATGGTTCGGGGAAGGATTCTTCCGATTATTTTTGGATTATTCGCTTTGGTCATACTTACGAATAAAGCTTCTTCAGTATCGCCGCGTTTTTCCAAATAATTTTTTATGGCGGTTTTCGCCCGTTCCGAAAGAAAAACTATTCGCAATTTTCCGCCTTTACCTCGGACGCTAATTTCTCCGCGTTTGAGGTCAAAACGCCGGTTAAGCGCGCAAAGTTCGGAAATACGGAGCCCTGTTGAAAACAGCATTTCTAAAATCGCTTTGTCGCGGAGCGAACGCAAATCGGAACCATTGGGCGCAGCAAGTAGGCGTTCTAAGTCGGAATACTCTATAATTTCAATCTGCCGGGTGGGGATCTTGGGTAGTTCTATTTTTTCCGGCGATAAAACTTCAATGTCGCGTTTGTTCATATATTTCAAAAAATTCCTCAGGGCGATAACATAGTAGCTTTGAGTGTTTTTTTTGATGTTTCTTCTTGCCAAAAAAAGCCGGAACTCGCGGATAACTTCCGGCGTAATGCCTTTTTCGGTTTTTATCTTCCCGAATTCCAAAAATGCCTTCAAATAGCGCTCGTAGTTTTCGCGGGTTTTTATCGAGCGGTTTTTCTCTATTTCCAGATAATTAAGATAGTCGTTAAGAAGTTTATTTATGTCTGCCATATTATTGTTGATTTTACCATTTTTCAGGTTATAATTAAATAAACGCTTAAGAAATGTTTATTATCCAACTCATTTTTTATTTATTTTCCAACGTGATCGCTTTGTTGGTAGCCACGCATTTTGTGGAGGGTTTTGTGATTGAAACGGGATTCAATAATCTACTTCTGGCGGCGATTGTTTTAACCTTCATAAACGCGCTTATAAGGCCTGTTATAAAGCTTATTTTAACCCCGATTATCTTTTTAACCTTCGGATTGGGCGTTATAATCGTAAATACATTAATGCTCTATTTGCTTGACAAACTTTTGCCAAGTATTACCATAACAGGGATATTGCCGCTTTTTTACGCCACGTTGATTATCAGCGTGGTTAACCTTGTAGTTAATTTCTCTGCGAAAAGAATAGCAGAATAAATTTAAATTTATGTATCTTTCAATAGCTCAAATAATAGTTTCAATAGTTTTGATTGTTTTGATTTTACTTCAGGAACGCTCTTCGGGACTTTCTGGAATTTTTGGCGGAGGCGGGGGCGAATTTTATTCTCAAAGGCGCGGTCTGGAGCGCATGATTTTTATCGCCACTATCGTTTCGGCCGTGATTTTTGTTCTCTTGTCGGCCTTGAATTTGGTTGTATGAATTTTTTAATAAAGATTTTAAAAAGCTTCTCAAAAAAAGAGAAATTGCTGTTTGCGGTTTCCCTTTTGGCATTTTTTTTGTCTTTTGTATTTTGGACTGCAAATATTTTTTCCCAAAGAACGGTTTTGGCGGCGGTTTCGGGGGGAGAATATATTGAAGGCGTTGTTGGCCAGCCGAGCTTTATTAATCCGGTTTTATCTTCTCCGGGCGGAGTGGACAGCGATATTAATGAATTGGTTTTCAGCAGACTTTCGGATTTATCAGACAGTATCAAGATGAGCGATAATGGAAAAGTTTGGGATATTCGTTTAAAAGCTGATATTTTTTGGGATGATAAGCAGCCGATAACAAGCCAGGATATTGATTTTACCATAAAGAAAATTCAAAATAGCGACACGCAATCGCCGCTTGAATCAATGTGGCGCGGAGCCCAGACGGAAGTTATAAGTAAATTGGAAATGAAAGTGGCACTTTCCGAACCTTATTTCTTTTTTGATGAAACGCTGAAAAATTTGGTGATAATTCCGGCGCATCTTTTTACAGACACTCCGGCGGCAAACATTAAAATTTCCGATTATAATCTTGAGCCGACGGGAAACGGGCCTTTCAAATTCCAATCTTTCAAAAAAGAAAAATCCGGATTTATTTCAGAATATAAATTCGTCAGAAACGAAGCCTATTTCGGCAAAAAACCCTACATTGAAAGCGTGGTTTTTAAATTTTATAAAAGCGAAGATGAATTAATAAACGCTTTTAATTCGGGTGAAATAAGCGGTTTTGGCGGATTGAGCGCGAAAAATCTTGAAAAGATAAGCATAAACAGCAAGATTTTCAGTTTGATGATGCCGAGATATTACGCGCTGTTTTTTAATTCTTACGCCCAAAAAAATTTGGCCGGGAAAAACGTGAGAATGGCCTTGGATTACGCCACCGATAAGAAAAAAATGATAGACGAAATTTTTAACGGCGGCGCGGTGGTTGCCGATGGGCCGATAGTTTTGGGAATGGATGGTTATAGCCAGAAAGTTTCTTCCGAGAGCGCTTTTTCATTGGAAAAAGCGGCGAGTATTTTAGACGCTGATGGCTGGCGGATTGGCGAAGACGGAGTCCGCGAGAAAATAGTTAAAAAAGAAACATTCCGCTTGGAATTCAATTTGATTTCGCCGAAAGTCCAATTCTTGGAAGACGCTGCTAATATAATAGCTTCCGATTGGACGAAAATAGGCGTTAAATTGAATGTTTTGGCAAAGTCGTCTGAAGAAATAGACGAAATAATCAAAACCAGAAATTACGAAATGATAATTTTTGGAAACAGTTTTACGAGTTATAGCAACCCCGATATGTCTTCTTTTTGGTATTCGTCGCAGAAATTTTATCCGGGATTCAATCTGTCGCTTTATAAAAATAAGTCGGTTGATAATTTAATCGAAATTTCACGGGAAACAATGAACAACTCAAAACGTCAGTCAGCTCTTTCAAGTTTGCAATCGCTTATTGTTGGCGACCAGCCTGCAGTTTTTCTTTTTTCGCCCGACTATACTTACGTTAGTAAACCGCAATTGGAAGGCTTTGAAGAAACTGAAATAAATTCCGCTAGCGGCCGTTTTAAAAACATTGAAAATTGGTATATTAGGACGGCGAGAGTATTTAAATAAATTTAATAACTTGACTTTTTCTTATGGATATTGAAAGATATAAACAACTTGCCAAGCTTATAAAAGATAATGAGGTTTATAAGGTTTACGACCTGCCCGAACTTAAAGATCTGGAAATTTCCTTAACGGAACTTAATCCCCATGAATCTACAATGGGGCATTCACACGCCGAAGCCGACGAGGTTTACCTTTTCATTAAAGGCGAAGGAACGATGGAAAACGGTTCGCAAAACATTGACGTGAAAACCGGCGATGTTGTTCCAGTTAAGGAAGGCGACTTTCACAGAATCCATAATAAAAGTGAAGGAATTTTGAGTTTTTGGGCGATTTTTGAAAAATACGAGGGAAGAGGAAAATAAAAACGGGCGAGTGGTGAAATGGCAAACACGTAGGCTTCAGGAGTCTATGATCGCGAGATCTTGAGGGTTCAAGTCCCTCCTCGCCCACTTTTGTGGCGCGCATTTAAAAAATATTATTAAATAAATAAAAATATATGATTAGACAATCAGTCAGGCAATTAGCCAGGCAAAAATCAACAATAACGCGGAGAAAAATTTATTCTCCTAAAAAAGAGAAAGAAATAGAAACGCTTAAAAAAGAAGAAGCGGTGCGTTTTGCGACCCTGGGCGGACTTGAAGAAGTCGGCCGTAATATGATGTTTTTTGAATATGAAGATGAAATCGTCGTTTTGGATGCCGGTTTGCAATTTCCGGAAGAAGCGACTCCAGGCATAGATTATATTATCCCCAACGTCACTTATCTCGAAGAAAGGAAAAATAAAGTAAAAGCGATAATCATCACTCATGGCCACTACGACCACATTGGCGCCATTCCTTACATAATGGATAAACTTGGCAACCCGCCGCTTTTTACCGCCGCGATGACAAAAGAAATTATTCTCAGGCGGCAGGAGGATTTTCCCAAAGCGCCGAAAATAAATTTTGAAGTGGTTAAGGCAGGAGACATCCGTCAGCTTTCGAAAAATTTCAAAGCGGAATTTTTTGGCGTCACCCACAATATTCCCGACGGCGTCGGAATAATCTTGGAAACGCCAGTAGGTAAAATGGTCCATGGAGGAGAATTTAAATTCGATTATGACAACGAAGGCAGGCCGAAAAATTTGGACGTTTGGGAAAAAATCGGTAAACAAAAAATTCACACTTTGCTTTTGGAATCGACCGGCGCGGAAGAGCCGGGTTATTCCATTTCCGAAAGGGTGGTTGAACAGGAAATAGAAAAACTTTTCAAAAAAGCCGGCGGCAGGATTATTGTCGGCACGTTTGCTTCGCTTTTAGACAGAATCGCCGAAATAATCAAAATCGCCGAAAAAATGAACAAAAAAGTGGCGATCAGCGGCCTTTCAATGAAAACAAACGTCCAAATTGCCAGGAATCTTAATTTTATGAAGGTGAAAAAAGATACGATTATTCCTTTGGAAGAAATCCATAAATATCGTGACGACAAACTTGTCATTCTTTGTACCGGCGCCCAGGGCGAGCCGAACGCCAGTTTGATGAAAATCGTTAACGGCGAACATCGTAATATCCGAATAAAAAAAGGCGATACCGTTATTCTTTCTTCTTCAATTGTCCCGGGCAACGAAAGAAGCGTCCAGATTTTGAAAGATGATTTTTCGCGGCAGGGCGCTTTGGTTTATCACTACAAAATGATAGACATTCACTCCAGCGGCCATGCTCCGCAGGAAGAATTAAAAGCCGTCGTGCGGATGATTAAGCCGAGATTTGTGGTTCCAATCCACGGCTATTATTTTATGCGTTGGCGGAATGCTCAAAACGCGCAAGAAGCCATTGGTCTTAAACCCGAAGAAACAATTTTGATTGATAACGGTCAGATAGTGCTTTTAACCAAAGATTCTGCGAAGATAACTTCCGAAAATATTCCGGCATTTTACGTGATGGTTGACGGTTTGGGAGTTGGCGACGTGGGAGAAATTGTTTTAAGGGATAGGAGAGTTTTGGCGCAAGAAGGAATGGTTGTGGTAATCGCTACACTTGATCGTAGAACGGGCCAATTCCTTAAAAATCCCGATATTATTTCACGTGGGTTCATTCATTTACGCGAGAGCAAAGATTTTGTGGAAGATTTGAGAAAATACATCAGAGCTTTGGTTGCTCGAATTCCCAGGCACCAGCAAATAGACACTGATTACTTGAAATCTTTAATTAGAGACCAAATCGGACAATTCTTGTATAATAAGACCAAGAGAAGGCCGATGATTTTGCCTGTTGTAATAATAGTCTAAATTTTATGAAACCGGTTTTAGTTTCCGGCGTTCAGCCAACTGGAAAACTCCATATCGGAAATTATTTGGGCGCGTTGAAAAACTTCGTTGATTTGCAAAACTCCGGAAAATACCAATGCTACTTTTTTATCGCCGATTTACACTCTTTAACAGAAAATTTTAACCCCAAAGAAAAACAAAAACAGATTTTGAATTTGACCGCCGACTTTTTGGCTGCCGGCTTAGACCCGAAAAAGTCAGTGATTTTTCAGCAGTCTCAGATTCCGGCGCACAGCGAATTAATGTGGGTTTTAAATACAATTACGCCGATGGGAGAGCTTAAAAGGATGACTCAATTTAAAGATAAAGCTGAAATAGTTTTCGATCCCTCAAAAAAAGATCATCGTGAAGAAATTTGGGCACACCTAGACGCAAAACATAATAAAGGAGAAAAAATTTGGTCTGATCAAATAAGTGCGGAAGAAGCTAATGCCCTAGTGACAAATATTGGCCTTTTTGACTATCCAGTTCTTATGGCGGCAGATATCATCATTTACGATGCCAAGTTTGTTCCGGTTGGCAATGATCAAGACCAACATCTTGAAATTACCCGCACACTCGCGCGTAAATTTAATACTAAATTCGGCAAAACATTTATTGAACCGCAGGCGCTTCATACGGAAACGCCAAGAGTAATGAGCTTGGCGAATCCGGAAAAGAAAATGTCTAAATCTCAGCCGGAAAGCTGCCTTTTTATAGACGATTCTCCGGAAGAAATAAAAAATAAAATCAAAAGAGCGGTTACGGATTCCGGCTCGGAAATCAAACATAAAAAAGATAAACCGGCGATAAGCAATTTGCTTGAAATTTATTCGGCTTTAAGCGGAGAAAAAGTTGAAAAACTGGGAAAGAAATTCGCGGGCAAAAATTATTCAACCCTTAAAAATGATTTAGCGGAGCTTACCGCCGATTATTTTGCCGATTTCAGAAAAAAGAAAACGGCCTTGCTTAAAAATCCAGCAAAACTTTCCACTGTTTTAGCGGCAGGCTCCAAAAAAGCCGAAAAAATCGCCAACAAAAAAATCTTAGAAGTTAAAAAGAAAGTGGGCCTGATATAGATGAGACAAGAAATAAAGGTTTAAGACATAAGGTATAAGAAACAAAAACTTGTTTTTCTACGTCTTGTTTCTTATATCTTAAACCTTAACGGTGCTTTGGGGTAACCCAAAAACCGAGGCGAAATTTTCCGCCGAGCATCATTCTGGTTTGCGCCTCAAGCCCCGGGATGGCGCCGAAAATAACCAAAGTAATGGGCATTAAAAGCCACTGAAGAATGTAAAAAACATAATGCCGTTTTTTAAACCAATTCGGTTTCGGCGGAAGAAGAATTATGCTTAAAATCGCCGAACTAACTACTCCGACCATAGCTAAAGTCATAATAAATTTCGTCACTTGGGGCAAATTATATGAAAGCACCGTAAAGCTAAAATTCGCCCCGCCCAAATAAATTGGGAGCCAACCGAGCGCGAATATCATAAGCGTGTTCGTCGCCCACGAATGAAAACTTTCAAGTATATTAAACGTCCAATATAATTTTTTGCCCAGTGGAATTCTTTTTTTCCCCGCCGAATCTTTTCCGAATCCTTTCAAAAAATAAGGTATGTTTTCGCATCCCCAGCCCCAGCGACGTTGTTGTTTATACTGGTTTACCATCGTTTTCCAAAAAGTCGGCGCCACGTTGGCGTCCATTGAGACCGGATAAAAAAGCGCTTCCACGCGCCAATCGCCACCGTAATGAAGGTAACACTGCCAAAAAATCCGCGAATCTTCAGAAACAATATCTTTATCCCAGAAACCTATTTCCGTAATCGCCTTAAAAGACATTGAATGCGAAGAAAAAGTTGTCTGGCGTTCCGGTCGAGATTGCTGAATCATATGCCAAAAGGTTGAAGAAAAGGCGATTACTCTCGCCAAGGCCGTTGCCTGGAAAATATTGTTCGTGAACAACGGAACTGGCTGGAAGCTTGAACGTTGAGGATTTTTACAGGTCAAAAACACATAAGTGAGCCTGCCGAAATAATTTAATGGTACCTGAGTATCAACATCAAAAACCGAAAGTAAAATATTTTCGTACGGGATTTGCAAAGAATCTATAATTGATTTTTTTACTTCCTTTGCCGCCCAAGCCTGGTTTGAACCCTTGCCCGGAATTTCACCCGGCAAATCCACAGGATGAAAAACGGTTAAAAATTTAAAGAATTTACCGCTAAACTCGTTTTCTATTTTTCTAGCGGTTTCGCGCGTTTCTTCGCCCGCCCTTTCCTCGGGCGCCAAAACAACGATTATCTTGTCTTTCGAATAATTCGTTTTCGCCAACGCGTTAAAAGACTCCCTGACAACTTCGTACTGCTCTTTATACATCGGGAGAATTATTAAATGATAAATTCGCGAATAATCACAAATTTGGCCACGAATTTCACTAATATTATTCGTGTTATTTGTGGAACATTCGCGTAAATTCGCGAGCTCATTAAGCCAATTTACTTTTAAATTTTCCCTTATTTTTTTAAAACTCACCCGCAAATGAATTGATAAATAAACCGTTTTAAGGAGCCAATAAATGTCAAAAAGGATTATAAAAATAGCTGTCCACGCCGGCGCGAGCCACGAAAGCAAAAACATTAAAATTATCGTTATCCAGGCGAGAGCTCCCGGAAGAATTTCAAAAAATCGCTTCATGAAGATTATCTTAACCTGCTGGCCAAATCCCTTATTTTTATTCTTTCTTGCTTGGCGGTGTCGCGGTCGCGAATCGTAACGCTATCGTCTTCCAAACTGTCAAAATCAACTGTGATGCAAAACGGTGTGCCGATTTCATCTTGCGAATAATAGCGTTTGCCGATATTCCCCCTGTCGTCCCAAGCAACCATGAAGTCTTTTCGTAAATTGTCGTAAATTTCTTTAGCTTTTTCAACCAATTTCGGCTTATTCGCCAAAAGCGGGAAAACCGCCGCTTTGTAGGGCGCAAGCTTAAATGGCAATTTTAACACAATTCTATCTTCTTCTTCGCTATAATGTTCTGTTAAAACCGCTAAAACAGATCTGTCTACTCCCCATGTAGGCTCAATGACATGAGGCCAAAACTTATCATTGGTTTCTAAATCTTTATACGGAGCTTCTTTAAAATGATTTCTTAAATCAAAATCGCCCCTGTATGCCAAACCGTAAAGTTCTTTTCTGCCGAACGGGAAATCATATTCCAGGTCTATTGTTTGCTTTGAATAATGAGCGCGCTCGTTTTCCGGAATTTCCAGCTCGTGGACATGTTTTTTGTCCAACCCCAAATCGTTTTCCATCCAACTATGCATTTCTTTCCGCCAGTTTTCAAAAGAATTTCCCCAATCACTCTCTCTGATAAAATATTCTATTTCCATCTGCTCGAATTCGCGGGTACGGAAAATAAAATTCCCCGGAGTGATTTCATTACGAAACGCTTTACCGATTTGTGCAATACCGAAAGGCAATTTTTTCCGAGTCGTGCCCAAAACGCTTTTAAAATCAACGAACATCGCCTGCGCGGTTTCTGGTCGGAAATAAGCAACATTTTCTTTTTCTTCCGCCAGACCGATAAATGTTTTAAACATTAAATTGAATTGGTGAGGTTCGGTAAAACTATTATTCGTTTCGCAATTTTCGCAAGCAGCTTTTAAATCAATTTGGTCGGCGCGATAACGACTATGGCATTTTTTACACTCGACCAAAAAGTCGGCGAATCCGACTGAAAGATGTCCGCTCGCTTCCCAAACTTTCGGATTCATAATCAAAGCCGCGTCTATCCCAACGATGTCGTTCCTGCTTTGGACGAATTTTTTCCACCAAAGATTTTTAATGTTGTTTTTAATTTCAACGCCAAGCGGGCCGTAATCCCAGGAGTTTGCCAAACCGCCATAAATCTCCGAACCCGGGAAAATAAATCCGCGCCGTTTGCATAAAGAAACTATTTTTTCCATTAAATTATCCACAGCTTGTTTTTTATTGGACAACAGTCGTTCCGCTCGTGAGCGGAGCCGCCGAATTGTTTAATATAATATTATTGAAATCATCTTTCGCCTGAATCGTCGTTTGGCCCAAAAGCGGCATATTTTGGCCGACTTGAGTGACGTTAGGCGTAGCCTCCACTTGGAAAATCGCTTCTATCGGGCTTAAAATAACGCCCTGCGTCGCCAAAACTTTATCTATATTCCAAACAATCTCCTGGGTCCTTTCATCATACGAAGGCACTGAATTTATACTGCTTTTAACCTGGTCTGTCCAGCGGACGCCCGATTGCAAAAACGCGCTTATTTTAACATTGCTTACGTCGGTTGAATAATTGGTTATAGTCCAATGTATGGTGAAATTGGTCGGTTGATTTACTCTTGGCGGAAACTGCCCCTTATTGCTTATTCCGGAACTCGGGTCGTAGAAAGGCGCCTTGGCGACAATCGCGACCGCGCCCGAAACATTGTTTTTGATATTGGCGAAGCTGATTGTTTTATCGCTTGAAACGTAATAGGGCACTGTTGGCGAAGATATTTCAGCGGCAACGTTCAACATAAAATTTTTATCGCCTTGCCTTTTGATTGGATAACTTTCTTTTGTCTGTATTTGAAATTCCACGTAGCCCTCACCGCCCGGATTAATCACGCGAAGATTTGAAGTATTGGCGACGTTCCAGGTTATCGTATTGCTTTTTGAATCGAAAAATCCGCCGCCGCCCAAAGTTTTGAAATCAAACATTTCACCGGTTAATTTAGCGATTATAACTATATCATTAAGCCCGATATCGGAAGAATTGCGATAATTTATTTTATATCTTAAATTATCTCTCAAAGAAGCGACGTAATTTTGGCTGTCGTTCAAACTTACGTTTAAAACCAAGGGTGACGAAACAATGCTTAACTGGGCTGATTTTTTATTGATTGAATATTTTTGGCCGGAAATTTCCGCGATCAATTCTCCATTGATTTCAAAATTACTCAAAGAATCGTTTGGATTCACCGCTTTACCCTTTATTATGAAATTTCCCTCCACGCCTTTTGCGGGAAGAGAACCTAATTCCCAAACATTATTTCCCGAAGAAGGGGCAACTGTCGCGCTTTTAAAAGTAAAAAAGCTTGGATAATCCAATTTCAACTCCGCGTTTTCAAATTGGACGTTTGAAATGTTTTGATAACGGATTTCTATTTCAAAATCTTCGTTGTTTAAAATTTTTTGAGGAGCGGAAATGTCTAATTTCAGCGCCGGTTCGTCCGCGGAAACTTCAACAGTTCTTATCTGTTTAAACCGCGCTTTTGAACCCAAGGCCGGAGTGTAATAAGAAATCTCGACGTCGAATTTAAGTGTCTGGCCGCCGGGAATAACCACTATCGGAATTCTCTCCTGAAAATTGGCGTCTTTTCCAAGATTGCCGAAACTTTTATCGTAATATCTTTTCCCCTGACTTTCTCCGATAAAAAACGCTCCATTAGGCAAAACAAGTGATATCTTCACGTCGTTTAACGAGTTATTAAAATTATTTTTTGCCCCCGCTTCAATATCAAACGGAACGCCGGATAAAACGCTTTGTGGAGCGTTCAAAACAAAAGCAATATCACGATTAACCAGATAAGAATAAAAATAAAAACCTATTCCGGCGGCAGTCAAAACAAAAACGACGAGCGCCGTCCAAAAAACCGGTCTACTTATTTTATCTATTTTTGAATAAATATTTGAACTGAAATTTCCAGTCCTCGGCGTATCTCCTTCCCAGCCGATTTTCTCGGGATTTTTTAAATTGATTTTATTTTTATTTAAATCGTCCGATGGTATCATTATATTAATACTATCTCATTTTTCGGCGCTTTGGAAGCGCAACGCTTGCATAAAAATATCTGCTCGGTTTTTGAAAAAAAATCCGGTTTTTTCACGTTACAAACTCCACATTCGGCGAAAGTCGGGTCAAAGCCTAAGACGCTCAGTAAATCCTTATTGGAAATTTTTTTGTTTTTTTTCAAAATATTCCACAAATCATGGTCGGGTTGGAGATCGAATGTCATTTCTTTAATGAATTTCACCGCCACCAAAGACTCCGGCGACCGCTCCATTTTCTTAAAAGCCAAAGCGTCGGCTATTTGAAAACCGTTTTTCTCTATCAGACGTACTCTTGTAAAATCAAGCGGTTGAAGATGCCCTGTTAATTTTGAAGTGATTTTTCTGGCGCCTCTGGCTCTGGCGGAAATCTTGCCCAATTCTTTAGTGTATAAAATGACAAATTTGTCGAATTCGGCGGAGTCCTCGACATCCAAAACCAACGCCTCAGTTAAAAATTCTTTCATACCCGGTAGTAGAAACTCGACTGCGCAAAAAAGCGAGCCGAAGAATCTATGCTTAATTTAATATATCTTTATTATATTTATAGCTTAATTTATTCAAAAATCTAATTTTTGCGAGGCGAGTTTATGTCGAGTTTTCACTACCGGGCATGTTGACAATCAAAAAAAATCCTATAATATTATTATAACATTTATATATGGACGATACATCAAAAAAATACGATAATTTCTTGGCGGCAAGCATTCTAATAGCCGCTATTTTAATTTCAGGCTCTATTATTTATGCGGTCGGAATAAAAAATCCAAAAACTCAAACCGCAGATACAAAAAAAACTGCGGAGTTATCGGCCAAACCTCAAATAGACGATGACGTTATTTTGGGAGATTCAAAGGCTCCGCTCACAGTTTTCATTTTCAGCGATTACCAGTGCCCGTTTTGCGGAAAATTCTACCAAGAAGCGGAACGTCAAATCAGGGAAAACTACGTTAAAACCGGAAAGATAAATATGGTTTATAAAGACTTGGCATTCCTCGGACAAGAATCAACGGATGCTTCGGAGGCGGCCGATTGCGCTAAAGATCAAGGAAAATATTGGGATTATCACGACGCGATTTTTGAAACCGAAATCAAAGAACTTAAAAAATCCGGCAACAGCGAAAATACCGGTAATTTGAACCGCGAAACATTCAAAAAAATAGCGACAGATTTAAAAATGAACGTTGACGATTTTCTTTCCTGTTATGATTCAAAAAAATACGCTTCCGAGGTTGAAAAAGACACAAATGAGGCCAAAACGGTCATTGCGCAAATTTCCACGCCAACCATTTTTATCGGCGATAAAATAATTCAAGGCGCTTACCCGTACGCGACTTTTTCGCAGGCGATTGATGAAGCGTTAAAAAAATAAATTAACTAAAAAGCTTTAAGACAAAAGTAAACGCTTTTAAAAAGCTGTTTTGCCTTAAATTCGGAATAAATAAAAGGGCGAAATATTAAAATAAAAAGCAAAAATGGCTTATAACGATAACCAACAAGGCGGTTTTCAAAGGCAGATGTTTCAGGGCAACTGGAAATGCTCGAAGTGCGGAGGCGAAATAACTGAGCTTCCGTTTGAACCGAGCCCGGAAAGAATGGACCAGCTTATGTGCAGAAATTGCTTCCGTGAAAAACGCCAATCATTCGGAGGCCCCAGGTCTTTCGGAAGATAAACAAATAAAAAATCCCGCGTGAGGCGGGATTTTTTATTATCAGAAAATAAGTCGAACAAAACAATTATCGATTAAGTGTATTATAATATTGTTATGGTCATTATTCTTCATAACGTTAGAAGTTTACATAATGTAGGTTCAATATTCCGAACCGCCGACGCGGCTGGAGTTGAAAAGATTTATCTTTGCGGGATTACGTCAGCGCCGGTTGATTCTTTTGGCCGGCCGCGCCAGCAGTTAACTAAGGTTTCTTTAGGCGCGGAAAAATATGTTAAGTGGGATGCTTCGGCGCATTCAGTGCAAGCAATTACAAAATTGCTCAAAAGATTAAAAAAAGACGGATATAAAATTTTCGCCATTGAGCAAAACAAAAAATCGATCCCATATTATAAAGTTAAAAATTCGTCTACTTTCCCGCGGGAAAGTAGACAAAAAATCGCTTTGATATTGGGAAGTGAGATGAATGGTTTGCCGCCGTCAATTTTAAAGCGCGCCGATAAAATATTGGAAATTCCGATGTTTGGCAAAAAAGAATCGCTCAATGTCGCCGTAGCATTCGGCATTGTTGTTTTTAAAATAAGAGAATTGTATAATGATTAAAATAATCCCAATCTACAAATTTATTCGAATCTACGAATGGCTACGAAAAAAGTAAAAACGACGTTAGCTATTCGGATTTGTTCGCAGATTCGGATGTAATTCGTAGTTTCGGATTGCTTTATCATGAAAATAGCGATAAATGGTTTTGGAAGAATTGGTAGGTTATTTTTGCGCCAGGCGCTTTCCGAGCCGAAAATTGAAGTTGTTGCCATAAATGATTTGGGCGATTTGGAAAATCTCGCTTATCTTTTTAAATACGATTCGGTTTATAGGGCCTATAAGGGAAATGTTAAATGTGACAAGGGGAATGGGTTTTTGATTATTGACGGGAGAAAAATAAAATTTATTCAGGAAAAAGACCCGACGAAACTTCCATGGAAAGATTTAAATATCGATTTGGTTATTGAAGCGACCGGAGTTTTTGAATCTTTTGAAAAAGCTAAAGTTCATTTGGACGCGGGCGCGAAAAAAGTTGTTTTAACCGCGCCGGCGAAAGACGCGGATGGAATTGCGGGAGGCAAGACTGTGCTTGTAGGGTTAAATGATGCCGAACTGAAAACTTGCAACCTTTCTTCAAATGCTTCATGCACCACGAACGCCGCTTATCCGGTTATCGCGATAATGGCGGAAACTATTGGCATTCAAAAGGCGGTTTTAAACACGGTTCATGCCTATACGAACACGCAAACAATAGTTGATTCGCCGGTTAAAGGAAGCGATTTTAGGCGAGGCAGAGCCGGAGCGCAAAACATTATTCCTTCAACAACCGGCGCGGCAATCGCGGTAACGCGGGCGTTTAAGGAATTGGAAGGAAAGTTTGACGGCATTGCCTTAAGAGTGCCGGTGGTTGCCGGTTCAATCGCCGATATCACTTTTTTGGCGAAAAGAAAAACTTCAGTTGAAGAAGTAAATGAAATTTTCAAAAAAGCGGAAAAAGAGCCGCGCTGGCAGGGAATTTTAAAAACCGTTGAAGAGCAAATTGTTTCTTCTGATATTGTCGCTGAACCTTACGGGGCAATAATTGATTTGAAATTTACCAAAGTTGTTGATGGCGATTTGGTTAAAGTTTTGAGCTGGTATGATAATGAATGGGGGTATGCAGCAATGCTTTTGAAGCACGTTTTAAAAACCGCGTAAATAATTTTTTCTTAAATCTTAATTCTTAAATCATAAACCATGTTAATTTACATCGGCGCCGACCACAGGGGATTCAATCTTAAAAAATCTCTGAAAAATTTCTTGGAGAAGAAAGGCTACGAAGTTATTGATGTTGGAAATGCCAAGCTTGATGAAAATGATGACTATCCTGATTTCGCCAAACTTGTAGGCGATGCGGTAAGCCAAGACCCAATGGCTCGCAAAGGCGTTTTGATTTGCGGTTCGGGCGTGGGAGTAGACGTGGTGGCTAATAAATTTAAAGGAGTACGCTCTTCTTTAGCTTTTAATCCTGACCAGGCGTTTTTAGCGCGCAATGACGATGATGCTAATGTTTTGTCTTTGCCGGCGGATTTTTTAAGCGAAGAAGACGCCGAAAAAATTTTAGGCACTTGGCTGGCAACCGGTTTTTCCGGAAAAGAGCCGCACAAAAGGAGACTTGAAAAGATTAGTGAAATTGAAAGTCAGATTTAATAAATTAAAATCGTGGAAATTTTAAACAGTAAAAAAATCAGATTTCTTGAAAACACGGCATGTTTGCTTCGGCAAGATGTTATTGAAATGATTTTAAACGCCGGTTCCGGCCATCCTGCCGGTTCTTTGGCGATGGCCGATATTTTTTCCGCGCTTTATTTTTATATATTGAAACATAATCCAAAGAATCCGGATTGGCCGGAAAGAGACAGGTTAGTTTTGTCTAATGGTCATATTTGCCCGGTTCAATACGCGGCTTTAGCGAGAGCGGGATATTTCCCAGTTGAAGAATTGAAAACTTTAAGAAAATTAAACAGCCGGCTCCAGGGGCATCCGCATCGCAAGGCGCTGCCGGGGATAGAAACTTCTTCCGGCCCTTTGGGAGAAGGGCTTTCGCAGGCGGTAGGCATGGCTTTGGCGGCGCGGCTCGATAGTGCGGTAAACTCGCCGCGGGCGAAATATCAGGTTTATTGCGTTATGTCGGATGCCGAGCACGATTGCGGAAACACGTGGGAAGCAATAATGCTCGCGGGAAAATATAAATTAGGAAATCTTACGGCGATAATAGACAGAAATAATATTCAAAGCGATGGTTTTACCGAAGATATAATGCCGCTTGAATCTTTGCGCGAAAAATACGAAGCTTTTAATTGGCATGTTTTAGAAATGGATGGCCACAATATTGAAGAATTTATCGGAGCGGCGAACGAGGCGCGGGCTATTTTTGAAAAACCGACAGTTATCATCGCTCATACGATTGCTGGCAAGGGAGTGGACTTTATGGAATTTGATTATCATTGGCACGCTTCGCCTTTAAATAAAAAACAAGCCGAAGAAGCGTTAAAAGAAATAAAGACACTGAAAGGGAAAATAGAGGAAACGGATTAAAAAAAACAATGGAAAAATTATCGGATAAAATTTTTATGGAAGATATTGAGCAAAGGGCCACTCGCGATGGATTCGGCGAAGGATTACTTAAATTGGGCGAAGAAAATGAAAACGTAGTGGGGCTTTCCGCAGACGTTTCAAATTCATGCCGGATGAATTTTTTCGCCGAGAAATTTCCGAAAAGATTTTTTCAGGTTGGCGTGGCAGAACAAAATTTGGTTGGAGTTGCCGCCGGTTTGGCAGTTTCAGGGAAAATTCCCTTTACGGCGACTTATTCGGTTTTTTCGCCGGGCAGGACATTGGAACAAATTAGGACGGCAATCGCGTATAACGACGCTAATGTTAAAATTGCCGGCCATCATGCGGGTTTATTAACCGGGTTTGACGGCGCCACTCACCAAGCGCTTGAAGATATTGCCATAATGCGGACGATTCCAAATATGAAGGTGGTTGTCCCGGCTGATGCCATTGAAGCGAGAAAAGCGACGATTTTTTCGGCTAAAATAAACGGGCCGGTTTATTTAAGGTTTGCGCGTGAAAAAACTCCAGTTTTCACATCGGAAGAAACGCCTTTTACAATAGGCAAGGCGGAAATTTTTTGGCAGTCTTTGGCCGGAGGGAAAAAGCCGGAAGTTTTGATTATTGGCTGTGGGCCGGTTTTATACAACGCGCTTTTAGCCGCCAAAGAGCTTGAAAAAGAAAAAATCGGAGTAATTGTTTTAAATAGCCATACGGTAAAACCGTTGGATGAAAACAAAATAATTGAATTAGTGAAAAAATGCGGAGCGGTTGTGAGTGTTGAAGAACATAATATTTTGGGAGGATTGGGCGGAGCAATAGCAGAACTTCTGGCAAAAAACTATCCGGTGCCGATGGAATTTATCGGCACAAAAGATGTTTTCGGCGAAAGCGCCGCGCCTAAAGATTTATTCAAAAAATACGGCCTTGAACCGAAAGATATCATAAACGCCGTAAAAAAAGTTATTAAAAGGAAGAAATAAAAAATAAAATCAAAGACTTGACAAATTTTGACAATCTGGTATAATTACAACGTTAATTTGAACATTGAAAATTATATGAATAAATCATTGCGGTTTTTAGGTCCGTTGAAAAACGAATTTAAAAACCGCAATGATGCGGATTAAAACGCGCCACCCTAAAAGGTGATCGCAAAAAGGAGGACTTGCCATGAAGAAAGGTGCAACCCTAAAACAAGCGGAAAAGATTTTATCGTTATTCAGTGATACTCCGACGGATCAATTACAAGATGTTATTGAATCCGGATTTCTCGCGGACGTTCGGGACGCAAATAATATCGCGGATGTAAATCGTGATAAATTGCGCCAGTTTTTCGGATTAAAACCTTTGGGGCCGAGTTTACTTCGGTTTATCGGTGAGGTAAATATCCCCGCGACAACCGAAAAATTCGTCGCCCGCAACAAGTTCGTGGTGGACACCGGCGAAAACGCTCCGGTCAAAATCTCCTATCTGGGAGACAATTTCCAGGAATGGTTCCTTGGTAAAATCGAGGAGTCGGCAGCCGAGACGACACTCCGTTACGCGGAATTAGTGGAATCGTCGATTGATAAACCGATTCTTTCTGAACTTGGCGACACCGCCGAAACCACACTCTCTGCGGTTTACGCTCTTATGGAACGTCAGCAAAATAGGGAAGACGGAGCCCTTCTCACGAACGGCTACGCGAATATTTTCTATGTTCGCGATGTCAACGGCGAGCTTCGCGCGGTGCTCGTCCGCTGGCATGGCGATGGCTGGCGCGTGCACGCGCGCTCCGTTGGGAACCCGCATACGTGGTACGATGGTGGTCGTGTTTTCTCCTGCAATTCCTGAAACCCTTAATGCCTTGATCCCTTGGTTTTGTTTCGCGAGACCAAGGGATTTTTTATTATCAAAAATAATCTGATATAATATATATGGATTTGTAATGATACGGAACGGCCACGGTTTTTCCGTCGCGAATTCAGGATACTTCCGGTATTCCTTAAAAAATACAGGAATTGGTATCGGACGCTGGCGGGTTTTTAAACCCCAAATAAAATACAACCCAAAGAATCTTCAACGGGCGGTGGCGCGGACGGCCTCTGGTACAAATTTTGGAGCTTCGCGCGGTGAACGTCAACTGGAATGGCGATGGCTGGAACGTGAACGCGAACTCCGTTGAGAACCCGAATACATGGAACGATGGTAATCGTGTTTTCTCCTGAAACTGCCGTATTTCTCTCGCCGCTATGCGGCGAGAGTTTTATTTTGAAGCCCTTTTATCCAACCGCCAATCATTTTTCCGATTTCATCAAAATGTTTTGAGAGTATAATATATTTATTATTATCAATTATTTTCAATTCCCAAGCAATCTGCGAAAAGAATTTCAATAAATTAAGTTTGCCGCCCGCTTTTTGGATGTATGGAAGTTTTTGCTCTTTATTTAAATAGCTCGCGATAAACAAAAGTTCAAGCGCGTCTATAAACAGCGAATCAATTTTCGCGCCGAGTGTATATCGGGATTTTTTCGGAAAATTATTTTTGAATTCGTCCCAAAGCTTGTAAGTTTGAATAAATTTTTGGATAATTGGCAATGTGAATCCTGCGGGGGGGGGCGTTCCAAGAAAATTTTTATGAAAATTCAATTCGCTCATAAATTTGAAGATATTATAAGTATAGAAAACTTATTGGAAGCATGGAAGGAATTTCTGCGAGGCAAGCGGCGCAAATTAGACGTCCAAAAATTTTCTATGCGGCTTATGGATAATATTTTTTCGCTTCATAACGAACTTTCGGCGCGCGTTTACGCCCACGGCGGCTATAAAGCGTTTAGCATCAGCGACCCAAAACCGAGGAATATCCATAAGGCGGCTGTTCGCGACAGGCTTTTGCACCACGCTATTTATCGCAAATTATATCCCTTTTTTGACAAAACGTTTATCGCCGATTCTTATTCGTGCAGAAATAATAAGGGAACACATAAAGCCATTAACAGATTTCGTTCTTTAGCGTATAAAGTTAACGGGAACAATACAAGAACTTGCTGGGTTTTGAAGTGCGATATCAGGAAATTTTTCGCGAATATTGACCACGAAATTTTGATGAAAATTTTAGGGCAATATATTCCCGATAAAAATATTTTATGGCTTTTAGATGGAATCATCAGCAGTTTTCATTCTGCCAGCCCCGGAGTGGGACTTCCACTTGGCAATTTAACTTCGCAACTTTTCGTTAACATTTATATGAATGAATTTGACCAATTTGTAAAGCATAAACTAAAAGCGAAATATTATATTCGCTACGCTGATGATTTAATGATTCTTTCTGATAATAAAATTTGGCTCGAAAATTTAATAAACCCAATTCGGAATTTTTTGAAAAGCCATTTAGCGCTTGAACTTCATCCGGAAAAGATGTTTATAAAAACTTTAGCTTCGGGCGTTGATTTTTTAGGCTGGGTGAACTTTCCGGACTATCGAGTCTTGCGGACATCCACAAAAAAACGAATGTTTAAGCGATTAGAAAAAAATCCCTCAAGCGAAACACTGAATTCTTATTTAGGGTTATTAAAGCATGGGAATACGTATAAATTGAAAAGAGAAATTTTTAATCTGCTTCACGAGTGAGGTTTTTATTTTATAGCTTTGAGTCACTTTTGTGGGCGTGGGAGGGATCGAACCCCGTATAACAGCAAAGCTGGTATATGGGGCATGCCTTCAACTTCTGTCTTACTTGCCCCGTACTAAATTTGCGCTATTTTTGTGCGCGCACTTGGAATCGAACCAAGAGCCTCTATCTTATCAGGATAGCGTTCTACCATTGAACTATGCGCGCAAATTTTAGTATCGGGGTCAGGACAGCGTTCTACTCCGACCGCTGTCGGAGTCCGACTTCGGTCGGACCAACTGAACCCCGCGAGACAACGGCGATAACAATTTTAAGGCAACTCGCGAAAAGCCGATTAAATTTAGATTTTAATTAAAACATAATTATTCGTGTTATTTTTGAAAAATTGAATTGCCTCAATCGCCGTTGCTCTACGGGGTGAACTACACGCCCAAAAATTTCGGCTTATTCTTGTATAATGCCCAATTTTTTTAAACCTTCCAAATTGAATTTGGCGTTTTTTTGCGTTTGGGAAATATCTTGGCTGAGAGTCTCGGTTGTTTTTTCAAACAAGAAATTGATTGAATAAAAAATAAAAACCGCCAAAAATAAAATAAGTAAAATACTGGTCGCTATGAATATCAATTCTTGTTTATTTTTAAACATTGTTACATTGAAAAAACCTCGCCGTTTAACAGCGTTTTAAAATTATCACCCTCTCTTCCAAAGTCAATACTTTCAAGGCCAATTAGATATTGACCGCTCTCCAGCGTTTTTATGAATTTGATGAAATTTTCAAGAGTTCCGCTTCCGGTTATTTTAAAATTCGTTTGCCAAAATCCTTTTTCGCCGCTCCCTGTTCCTTGGCCGAGAGTGATATTAATGTTTAAGTTATCTTGATTGCCTATCGCGTTTAAGTCTCTTGGGAAAAGAACAAGGCGGTCCCGCTTGGGCAAAATATTTTCAAGAATGGCATAGTAGTTTTTAATTTGCTCGGAATCTTTTTTTAAAGACGCCAAGGAATCGGCGACCGCCAGCCGAGAAATAAAAGTAAGTCTTTTCTCGTTTGCGCTTCCCGCTCTGTTCCCGATGTCAAAGCCAAGAAAAACTATCATTCCGATTAAAAGCACGCAGATTCCCAATGGGATGCCGATTACAATTAATAAACGTTTTTTGAAATTCATACCAGGTAGTAGAAACTCGACTGCGCAAAATCAAAATAAAGCGAGCCGAATAATCTTTGTTTAATTTAATATATCCTTACCATAATAACGACCTCATAATTTATCAAAAATATTTTGCGAGGCGAGCTTAAATCGAGTTTTCACTACCTGGCATATCTTTTTCATCCATTCATATTATTATATAATTATAAAATGAATGCGTTAAAAATCAATCGTGTCTCCCTTGGAGAGGCGGACTATCCCGCCCTGCTAAAAGAAATTCCAAATCCACCGAAAGAAATTTTTTATTTGGGCGATCTTTTGGGAAAATCGTTGGTTGAGCCGCCGAAAATCGCCATTATTGGCACGCGCAAAGCAACGGCTTACGGCAGGGCTGTTGCCAAAGAAATGGCTCAAGAATTCGCCAAAAAAGGAATAGTTGTGGTGAGCGGCTTGGCCATGGGAATAGACACGGCGGCGCATGAAGGCGCGCTTTTAGGAGGAGGAAAAACAATCGCCGTTTTAGCTTGTGGATTGGACTTGATTTATCCCAGGCAAAATGAAAATTTGGCAAAAATGATAATTGAAACCGGCGGAGCAATTATTTCGGAATATCCGGCGGGAACACTGGCGATGAAGCATCAATTTCTTGAACGTAACAGGATAGTCAGCGGATTAGGCGTTGCCGCGGTCGTTGTTGAGGCGCCCAAGGAGTCAGGCGCGCTAGTGACGGCGCGCTTAGCGGCGGAACAAGGCAGAGAAGTTTTCGTGGCGCCTGGGCCGATGAACCATTCAAATTATTTCGGTTCGCATAAGCTGGTCAGGGACGGAGCAAGGCTCATAAGCGCGATAGAAGACGTTTTTGAAGATTTGGGTTTTGATTTTGAAACGGAAAAACGAAAAATTCCGGGCGATTTGAATGGAAAAGAAAAAATTATCTTTGAAACGATAGAGCAAGCGGGTTTGCCCGTTGGGATTGACAAAATAATCGAAATTACTAAACTTGAACCGCAAAAGGTTAATCAAGTTATTGCCCTGCTTGTAATAAGAGATATTCTGAAAGAAGCGGGCCAAGGATACGCAATAAAATGAAACTTTTAATCGTTGAGTCTCCGGCGAAAACAAAAACAATTGCAAAATATTTACCAGAAGGATATGTGGTTAAGGCGAGCATCGGGCATGTCCGTGATTTGCCGAAAAGCAATAAAAAAGCCATAGATATTGAGGCGGGGTTTTTGCCGCATTACGAAACGATTAAAGGCAAGGAAAAAATAATTTCCGATATAAAAAGCGATTCCCAGAAAGCCGAACAAATACTTCTTGCTACTGACCCGGACAGGGAAGGCGAGGCGATAGCCTGGCATTTAGTTGAGACACTCGGCTTGAACGGCAAAGAAAACTCAAAAGTCAAAAGAATAACTTTTAATGAAATAACCGATTCGGCGGTTAATGAAGCTATTAAACATCCCAGGGAAATAGACTTTGATTTGGTAAAGGCGCAGGAGGCGCGCCGAGTTTTGGACAGGCTTGTAGGCTACGATCTTTCGGGCCTTATTTGGAAAAAAGTACGTTATGGATTGTCCGCGGGCAGAGTTCAGTCTCCGGCTCTGCGTATAATAATGGAACGTGAAAGAGAAATCCGCGCTTTTATTTTCGAAGATTATTGGATTATAACGGGAGAGTTTAGAACAAAAAAAGGCGGGAAAATAATTCTTATTTGCGATGAGCAGCCTAAAAGCGAAAAAGCGACTAACCGTATTATTGAAATCGCGCAAAAAAATGATTGGGAAACAACGGGAGTCAGCCAAACAGAAATAAAGCGTTCTCCCCGGTCGCCTTTTATCACCGCCACTTTACAGCAGGCGGCAAGTTCGCGCTTGGGCTTTTCGCCGTCGCGAACAATGGCTATCGCCCAAAAATTGTACGAACAGGGACTTATAACTTATATGAGAACGGATAGTTTTAATTTGAGCAAGGAAGCGCTGCCGCAAATTTATCAGATGATAGAAAAAGAATTCGGAAAAAAATATTTATTGCCGAAAGTTTATTCTTCAAAAAGCAAAAATGCGCAGGAAGCGCATGAAGCCATTCGTCCGGCAAACGCGGTTAAAAAATCCGCCGGGGCGACCGAAGAGCAGAAAAAACTTTATAAATTAATTTGGGAAAGAACGATAGCTTCGCAGATGGCGGACGCCAAAATTTTAAGGACAAAAATAAGTGCGAATATCTCAAACAAATTACAAACGACAAATAACAAGCGACAAGAAACAATTCCGGATTTTTCCGTAAACGGCAGTGTCATAGTTTTCCCGGGGTGGCTTGCGGCCGATATGGCAAGTCGTGGAGAAGATGTTGAGCTTCCACAAGTTTTAAAAGGCGATTATTTGAAGCTTCTTAATATTTCAAGCGAGGGCAAGCAAACTGAACCGCCGGGCCGGTACACCGAAGCGGGCCTTATCAAAGAGCTTGAAAAGCGGGGAATTGGCAGGCCCAGCACTTATGCCACGATTATAAAAACAATCCAAGATAGGGGTTACGCGATAAAGGAAAACAAGACGTTAAAACCCACCGATACCGGCGAAGTGGTAAGCGATTTTCTCGAGAAAAATTTCGCGAAATACATTAGCGATTCTTTTACCGCGGAAATGGAAAATGAATTGGATGAAATCGCCGAAGGAAAAAGAAAATACGAAAAAATGCTCGGTGATTTTTATAAACCGTTTTCAAAAGACGTGAAAGAAAAAGAAAAAACTGCTGGAAAAATCACGGATTTGGGCGAAGCGGATAAAAAAATAAAATGTCCGGTTTGCGGCGGGTTGATGGTGATCAAGCTTTCGCGGACGGGAAAATTTTTAAGTTGTAAGAAATTCCCCGAGTGTTCCGGAGCGAGAAAAATAGACGGCTCTATAATGGAAGGTCCGAAGGAAACCGGAGAAATTTGTCCGAAATGTCTCGCTACGCGAGATCCCGCGAAGCGGGACGAAGTTGGAAAGCTTATTGAACGCGAAGGAAAATTCGGCAAATTTGTCGCTTGCTCAAATTATCCCAAATGCCGTTTTATTAAAAAGAGCGCCGAAGAAGAGGCTAAAGCGAAAACCGGAGTTAAATGCCCCAAGTGCGATGGTGAAATTATTGAACGTCGCGGCAGATTCGGCGCGTTCTATTCCTGCTCAAATTATCCAAAATGCAATTTTATAATGAAAGCTAAACCGACAGGCGATATTTGCAAGCTTTGCGGTTCTCTGATGATGCAAGGGACCAAAACAATCCCGGAAAGGTGCTCCGATAAATCTTGCCTAAACTACAATCCGCATAAGAAATAATATATACTGATAGCGCTATGGATTTAAAGGATTTATTAATTGAATTCCAGAAAAAGTCTCCTAAATCCGAAAAAGAAATTGAATTTATCAAACGAGCTTTTGAGTTTTCCAAGGCGGCCCATACCGGTCAAAAAAGGAAATCCGGCGAGCCGTATTTTAACCATTCCTTTGAAACCGCTTTAAAAATCGCCCAATGGCAGTTGGATTATCAGACCATTGCTGCCGCCTTGCTCCACGATACAGTTGAAGACGGCAAAGATATTGATTTGGATAAAATAAAAAAAGAATTCGGCGAAGAAGTCACGTTCCTGGTTGAGGGCATAACAAAACTTGGCAGGTTAAAATATCGCACTCCCGAAGAAAAACAAGCGGAAAATCTCAGAAAGATGTTTTTGGCGATAAGCCACGATATCAGAGTTATTATCATTAAATTGGCGGATCGTTTTCATAATATGAAAACATTGCAATTTCGTCCGCCCCAAAAACAAAAAAGGATAGCTCTTGAAACTTACGATATTTACGCCCCGCTGGCGTACCGTTTGGGAATGACGGGATTCGCGGGCGAAATTGAAGATTTGGCATTTCATTATCTTTATCCAAAAGAGTATCAGTGGCTCTTGGAAAACGTTCAGGAACGTTTTGAAGAACGTGAAAGATATTTGGAAAAAGTTGAGCCGGTTTTGAGAAAATCACTGAAAGAGAATTCAATAGAACCGCTGAAAATAGACTTTAGGGCGAAACATTACAGTTCGCTTTATAAAAAACTTCTTCGCAACGACATGAATTTGGACCAAATTTACGATTTGGTCGCTTTAAGGGTTGTCGTTAAAACGATAGAAGATTGCTATGCCGTTTTGGGAATAGTACATAATCTTTGGCCGCCGCTTCCGGGGAGAATAAAAGATTATATCGCTTTGCCTAAGCCGAATGGTTATCGGAGTTTACATACCACTGTTTTCTGTCTTGACAACAGGCCGACTGAAATTCAAATTCGTACCTTGGAAATGCACGAAGAGGCTGAAAACGGAATCGCCGCCCACTGGGCGTACGAGCAAAAAAAAGGAACGAAAGATTATTTGAATAAAAAAACTTCTTTCGCCGACAGAAATGAATTGATTTGGGTCCAGCAATTAAAAAATTGGCAGAAAGATTTTTCCAACCCGGAAGATTTTTTGAAATCCCTTAAAATAGATTTTTTTAAAGACAGAATTTTTGCTATTACTCCGAAAGGAGAAGTTGTTGATTTGCCCGCCGGCGCGACGCCGATTGATTTCGCTTACTCCATTCATAGCACGGTTGGCGATGAATGCGTCGGAGCAAAAATAAACGGCAAAATCAGTCCGCTCGACCATCAATTGCAGTCTGGCGACATGGTGGAAATTTTAATGCAGAAAAGTAAAAGACCTTCGGAATCGTGGTTAAGGTTTGCTAAAACGGACCAGGCAAGGAGAAAAATAAAATCTAGATTAAAAGAATCAAACAGTTTTACTCAAAAAAAGAGCACGCGTACGGAATTTAGAATCGTGATTTCAGACAGGATAGGAATTTTAAAAGATATTACCGCTGTTGTTTCGCGTTCGCGTATTAATATAGCAAATGCCAATTTGATTAAAACCGGCAGTTTCCCAAATATAAAATTAGTTTGCGATTTAAGCGATAAAAGAAAAATAGAAAGCTTGGTCTTCAAGCTGAAAAAAGTGAAAGGAGTGAGAGAAATAAGTTATAAATCCGTTTGAATTTTTCGGATGATTCCCTGGATTTCTTCAGGAGAATAAAAAGAGATTATGATTTTTCCTTCTTTTCGGCCTTTTTCTATTCTTACTTTGGCGCCTAAGAGTTCGGCGAGTTTTTCTTGAAGGTCAAGCATTTCCGGGTCAATAGTTGTATTTTGTATATTGTATTTTGTATTTTGTATTTTACCGCCGATTCTTAGTTTGAGCTCGCGGACGCTTAAATTTTTTTCAATAAGTTCTTTAAAAAGTCTTTGCTGTTGAGACTGGTCTTCAATCGTCATAAGCAAGCGGGCTTGGCTTTCATTTATTTGATTTTTGGCAATGGCATCTTGAATTTCGGTTGGCAAACTCAAAAGCCGCAAGGCGTTGGCGATTGTTTCTCTGCTTTTGCCTATGCGGGTCGCGACTTCCCTTTGAGTCAAACCGAATTCGTCTTGAAGCTTGGCGTAAGCGCGGGCGGTTTCAACAGAATTAAGATTTTGCCTTTGAAGATTTTCAACTATTGCCAATTCCAATTGATTGGCTTTGGTTTCAACGCTTCTTATTATCGCAGGCACTCTTTCCCAACCGAGTAATTTCGCCGCCATTAAGCGCCTTTCGCCAGCAATAAGCTGATATTCCACATCGGCGCCGAATTCTTTTTCTATTTCTATTTTTAAAACTACAATCGGTTGAAGAATGCCGAATTCGCGGATTGAAACCGCTAATTCTTTCAGGGATTCCTGGTCAAATTCTTTTCTCGGTTGAAGGGGGTTTGATTTTATTTTTTCGACTTCAATATGGAAGATGGCGTCTTTGACCATCGGTTTTTGTCTCGAAAAGCCGCGGTCTCGCTCACCCAGCCGTTCGCTCGCCGCTTGCTCTCGGCCTTCGCTCCCCCGACCGTGGTCGGGGACCATGCCCGCTCCGGCCTGCGAGACACTTTTCTCAACAAAAACCGCTGAATTTTTATCAGGGTTTGTTGAGCGGAAAGTATCAACCTCCTTTTGGTTGGGCTGCGATTCGTTTTGTGAAATATTTTTCTCAACAAAAACTACAGGCTCGTTTTTTTGGCCGTTTGTTTGTTGGTTAGGAACGTTTTTTTTCGGAATTAAAGATTCTAATCCTTTGCCGAGCATAAATATAATCCCAATCTACGAATTTATCCGAATTTTCGAATGGCTACGAATACTTTTGTAGTTATTCGTATTTATTTGTAGATTCGGATGAATTTGTATTTTCGGATTGCATTATTTCTTTCGCCAATCTTTCGTATGCTTTGGCGCCTTGTGAATTCGGGTCGTGCAAAATTATCGGCTTGCCGAAACTTGGCGCTTCGGCCAAAGAAACGGAGCGGGGGATTTCGGTGTCAAACACTTTGTGCGGGAAATGAGTCCTCACTTCTCTGGCGACTTCGCGCGAAAGTTTTTCTCTTTTATCATACATCGTCAGAAGCCCTCCGGCAACTTTTATTTGCCGTCCGAGGTTGTTATTTATCAAATCTATTATTTCTAAAATTTGCCCGAGCCCTTCAAGGCTATAATATTCGCATTGAATAGGAATTAAAACTTCGTCCGATGCCACAAGGCCATTAAGAGTTAGTAAATTTAAGCTTGGAGGTAAGTCAATAAAGATATAATCATATTGATGCCGCAGGCGGTTGATGAATTTGCGGAGCAAGAATTCGCGTTCTTCCAAGCCGACAAGTTCAATCAATGCGCCACTTAAATTTTGGTTTGCCGGAATCAGGTGATGGTTATAAATAACGGTGTTTCTGATGAGTTTATCAATATCGGCGTAGCCTATCATGCCGTGATAGATGTTGTCGGTGACGCTTTTTGGGTCAATGCCGAGCCCGGAAGTGGCGTTTGCCTGCGGGTCAAAGTCAATCAATAAAACTCTTTTTCCAAGAGCCGCAAGATAACTTGATAAATTGACGGATGTGGTTGTCTTCCCAACGCCCCCTTTGGAATTACAAATAGATATAACCTTCGCCATATCCATATTTTAAACTTTTTCTTGATTTTATCAAGAAAATATGTTTAATTATTGAGATATGCCGTGGTGGCGGAATGGCAGACGCACGCGCCTCAAGAGCGCGCGGGAGCAATCCCATGAGAGTTCGACTCTCTCCCGCGGCACCAGAAAGGAAAAGTCAAAGAGTTTTGGTTCGCCTCGCTTCGCTCGGTGACTAATTCGTATTGGATTTTGGGGGCAAAAACGAATTGGCGGTTTCGCAAAATATGGTTCGAGCCGATGTTTTTCAGAAATGTTGTCATTTCGGAAGGATTAGGAGAGGAAAGCAGATTAGCGGCTTGATTCAAGGATTTTACAAACTCACGAGCCGGTTCGAGCCAAGACAATCCTTTTGTCTCAAAGTCGGTGATTTTTTCGTTTAACGCGACCTTTCGTGAAAGCAAACTCTGTTTTTTGGTGGCGTATTCTTCTGTAGATAAAGCGTCTGCTAAATAGATGTCTAGCAGTTTTTGAAGTTTTGCCTCAACTTGTGCTAACTGCTCTTTCAAAACACTAACTTCGCTTTGTGCGTCCTCTCTCGCTTTATCCTGTTCGCTGTCTAACGCCGCCAAAACTTTTTCGGTGTCTCGGCTCGATAAAGAAACTTTTTGAAGATAAGAAGTGATTTGTTCGGTTAATGCTTCCTCGCGGAGATAATGCTTTTCTTGGCACAACCCTTTTTTCTTGGTGCAACGATAGTAGTTATGACCTTTTTGTTTCTCGGCAGTTATTGAGCAACCGCACGAAGCACATTTGAGAAGGCCAAGAAAAGCAAAATTATTTTTGTGAGATTCCTGTACTTTTCCTCGTTTACTCATCACTTCTTGGCAAGTATCAAAAAGTTTCTTTGAAATTAACGGCTCATGTTGTCCCTCAAAAATTTCCCCTTTCCATTTCATCAAGCCAAGATAGAAAATATTTTGTAGATTTTTCTGGATATTGCTAATGACCAACTTTTTCCCAAGATTGCCACGCAGGTTATTTTCCTCACACCAATTTGCGAGAGAGTGAAGTGTATATGCTCCGGTAGCGTACATTTCAAACATTTTGCGAACCTTAGAGGATTTCTCGCTATCAACATCAATACCGCGTGTTCTAGGATTATTGGTGTAACCCACCGGAGCCCAGCCGGGCCATACGCCATTTCGTATCTTTTGCCGTAAACCTCTTTTCACATTTTCTCGCAAATTATCTACAAAATATTTACTCTGTCCGAAAGCAATGCTCAACATGAATAATCCTTGTGGTGTTGGCTCAAACCAAAAGGTGGGGAATTTGAGGGACCTAATCAAGCCACGATCTACGAAGTGGATTATCTTACCGCCATCTACAGAATTACGCGCAAGACGGTCTGGGTGCCACGAAATAATGCCGTCTGCTTTCCCTCTTTCAATCAATGACAACATTTCTGCGAATTTCATTCGCCCGGGTTCTTTTGCGGTTTTGGCTTCCTGAAAGGAAGCGACAATTTCAAGTTTTTCTTTGGCGGCATACTCTTGCAACTCTACGAGTTGCGCTTCAATTGAAAGTACTTGTCGGTCATCTTCTTCAGTAGATTTTCTTGCATAAAGTATGTATTTCATAGTTTTATTAAATTAAAGATTAAAAATTTTTCTTCCTTCAAAATGCGAAACCGCCAATTCGTTTTTGCCCCCAAAATCCAATACGAATTAGTCACCGAGCGAAGCGAGGCGAACCAAAACTCTTTGACTTTTCCTTTCTGGTGCAGTATTCTTGAATTAGTCCGAACGCATTTCGCCGCCTGCGGCGGCGAGGAATTCCCCCCGCGAAAATTCGGAAAGGCGGCAGAGCCGCACCGCTCAAAACCGCAAAAGAACCCGGAGAAAAACATCGGCTCGAACCATGTTTTAATTTTGAGGGAAGAAAAATTTTTAATCATAAGAATTAATTTATGTTAGCAACTTCACTTTTTATCATCGTAGCCCTCATCATGTTGACTGTTGGATATTTTGCCGGAAGAAAACAAGATGATGAAGGATACAACTTATACAATCGTAAATTGCCGATGCTTGGGTATTTAGTATCATATGCGGCTACTTTTATCGGTGCTGGGTTTTTCATAACTGGCACAGCTTACGCTTATCGTTACGGACTTGGTTTGGCTTGGTTTTTTCTCGGAATGATTTTTGGCATAATCATTTTTGGCTATTTTGCTAAATCTCTAAAGGAAAAAACAAAGGATTTGGGACTGCATACTTTACCTGATTTTTTTAGCTGGCGGTTCGGTGTAAAAGCGGCAAAAGTTTTAACATTCATTACCCTTTTATTATTGGCTGGCGACATTTCTATTCAACTCATTGGCGGTGGAAAGCTTTTACAATCTCTCGGGGTGCTAGATTATTCGGTGTCGGTCGGCATTACTGTTGTGGTTGTGGCGGCATATTTGATATTTAGTGGTTTTCGTGCAGTGATATGGACTGATTATGTGCTCATGAGTGCAATAATTATTCTTACTGGTATTCTTGCTGTTTTCAGTGGAAAATATTTTCAACCGACACCGGAACAATTAAATCTTTTCACTGTCCCTATCGGCACTACCCTTGGTTTTTTTCTTTTTGGTTTATTTGGACCTTTTTCAATTTCAACTTATTACCAAAGAGTTTTTGCCGCCGAATCGGGCGAAACTGCTCGGAAAGGAACTTGGCTTAGCAGCTTGGCGATTTTATTGCCGGGTGCTGGATTGTTCATAATCGGAATGACGGCAAAAAATTTATTTCCAAATATCGACCCCGATATTGCTTTCCTTCGCATTATCCAGCTTGGCGGACAAACTATCGCTCTTGTTGGGGCTCTAGTTTTGTGGGCCGCACTCATGAGCACTGTTGATACCTTAACTTTTGCCGGAAGCCAAATTTTTTGCAAAGATTTACTCGGAAAACCACTTAGCAAAAAGAATGTTGGCGTTGGTATTGTTATTCTGCTTGGTTTGGGTTTAATCATTAGTTTTGCTTTACCGTCTGTGACCGCCGTTGCTTTAATGTTTTTGGGTGGCGGAATGGCTGTAGCCCCGTCGGCATTTTTCCAGTGGTTTATGAAAACTCTAAAACAATATTCCGTAATTACTTCTTTGGTAACTGGCATTATCGCTCTATTTTTGTATGCCGCCACAAAAGGTATAAGTCCAAATGTCGTTGCTGTTTCTTTTGCTGTTTCAACTATTGTTTTACTTTCAGTCCATTTCATTGGAAAATTATTTAGCCGCCAAAGAAAAACTTGAAATTGTCAGCGGTGCGGCTCCGCCGCCTTTCCGAATTTTCGCGGGGGGAATTCCTCGCCGCCGCAGGCGGCGAAATGCGTTCGGACTAATTCAAGAATACTGCACTTAATAAAAATTGAAAAATAAATCATGACATTCATAATTGCCACAATAGTAATAATTATAGGAG